>Ga0193733_1000209_pt1 | contig 21284 bp, 23 predicted proteins | sample U1s2metaG_FD_145076 | JGI IMG/M metagenome (GOLD analysis project Ga0193733, IMG submission 145076) | Soil microbial communities from a riparian zone of the East river system, Colorado, United States - U1s2 | ecosystem: Environmental > Terrestrial > Soil > Riparian zone | place: USA: East River...
TGTCTGATCGAGATGCCCTTGAGGAGAGTCGGACGCACCCTCACGCCTTGGCAGGCGTCGACGACCTCGACAGCGGTTTCACAGAGGTTCCCGAACCAGACCTGGGCCGTGAGATCGGCACTTAGGAGCGGATCGCGCCATGCAGGCGGAACCCTCTCCGGGGAGCCGCGCATTGCGTGATACATCAGAGGTGTCAGGCCGGCGTCAATTGTGTGCAGAAATTGACGATCCTCAGCATCCTTTCCTTCCGGATTGCGGATTGCCGGTATCAAATCCCGGGGTTGCCGCCCGGCGGCATAGCCGAGTAGCCCAAGCACAAGACTTGGCTCGTCTTTTGCGAGCACCTTCACAGGGAAATGCTTTCTCTCAGACTCACATTGACTCTTCAGGCTTGGGGAGCTCCATGATAACTTCCGAATCTGACTCTGCTGCACTGAGCATGAGAGTGCTCGTGGTTTTCCTGAATTTCACACCGCAGGACTCGGGGGACCGGTGACAATTCCGGTCAAGCGGCGGGATGGCCTTATCCTGCGAAAGGTTCAGCAGGACCTGCTGCTGCTGGACACGGAATTCAATCAGATTCATCAACTTAATGAAACCGCGAGCTTCATCTGGGAGAACTGGGAGCAGGTACCTGATCCAGTTGAGATTTCGAGATTGCTCGCGCAGAAATTTGACGTAGAAGAGCAAGTGGTGTTGAATGACGTATCCGCGATTGTGGGCAGATTGCAGGAGTTGAATCTGCTGGTCCGTTAGCTGGCGGAAGCGGTAGCTGGGTATTCTGGGTAGTCGGGCGGCATTCCGTTTGTTGCATTTGCGTGTGTAGGGAGGCGAAAGTGGCTAAAGAGATATCAAAACACGGTTCATCCCGCCGGGAGTTCGTCAAAAAGGCGGCATACATTGCCCCGGCGATCATCACGTTGCAGGCGGCACCTTCATATGCCAGAGCGGGTTCGGAGAAGGAGAAGCATCGCTCGCCGAAGCCTTCGCACAGGCGCGGCTAGAAACTTCTGGCAATGCCCCGCGCGGTCCTAGGCCGCGTGGGGAAACGCAGCACGGGGTCGGCCGGAGGGAACTCCGGCTCCGCAAGGCACGTAGCGCTCGGCCAGGAGGGAGTGGGGTTTCGCGCGCCCCTCCTCTGCAGGAAATCCATGGAATTCGAGCGCATTCAGGCATCCGGGCATCCGCTGTGTTTCACGGTCCTTGGCCGGTCCGTGCGCGTCGATTGCGCGGACTCCGCACTCAGGGCGGTGCTGGCCGCGAACTACGCGGCGATGGCTGAATTGAACGAAGATGTCCGGTTTGACCTCCACTACCACGTCGGGCGCAGCGGGCAGTCCCTGGGTTTCGTTCTGAGCCGTCCAGGCGAGAGCGCCCAGATCGCCGACGATGCCGGCGATCTCCTTTTCCTGCTGGAAAAGGACCTCGTCGTCGAGTTGCAGAGAAAGCGCCCAGATCTCCTTTTCCTGCACTCTGCGGCCTTGGACTGGAAGGGGAAGGCTTGCTTGCTGGCCGGCGAGTCGGGTGCGGGAAAGTCAACCACTGCCTGGGCCCTGCTGCATCACGATTTCCGCTATCTCAGCGACGAATTGAGTCCGATCGACGTCGACACCCTGCAGGTTCACGCCTATCCCCACGCGCTGTGCCTCAAGGAGCCCCCCGGGGCGCCCTACGCGCTCCCCGGGGATGTGCTCCACCTGGGGAGGACGATCCATGTGCCCACGGGCAGCATGCCGGAGACCGTCGTCCGCGAGGCGCGCCCGCTGGCGGCGCTGTTCCTCCTGAAATATTCGCCCGGGCTTCGCGCGCCGACCTTGCGTGCGATGGATGCCGCAGAAGCCAGCGCCCACCTGTACGTGAACGCGCTCAACGCTCTGGCGCATTCCAATCGCGGGCTGGACGCAGTCGTGCGCATAGCCGAGGGCCTGTCCTGTTTCGCGATTGCTGCCGCCGATTTGCCGTCGACGTGTGCTTTGATTCGCTCGACGATGGAACAGACAGGCTGTGCGCTTCCGGATCGACGGGAACCGCGCGCGCTTCCGTAGGACCTGCTGACCGCAGCGGCGAACGGGTTGGTATCGAAGGTTCGAGCCGGTGGTGACCCACGAAAAGGAAATTACCCCGCGATCCACTTCATTGGTGCGGGCGTGGGCGGTTTCCCGCCTGCCCGTGACCGGCGAGGCCCTGCGCCGGCGGCATGCGACCGGCGATGGCAGGCGCGACGGGCTGCGAAGCCGGGCCTTGCAAGCGAGAAATGTTGCCCGGGCCCGCGCGCATCTGCGGGGCGGCGGCGACAGGCGGGCGGCTTACGGGGCCGTGGAATTCGGGGCGCGCTTCGTTTCGAACGACGGCGGGATTGGCCGAGAAGCTTCGCCCGTCGGGGCGGCCGGAGCGCCCGTCGTCGAGCCTGCGCGGACTCGGGCGCACCTCCATTCCGGGCGCGTTCGCACGAGGATTGGCGCCGTGCACCCCCGGCCGGTTCAGCGAGCTGTTGCGGGTTGCCGGGGGGAGCGGACCTTGCCAGTGGAAATCGCGCCGCTGGCTGGCCTGCGTGGCGGGACCGAATCGCTGCTGCAAAGACGCGATGTGATACGGCACGCCCCGGCGATGCACCGGATCGTGCTGCCATACGGCCGGCGCAGTCCTCGCGAGGCCCGGCCGGTTGACCACCCTTTGGCGGTTCACGGTGACGTTCGTGACGTTCGTGACGTTGGTGACGTTGACGACGGTGACGTGGCGCGCTCGCCAGTCGCAGGAGCTGAAGAAAAATCCCGCGCCCACCCTGATGCCGCCACCCCAGGTGAATCCCACCGGATGCCCGGGATACGCGTAGTAGCCGGGCCAGGGCGCCCAGTAGACGGGTGGATACGCCGGCCACCACCACGATCCGTACGCCACGCGCGGATCGTAGTACGGCACGTAGACGACCTGCGGGGTGGCCGGCTCGATGGCGAGGGCGTCCCCCTGCTGGACGACGTAGGCCTGCTCAGTCGATCTCAGATTGCCGGCGGCGTACGCCTTCTGCCTTAGGCTCTGAACCGTTTCCATCACCTGCGGTTCCTGCGCGATGAAAACGTCGCCGAGGCGCGCGGTCCACTCGAGCTGCTGGTCCATCATCGCAAGGACCTGCGGGAACGCGGTGAGTGACTTGACGCTCGCGTCCCAGTCCTTCTGCTCGACCGCGTTGACCGCCTCCTCTCCCTTGAGGCCGGGATTCGCCCTCGACCAGCGCGCCGCCTCCACCACCTCGAGCGGATAACTGGAGGCCATGAAGATCTGCGATAGTAGAGAATCGGGGTAAAGCGCGATCGGCGCGAGCATCTGATCGAGCTCCTGCTGCGTGGCCGCGGCGTGGCGCGGGGCGGGCGCTTGGGTCTGCGCAAAGGCGACCGACACCGAAAGCAGCAGCACGAGCAGCTGTCGAAGGGCTTGTTTGACGAACGCTTTCATGAGCACCTCCTGTCGCCATCGAAAGCAGGCTTGCGGTTGCGTCTCATGCCTACACAAACGTACAGGTTGCGCCGGCGGTTGAATCCGATCAAGCAGACTCGATGATTCTTATTGTAAGAATTTGTGTCGGCGGTTACCGCTCCGGCCGGAAGCTGATATCGCCGTACTGCGCGCTCGCTTTCTCGTGCGTGTTGCTGGCGTCGGTCATCACGCCCACCCCGACGATGTCCCAGGGTTCCTCGCCGAAGGCGCGCCGGTAGTCCTCGAGCACGTTGCGCCGGAGCTCGCGCCATTCGCCGACGCCACCGCTTTCGACCACGATCGTCTGGATCTTGCCGGTGGGGATGCTCGGGGTGATGGTGCCGACCGGGGCGTCGCTCGCCCAGCTGTACATGATGATCGCGTACGGCATCTTCTCGCCGGTCAGCGCCTTATAAAGCCTGAGCGTGAAGCGCTCGCCGATGTCCAGCCGGGTCGCGTCGCCGTGGAAGGCGACGATCACGCGCGCCGGCGAGTCGTCGCGCGCGGGAACCCGGGGGTCGAGGCCGGCCGGCGTCTGCAGGACGCGCCAGCGCCACTCGATCACCGGATGGCGCGTCGGATCGATGTGGATGCGCCGGTAGAACCCCGAGGCCGAGCCGTCCGCGCGCCCTTCGAGCACCACGCCCGGACCGCTCTCGACCAGGGCGTACTCGCTCTTCGTCGCGAAGGGCGAAACGATGAAGCGGCCCCAGCCGGGCTGCGACTCGCCGGCGCGGCCCGCCGAGAACCGCGCCGCTTCGACCCGCGCGCCGCTCTCGATCGGGAGCTCGGCGACGATCGCCGCCGAGGCGAGCAGCTCCTCGACCGGGACGCCGACGCAGCCAGCGAGCGCCGCGCAGCAGGCGAGCGCCGCCGCATGGGACGGGTTCATGCACCCAGTAAATCACCCGGGCCTCGGCTTGACAATAGCCTGACAAAGCAGAACGCGGCGACAAGCGAGCCGACCCGGAGTAGGCTTGTACGGGCGTTTCAGCGCCGACGATGGAAACTCCCGTGCGTCTCTGGTCACAGCACCTCGCGAATCTCGCGCGCGCCGCGTTCTGGCTGCTGCTCGCGATCATCGTCCTGCTGCAGCTCACCGGCTCGCGCGGCGTCGACCGGCAGCGCGCGGCCGCGCTCGGCGAGTTCGAGCGGGAGCGCAATTCCCGGGTGATCGCGATGATCCACCGCCAGGAAAGCGCAAGCTTGTTCGGCGTCTCGGTGGCGGAGAGCATCAGCATCGACGATTCCGAGGCCGTGCTGCGCGCCATCCGCCACACGCCCCCGGAGCAGCCGATCGACATCGTCCTGCACACCCCGGGCGGGCTGGTGCTCGCCGCGGAGCAGATCGCCAAGGCGCTGGTCGAGCGAAAGGGGAAGGTGACCGTGTTCGTGCCGCACTACGCGATGAGCGGCGGCATGCTGATCGCGCTCGCCGCGGACGAGATCGTGATGGACGCCAACGCGGTGCTCGGACCGGTCGATCCGCAGATCGGCGACATGCCGGCGGCCTCCATCGTCAAGGCGGTGGAGATCAAGGGGCCGCGAGGCGTTTCCGACGAGGTGCTCATCCTCGCCGACATCGCGCAGAAAGCGCGTGTGCAGGTGGCGAGCTTCGTCGTCCAGATCCTCCTGAAGCACATGCCCGAGAAGAAGGCGGTGCTGGTCGCCACCGTGCTTTCCGGGGGCCGCTGGACGCACGATTTCCCGATCACCGTGCAGGCGGCGCGCCAGCTCGGACTCAAGGTCTCGACCGAGATGCCGCGCATCGTGTACGACCTGATGGAACTCTATCCGCAGAGCGGCGGCATCAAGCCCTCGGTCTGGTACGTGCCGCTGCGCCGGGCTCCGATCCAGGCCGGGTCGACGGGGCAGCCATCACCGGGCCCACGTCCCGAAGGAAAGAGCGATAGCGCGGCACGCTAGGGCCGCTTCGCCGGCCGTCACTGCGCCGGCCGAAAACTGATATCGCCGTACTGCGCGCGGGCTTTCCCGCGCGTGTCGTCGGCGTCGGTCATCACCCCCACCGCGACGATGTCCGAGGGTTCCTCGCCGAAGGCACGCCGGTAGTCCTCGAGCACGTTGCGCCGGAAGACGCGCCACTCGCCCACACCGCCGCCGCTCTCGACGACGATCATCTGGATCTTTTCGGTATAGACGCTCGAGGCGATGGTGTCGACCGGGGCGTCGCTGGCCCAGACGTACATGAGCATGGCGTACGGCAGCATCTCGCCGGTGAGCGCCTTGTAGAGCCTCAGCGTATTGCGCTCGCCGATGTCGAGCCGGCTCGCGTCGCCGTGGAAGCAGATGACCAGGCGCGCCGGCGAGTCTTCGCGCGAGGGGATCCGGGGGTCGGTGTGGGCGAGCGGCTCCAGGACGCGCCAGCGCCACTCGACGACCGGATGGCGCCTCGGATCGATGTGGATGCGCCGGTAGAACCCCGAGGCCGAGCCGTCCGCGCGCGCCTCGAGCACCGTGAGCGGGTTGCTCTCGACGAGGCGGTACTCGCTCTTCGTCGCGAAGGGCGAAACGACGAAGGGGCTCCAGCCCCCGGGCGGCGCCTCGCCGGCGCGGCCGGCGGAGAACCGCGCCGCTTCGACCATCGTGCCGCTCTCGCGCGGGAGCTCGGCGACGATCGCCGTCGAGGCGAGCAGCTCGTCGGGCGAGGTGCTGACGCAGCCGGCAAGCGCAACGCCGCAGGTGAGCGCCCCCGCACTGCGGAGAAGTTTTTCTGGAAGGGACATTTCGGGTACCGGGCCCAGATACTCTACTGCATCATCCCGGGCGGTTCAAAGCATGGGGGGTCGGAGCTGCAATCGGGGCGTAACATTCGGAAGAGCCGAGGAGCGTACGAGTAAGGATGGTACCGCAAGACGAAGGTGAGGACGCTCCGCGCCGATTCGCGCTAACGTCCGCGCTTGGCCTTGCTGATGATCTCCTCCCGCACATCGGTAATTTCACGCGCGCGCGACGCCCTGGCGCCGTCGCAATGCTCCGTTCGCGGACAATGCGTGCTGCGTGGACAAATGATGCGTGCGGGACGCGATAAGGCATCCTCGACCCAGGCAATGTTCAGTACCTTGGCCGCTCCCTTGATCGCCTCGGCGGCGGTTCTGGGAATTCTCGCTTCGCCGTGACGGTGCATGCATTCATCGGTGATGCTCGCGACGATGTTTTCCGCGTCGACACTGTGCGAACGCAGCGCCGGCACCAGATCAATCCCTACCGACAACACATGGGGATTGCCTGCCATGTCGTTGGTGCGCCGCGAGTGACAGCAATACAGCAGGGATTGATCGCCGTCGCGCAACACTGAAATCTGAGAGCTGCGATCGGTGGTGCGAGTCTCGTTGAGCATGCGAAAAACGGCCCAGTTCGGACAGGGGTCGGTGACTTGCGCCATGTTGCCCCAGGGCAGCGGGATGCCGTTGCCGCGATACACCGCGCGCAGATATCCGGGCGGATAGGCGTCGAAGAAATGCCAATAGGGATACGGCGATACCTTGGTCATGCGCCGCATCATCACAGCCGGCGTGAGCTCGATTTTCTCCCCGGCTTCGACCCGATACGACTCGCGGGTGAGGAGGCGCCGGAATGGAACCTTGGGACACAGCAGCGCGCCGGCGAAGAAGCTGCACTCGAAATCGCGCCAGGCGTGCAGCACGTCCTGCGCGTTCATGCCGGCGGCGAATTCCGCGCCGCCTTCCGGGCTGCCGCCCATTTCCCCGCCGGTGGCGTGCGCGGACTTGAGTCCATCGCCTCCGTGCAGCACCTTGTGGCCCAAGTGCGAGGCGAGGTCGAATTTCAGACGCGCCGGATCGGCTTGCAGCTCGCGATTCAAATAGACGGTGTGCGGCGATTCAAAGAACGAGCGCACCATGCTGCGCAGTTCGCGATCCTTGTCGCGCGCGAGCACCGGCTTGCGGTCGAACCAGCGCAGGGTCAGACCGTGGTGCTTGCAAAGACGCATGAGGTCGTCCGCGTCGAGCGGAAATCTGCGCTCGCCGACACCTTCCGCCGATCGCTCGAGATCGGGAAAGGCATTGCGCGACATCTCCTGATGCGAGCGAATCAGCAGGTGCGCGAACTCCCGTCCGGTGGTCCCGGTTTGCGCCAATAACTCGGGGATCGCAGCCCGCAGCAGTTCCTTCGAGAACAAGAACGCAGGTTCGAGCGGCACGCCCGCAGCGCCGCCTGGACGCTGCCTGATCGCAGGGGTTTCTATTTCCGGATTGCCATCGAGAAACCAGCGCGGATCGCGTTGAAACAACGATGACAGCAACCCGAGCACGTCTTCCGACGGAACCCGCTTGCCGCTCTCGATCATGCTCAGGTAGGAGACCGAGGGCGCGCTCTGCGAATCGAGTTGAATGCAGCGTGCCGACAATTCTTCCAGGGTCAGGCCATTGCGCTTGCGCAAGGCGCGCACCTTGGTGCCGAGGAAGTGACTCTTGCGGGTGTGCTGGGTCATCGGAGTTTGTGAAATTAACAGTGTGAAATTTCCATCGTCAAATTTACCGATCTCTGATGCCTATAATGCCCCGCATGAAGACAAATGTACATGCCATGCCGGCGCCTGAGCTGGAGCTCCTTGCGCCCCGGCTCGAACGATCGGCGGAGGTGCTGACCCCCGCGGCGTTGGACCTGGTCGTCGCGCTGCATCGAAAATTCAACGGCCGGCGCCTCGAGCTGCTGGCCGCACGCGCGCAGCTTCAGAAGCAGCTGGATGCGGGCGGATTGCCGGAATTCTTGCCGGAAACCGCCGCAACGCGCGCCGGCGAGTGGCGCATCGCGCCGGTGCCCGAGGATCTCCTGGATCGTCGCGTGGAAATCACCGGACCGGTCGATCGCAAGATGATCATCAACGCGCTCAACGCACCGGTGCAGGCTTTCATGGCCGACTTCGAGGATTCGTCCTCGCCGACCTGGGAAAACATGGTGAGCGGGCAGATCAATCTGCGCGACGCCGTCAACCGCGACATCGGCTACCTCGATGCCGCCAGCGGCAAGTCCTACCGCCTTGGTGCCCGTATCGCGACGCTGATCGTGCGGCCGCGCGGCTGGCATCTACCCGAGAAACACCTGCACATCGACGGCGAGCCGGTGTCGGCATCGCTGTTCGATTTCGCGATCTTTCTGGCGAACAACCACGAGTCGCTGGCGCGCGCCGGCACCGGCCCCTATTTCTACTTGCCGAAAATCGAGAACCGTCTCGAAGCCCGGCTGTGGAACGATGTCTTCGTCGCCGCACAAGACGCACTGGGCATGAAGCGCGGCACGATCAAGGCGACCGTGCTCATCGAAACGATACTGGCCGCGTTCGAAATGGACGAGATTCTGTTCGAGTTGCGCGAGCATTCCGCGGGGCTCAATTGCGGCCGCTGGGACTACATCTTCAGCTTCATCAAGAAATTCCGGAACCGCCGCGACTGCGTGCTGCCGGATCGCGGCACGCTGACCATGGACAAGCCTTTTCTGAAGTCTTACGTCGAGCTCTTGATTCAAACCTGTCATCGCCGCGGCGCACACGCGATGGGCGGCATGGCGGCCCAGATTCCGATTCGCGACGACGCGCAAGCCAATGAAGCCGCCATGGCCAAGGTGCGCGCCGACAAGACGCGCGAAGCGCTGGCCGGTCATGACGGCACCTGGGTTGCCCATCCGGGGCTGGCGCCCATTGCGATGGATGCCTTCAACGCCGTCATGTCCGGGCCCAATCAGCTGCGGGTAATGCGCGGCGATGTGCGGGTCGACGCGGCGGACCTGCTGCGCATTCCCGACGGCGCCATCACCGAAGCGGGACTGCGGCAAAACATTCGCGTTGCCCTGCAATACATCGAAGCCTGGCTGCGCGGCTCCGGCTGCGTGCCGCTGTATAACCTGATGGAAGACGCTGCCACTGCGGAGATTTGCCGCGCACAACTGTGGCAATGGATACGCCACGAAGCTCGCATGGACAACGGCGCGACCGTAACTGCGGAGCGATTCGATCTGCTGCTCGGCGCCGAGCTCGAACAAGTGCATCATGAAGTCGGCACTGCCAGATTCCGATCCGGCGCCTTTTCCACTGCGGTGCGTCTGTTCAGTTCGATGGTCAAGAACAACGGCTTCGACGAATTCCTGACCCTGCCTGCCTACCAACTCCTACCTTGATGATTGAGGAGCAATGCATGACAACTCGTGAATGGGAAACGGCGAAGATCAGGAACGACTGGATTGAAAATCCGCGCTGGAAGGGCATCAAGCGCGGCTACTCGGCCGAAGACGTGTACCGCCTGCGCGGCAGCATGCAGATCGAACACACGCTCGCCCGGCGCGGCGCCGAAAAGCTGTGGAAGATGTGCAACGAGCGGCCCTTCGTCAACTCGCTCGGCGCGCTGACGGGCAACCAGGCGATGCAGCAGGTGAAGGCCGGCGTGCCGGCCATCTACCTCTCCGGGTGGCAGGTGGCGGCCGACGCGAACGACAGCCTGTCCATGTATCCCGACCAGTCGCTCTACGCCGTCACCAGCGTGCCCAGCGTGGTGAAGCGCATCAACAACGCGCTGCAACGCGCCGATCAGCTGCACCACGCGGAAGGCGAGAACCACGTCGACTGGTTCGCTCCCATCGTGGCCGACGCCGAAGCCGGATTCGGCGGCGTGCTCAACGCACACGAGCTGATGAAAAGCATGATCGAGGCAGGCGCGGCCGGCGTGCATTTCGAGGACCAGCTGGCTTCGGTCAAGAAATGCGGCCACATGGGAGGCAAGGTGCTGGTGCCGACGCAGGAAGCGGTGCAGAAGCTCGTCGCGGCGCGTCTTGCCGCCGACATCATGGGCGTGCCTACCGTGCTGCTGGCGCGCACCGACGCCGAGGCGGCGAATCTCATCACCTCCGACATCGACGAGAACGACAAGCCGTTTCTCACCGGGGAGCGCACCGGCGAGGGCTTCTACTGCGTGAAGAACGGACTGGCGCAGGCGGTGTCGCGAGGCATCGCCTACGCCGAGTACGCCGACATGGTGTGGTGCGAGACCGGTAAGCCCGACCTCGAGTTCGCCAGGAAATTCGCGGAGGGCGTGCGCAAGGTCCACCCGGACAAGCTGTTCGCCTACAACTGCTCGCCTTCCTTCAACTGGAAGCGCAACCTGGACGACGCCACCATCGCCAAATTCCATCGTGAGCTAGCGGCGATGGGTTACAAGTTCCAGTTCATCACGCTGGCCGGCTTCCACTCGCTCAACTACAGCATGTTCGAGCTGGCCCACGGCTACGCGCGCCGGGCCATGAGCGCCTTCGTCGAGCTTCAGGAGAAGGAATTTGCCGCCGCCGAGCAGGGCTTCACCGCGGTGAAGCATCAGCGCGAAGTGGGCACGGGGTACTTCGATGACCTCACTCAGGTGATCGCGGGCGGAAGGTCCTCGACGACCGCGCTGCGCGGCTCGACCGAGGACGCGCAGTTCTTCGACAACCGCGAGGCGAAGCTGCACGTCGCATAAGTTCTTCAGAACGCCGGCAATCGCGTGGGCTTCGCAGTACTATCCTATCGGGTAGTTCCTCCATAAACTATCCGAAGGAGACCTTCATGGGCGCCAACAACGGTCCCGGCTGGAAGAAGTACCCGAAGCATCGCATCACGACCAAGCCCGCAGGCGTGCGCGTGCAGGTCAAGGTCAAAGGCGAAGTCATCGCCGACACGCGGGATGCGATTCAGCTTGAGGAAACCCACGTCGGCCACGTGGTGGCGCCCGTCATCTACTACATTCCGCGCAAGGACGTGAAGATGGAGCGGCTCGTCCGCACGAGCCACCAGACCTACTGTCCCTTCAAGGGCCAGGCGTCGTACTACTCGCTGAAGGACGGCCCGGAGAACGCGGTCTGGACCTACGAGCAGCCTTACGACGAGATGCTCGCGATCAAGGAACTGGTCGCCTTCTATCCGGACAAGGTCGATACGATCACCGCGACCTGAAAGACTACCGCCATCACCATCGCTCCCCAGGCGACACGCCGCGAGTGGATCGGGCTCGCCGTGATCGCACTCCCGTGCCTGCTCTACTCGATGGACCTGACGGTGCTGAACCTGGCCCTGCCGGCGATCAGCGCGGACCTCCGGCCCACGAGCGCACAGCTCCTGTGGATCGTGGACATCTACGGGTTTCTGGTCGCGGGCCTGCTGATCACGATGGGCGCGCTCGGCGACCGGATCGGACGGCGCCGGCTGCTCCTCATCGGCGCAGCAGGGTTCGGCGTCGCCTCGGTGCTCGCCGCATTCTCGACCAGCGCCGAGATGCTGATCGCGACGCGCGCGGCTCTCGGCATCGCCGGCGCGACGCTCGCGCCCTCAACCCTGTCCCTGATCCGCAACATGTTCCGTGAGCCGGGAGAGCGCAGGTTCGCCATCGGCGTCTGGATTACCAGCTACTCGGCCGGCGGCGCGATCGGCCCGCTGGTCGGCGGGGTTCTGCTCGAGCGCTTCTGGTGGGGCTCGGTGTTCCTCGCGGGCGTGCCGGTCATGGCGCTGCTGCTCGCGGTGGGGCCGGCGCTGCTGCCTGAGTTCCGCGATCCAGAGGCGGGCCGGCCGGACCTCGCGAGCGCGGCCTTGTCGCTCGCCGCGGTGCTGCCGGTGATCTACGGGATCAAGCGGATCGCCGAGGGCGGCGCGGCATGGCTGCCGCTGCTCTCCATCCTCGCCGGTCTCGCCGCCGGAGCGGTGTTCGTGCAAAAAGGCAGCATAGGCTCGCCGACCCGCTGATCGACCTGCGGCTGTTCCGCGCGCCTGCCTTCAGCGTGTCGCTCGCGGCCTACACTCTCGGCACCTTCGTTGCGTTCGGATCGTTTCTCTTCATCGCAGTACCTGCAGCGGGTGCTGGGGCTGTCGCCTTTGCAGGCAGGCGTGTGGATGCTGCCCTTTTTCGTGGGCTGGATCTCCGGTTCCATGCTGGCCCCCTTGATCGCGCGCCGGCTGCGCCGGGCATTCGCGCTGAGCGCCGGGCTTGTGCTCGCGGCCGGGGGCTTCGGCCTCCTCACGCGGGTCGACGGCGGCTCAGCGCTCCTCGTTCTCGTGACCGGCTCGCTCCTCGTCTCCCTGGGCCTCGCCCCGGTGTTCACCTTGGCCACCGACGTGATCGTGGGAGCCGCGCCGCCCGAGCGGGCCGGGGCGGCCTCCGCGATCTCCGAGACCGGCTCCGAGCTCGGTGGAGCGCTCGGCATCGCGCTCCTCGGCAGCCTCGCCACTGCCGTATACGGCCGCGAGGCGTTGACGCAGGGGCTGCAGCTCACTGCGGCGATCAGCGCCGCCGTCGTGCTCGCCACCGCGATCGTCGCTGCAGTCGTGCTGCGGCAAGTGCGGACCGCGTGACTTCAGCGTCCTACGCGGCGGTCATCATCACCGGTGCATGGTCGCTCGTTCCGACGTCTGAGAGAACGGCGCAGCTCGCGGCGCGCTCCGCGATCGTCGGTGAGGCGAGGATGTAATCGAGGCGCCACCCAATATTGCGTTGGCGCAGGTTGCGCCACGGCGCCCACCAGGTGAAGAGGTTCGGATTGTCGGGGTCCTGCGCGCGGCCGACGTCCACCAGGTGCTGGGCGAGGAGCCTGTCGAGCAGCTCGCGCTCCTCCTCCCGCTGCCCGATGATGCCGGGCTTGCGCTCGTTCGGATGCACGTCCAGGTCGGTGCGGGTGATGTTCATGTCGCCGCAGAGAACGAGCTCGCGCCCGTCCCGGTGCAGCTCTTTCGCCCACGCCGCGAGCTTGATCATGAAGCCCAGCTTCGCCTCGTAGTCCTTGCCGCCGTTGGGCACGTACACCGAAGCGAGGACGAGGCGGCCGACTTCGGCCTGCACGATCCGCGACTCCATGTCGAATTCGGGATGGCTGAATGCAGGCTCGGCGTCGAACAGGCCCTTGCGGATGTGAAGCGACACGCCGGAGTAGGCGCGAAAGCCGTGCCAGTACGCGTGGTAGTCCTCGAGCTTGACTTGCTCGGGAATCTGCGAGGACTCCGCCTTCAGCTCCTGCAGGCACACGACGTCCGGCCGGTCGCGCTCCATCCACTCGCGCAGCTGCGCCTGGCGCGCGCGGATGCCGTTGACGTTCCAGGTGGCGATTTTCATTTCGGGAGCAAAGCTTACCACTCCGCCGCGGCACCCCTCCCCGGTGAGGAAGGGAAAGCGCTCCTACTTTACGACGCCGAATTTATGCGACGCGACCGCGCGATCGAGGAGGAGCTTCTTCTCGCGCGCGTTGCGCGTGAGCGAGGCCGCGCGCTCGAACTCCGCGCGCGCCGCGTCGAGGCGGCCGAGCTTGACGAGGAGGTCGCCGCGCACAGCGGGCAGGAGGTGATAGTGCTTGAGAGCCGGCTCGGAGGCGAGCGCATCGACGAGCGCCAGCCCTTCCGCCGGGCCGAAGGCCATGGCGACCGCGACCGCGCGGTTCAGTTCCACGACGGGGGACGGCGCGATCTGCGCGAGCGCGTCGTAGAGGGCCGCGATGCGTGTCCAGTCGGTTTCCTCTGCAGTGCGCGAGCGCGCGTGGCAGGCGGCAATCGCGGCCTCCAGCGCGTAGGGTCCCAGCCTCCCGCCAAGCTGCTCGGCGCGCGCCAGCGCCGCGAGACCGCGGCGCACGAGCAGGTGATCCCAGCGCGAGCGGTCCTGATCGAGCAAGAGGATCGGCTCTCCCGACGGGCCGACCCGGGCGAGCGCGCGCGACGCCTGGATCTCCATCAACGCGACGAGGCCGTGGACCTCGGGCTGTCTTGGTGCGAGCTCGGCGAGGATGCGGCCCAGACGCAGCGCCTCCTCGCAGAGCGCGGGCCGCATCCAGTCTTCGCCCGCAGTCGCCGAGTAGCCTTCGTTGAAGACGAGGTAGACGACCTCGAGCACCGATGCGAAGCGCGGGGCGAGCTCGTTCTTGCGCGGCACCTCGAAGGGGACGCGCGTCTCGGCGAGCGTGCGCTTCGCGCGCACGATGCGCTGGGCGATGGTCGGCTCCGGGACGAGGAAGGCGCGCGCGATCTCGTCGGTCGTCAGGCCGCAGAGCAAACGCAGCGTGAGGGCGGCGCGCGCCTCGGTCGAGAGCACCGGGTGGCAGGCGACGAAGACGAGGCGCAGCAGATCGTCGCCGATGTCGTCGTCCAAGCGCTCGACCAGGGCGGCTTCGCGATCGGCCGTCGCGATCTCCTGCTCGAGCTCCATCTCGCCGGCGAGCTCCTCGTGCTTGCGCTCGAGGAGCTTGTCGCGCCGGAAGTGATCGAGCGCGCGGTTCTTGGCGGTGGCCATGAGCCAGGCGCCCGGGTTGTCCGGAACGCCCGTCCCGGGCCAGGTCTCGAGCGCGGCGAGGAAAGCGTCCTGCGCGAGCTCCTCGGCGAGACCGACGTCGCGCACCCTGCGCGCAAGGCCGGCGATGACCTTCGCCGACTCGATCCTCCAGACCGCTTCGATCGCGCTGTGCGTGGCGGATGCGGTCACGGTGATCGATCGTTCGCGCCGGCTAGAGGCGTTGGCTGACGCGGGCTTCGCCGCTTTCAGCGTTCCGATGGTATCCATCGGCTATGTGGGTTCCGTGCTCGGCTCAGGCGTCGACCATCACCTTGAATCCGCCCCAGAACATGCGCTTGCCGTCGAAAGGCATCGTCTTCGGGTCCATCATCTTCGCCAGGCGCTTGTCCTTCATGACCTTGTCCATGACGCGGTCGCGATGCGCGCGCGACTTGTACACGACATACGCGAACACCACCATCTCGCCGGGTTTGAGCTTGACGCTCTGCGGGAACGACGTGCGCTTGCCCGGCTTCACGTCGTCGGCCGCGCACTCGTAGTATTCGAGGGCGCCGTGCTCGCGCCAGATTTTTCCCGACAGCCGCGCCAGGCTGCGATACGCCGCCAGCTTTCTCTTGGGGACCGGTACAACGACTGCGTCGACGTAATTCATTTGGAATCTCCTTGGGTGATTGCCAAAGCCTACTTTACCGCGCCTTCATGCGCCTGTTTCAAACCCTCGATGTCGATCTTCTTCATCCTGAGTCAGGCCGCGGCCGGAGAATCTGCTCTGGCCGCTTTGGGAAAGGGCGGGAACGCGAGCGCGATCGCCACGGCGCCGAGGCCGATCGCGGCAGAGCCGACGTACATCCAGGTGTACCGGCCGAAGGTGTCGAAGATCCAGCCGCCGACGGCCGGCCCGAGCGCCATTCCGAGGCTCGACACCATGGCAGCGGCGCCGAACACCGCGCCTAGGATGCGCTGCCCGAAGTACTCGCGCGCGAGGACCGCGTAGAGCGGCATTACGCCGCCGTAGGCGAAGCCGAACATCGCGGCGACGGCGTAGAACTCGCCGAGCTGCGAGGCGAAAATGAACGTGAATGCGGCGATCGCCTGGATCAGCAGCCCGGCGATGAGCACGCGCTTCACGCCGAGGCGATCCGCGAGCACGCCCAGCGCCAGGCGGCCGCCGAGGCCCGCGAGGCCCTCGACGCTGTAGATCGTCACGGCGGCGAGGGGCGCGAGGCCGCAGGTCATGGCGTAGGTGACGGTGTGGAAGATCGGGCCGGCGTGCGCCGCGCAGCAGGCGAAGAAGGTCAGCGCGAGGACGACGAACGGCGCCGAGAAGAACGCGTCGCGCAGGCTCGGCTGCGGTCCTTCGGCTGCGCCCTGCCCGGCCGTCACCGCGGCCGGCGGCCGGCGCACGAAGAGCGCCGCCGGAACGAGAGTCGCCCACACGAGCACTGCGATGACGAGTTGCGCGGCTCGCCAGTCCATCTGCGTGATGAGCCATGCCGCGAACGGCGACATGGTCATCGGCGCGACGCCGACGCCGACCGAGACCAGCGACACGGCGAGGCCGCGGTGCTCGCTGATCCAGCCCATGACGGCGGCGATCATCGGCGAGAAGAAACTGCCTACGGCGATGCCTACCAGCAGGCCGAAGCTGAGCTGGAACTGGAGCGCGGTCTGCGCATGGCTCGCGAGGAAGAGGCCCAGCCCGAGGAGCACCGCGCCCGCGAGGACCACGGGTCGCGGGCCGATGCGGTCGCTGAGCGCGCCCCAGCCGAAGCCGGCCGCGCCCATCGCGAGGAAGTTGAGCGTCATGGCGGTCGACACGGCCGTCGTCGACCAGCCGGTCGACTCGGTGATCGGCCGCAGGAACACCGCGAGCGAGAACATCGCGCCGATCGCGATGCAGGTGATGAAGGCGCCGAGCCCCACCATCACCCATCCGTAACGCGGTTCTTTCATGATGCCGCCTCCGCCGCGGCCTTCAGGGCCGCGATGTCGATCTTCTTCATCTTGAGCATCGCCTCCATGACGCGCTTCGCCTTCTTGGCGGCCCGGGTATCGAACCAAAGGAACGGGGCGATCTTTTGCATGGCTCTTGCTCCTTCCTTCACCGAGCGACGAGAACCTTGAACCCGCCCCAGTCCGCCAATTTCCTCTTCGGGACAGGTACCACGAATCCATCTACGTATCGCATGTGTCGCCTCCTGCGGGTTGTCTAACGGGGTTGGTTCTCGGCAACAGTCTTCAGGTTGGCAAGACCGGCCTCGAAGTCCTTGCCGACCATGCTGTCCATGTTGACGAATACGGTAATGAGCTTCGAAATATAGAGCATGGGGCCCTGCATGACCCAGGTGACGTTTGTGGAGTCGCCCTGGGGTTCGAGCGTGAATTCGACGATGTTGTGCGTTTCGAATGGCTTCACGAAGTCCAGCTTGATCGCGACCTTCGACGGCGGTACGGACTCCGCGATCTCCATGCGCCCCTGGCCGACGTCCCTGTTGCCTTCCCACGCGTACACGGCGCCCTTGCCGCTGGTCAAGGCGCTGAACGTCCTTTTCATCGCGGGGTCTTTCTTCTCCCAGGGCGACCAGGATTCCCAGCGCAGGAAATCGTTGAGCACGGCAAAGATCCTCTCCGGCGGCGCCTTGATGGTCGCCGCCCGCTGGATCCGGAACGTGTCGGGCTGGGTCGCGGCATAGATGAGTAGAGCGGCGAGCAGAGCGACGACTGCAATGGCTATCCTCTTGATCATTTGTTTCTCCGTTGGGGTCGGACGCTCGCCGTCCCGCCGTTGACCATCCGCGGCGTGCCGAAGCGCTCGACCAGCATACCAAAGGCTTCGACCCAGAAGGTCTTCTGCGAAGGCATCGTCACCTTGCCGCCCTTGGCGAAGGCGTCGCTGTTTTCCCTTCCGGAGCGGGCGCCAGCGAGTTCGCCGCGGGCTGCGGCGCGGCGCGAAGCGGCGCGGCGCGAAGCAGTGCGGCGCTGAGCATGGACGCCGCGGCCGCGAAGACGGCGCCGATGGCGAAGGCGATATGGTACCCGCCGTTGAGCGCGGCGAGCGAATCCGCTCCGAGCGCGAGCAGTCTGTCGGTGCGCGCGGCGGCGAGGCTGGCGAGGACCGCGAGGCCGAGCGCCCCGCCCATCATGAACGCGGTGTTGACGACTCCGGAGGCGAGGCCGGACTCGCTTTGGGGCACGTCGCTCATGGCGGCGAGCAGCACGGGGTTCATGGCCATGCCGCAGCCGATGCCGAGCAGCGCCATGCCGGGGAGCACGTGGAGGGCGAAGCTGCCGTCTACCGGCGACAGCGCGAAGAGCGCGAGTCCCGCGGCCGTGAGCGCGAGGCCGGCCGCGAGCGGCACGCGGATGCCGAAGCGCATCACCATTTTGGCTGAGAGGCCCAGTGAAAACGCCGCCATTATGAGGTTGGCCGGAAGGAAGGCGAGGCCCACCTGCATCGCGCTGTAGCCGAGCACGAGCTGGAGGTAGAGCGCCGAGACGAAGAACCACGCGAACATCGCCGCGGACCAGAGAATGCCGACGACGTTCGCCGTCGCGACGCTTCGCAGCCGAAACAGGCGCAGCGGCATCAGCGGGTCGCGGACCCACGTTTCAAGCGCGAGGAACAGGGCGAGCAGCCCCGCTGCGGCACCGAGAAGCGTTAGCGTCTGCGTGGAAGTCCAGCCGGCCTCGTTGCCGTTCACGACCGCATAGACCGCGAGCAGCAGAGATGCCGTCACCGTCACCGCGCCGCCGACGTCGAGGCGCGCGGCTCCGGCCGGCGCGCGGCTTTCCCGGAGCAGAATCACGGTGAGCGCATAGACGGCGACGCCGATCGGGATGTTGACGAGGAAGACCCAGTGCCAGCTGAGCGCGTCCGTCAATAGGCCGCCGAGCAGTGCGCCGACCGATCCGCCCCCTGCCATGACGAAGCCGTAGATGCCCATTGCCTTCGCGCGTTCGACGGGCTCGGTGAAGAGATTCATGATGAGGGAGAGCGCGATCGCCGAGACGACGGCGCCTCCCAGCCCCTGGACCGCTCTCGCCACCACGAGCAGGCCCTGCGAGCCCGCCAGCCCGCACGCCAGCGACGCCAGGGTGAAGAGCGTGGTGCCGAGCAGGAAAAGCCGGCGTTGCCCGTAGAGGTCGCCGAGGCGCCCGCCGAGCAGCAGAAACCCGCCATAGGTGAGCATGTACGCGTTCACCACCCAGACGAGCGAAGTCTCGGTGAAGGCGAGGTCTTCGCGGATCGAAGGCAGGGCGACGTTCACGATCGTCGTGTCGAGGACGATCATCAGATCGCCGAGGCAGAGAACGATCAGCGCGAGCCAGCGCTTGCGGCTGCTGTCGAACATGGCGGTCAAAGTATTTCTCCTTTCCTTCGCAGTTCGCGATTACTTCTTCTTCCCGATTTCGATCTCGCGAAAGCGCTCGACCGCTTCGCCCGGAGCGAAGTCTTCCAGCTCGAAGAACTGCCGGACCTCGATTTCGGCCTCCTTGCCGTCGATGGAGGGATTGGGAAAGCGCCTCGCCCATTCCATCGCCTCTTCGCGCGACTTCACCTGGATGATGGTGTAGCCGGCGATCAGCTCCTTCGCTTCGGCGAAGGGCCCGTCGACCACGGTGCGCTTCGCGCCCGAGTATTTGACTCGCCAGCCCTTCGAGCTCGGCTTCAAGCCCGAGGCATCGAGCAGCACTCCCGCTTTCTGCAGCTCCTCGTGGTGCTTCTGCATCTCCGACATAAGCTTCTCGGAGGGCATCACGCCCGCTTCCGAGTCCTTCGTGGCCTTGACTATCATCATGAATCGCATGCTGTTCTCCGATGTTTGGGAGGCGGGCCTCCGGACGGTTCCGGCCGGATGAAAAGCCTCGCGCTAACTGTACGACGAACGAGGCCCAGTGAAATCGACGCGCCCCGGGTCCGGCGCCACCCGCTACCTTTTCTTCTTCGCGGCTATCTGCGCGCGCAGCCGCTCCTCCTGCTCCCTCAGCTCGGGCGTGAACTCGGCGCCGAAGTCCTCCGCCTCGAACACCTGGCGGATCTCGATCTCGGAATCCTCCCGCATCGGATTCGGGCAGCGCTTGACCCATTCGATCGCCTCTTTCTTCGACTTCATCTGCCAGATCCAGAAGCCGGCGACCAGCTCCTTGGTCTCGGCGAAGGGCCCGTCGATCACGGTGCGCTTGGCTCCCGAGAACCTGACGCGCGCGCCCTTCGAGCTCGGGTGCAGCCCTTCGCCCGCGAGCATCACGCCGGCCTTCACCAGCTCCTCGTTGAACTTCCCCATCGCGGCGAGGAGCTTCTCGTCGGGCATCACCCCGGCTTCGGAGTCCTTGATGGCCTTGACTATGATCATGAATCGCATCGTGTTCTCCGTTGGGTTGGAAGCGGGGTCTCCGGACGGTGTCGATCGGATGAAAACCTCGCTCTGACTGTACGACGAACGAGGCTTTGCGAAATCGACAGGGTGAACGAACTTTTGTTAGTCGTCGATCGCCTGGTAGGCAGAGGTCCAGAAATCGCGATTGACCCCGGGAGCGACCGGCGAATCCCAGACGCGCTGGGTCATGAGGATGCCGGTCATGTCCTCCCTGGGGTCGGCGTACCAGGACGTTCCGTAGCCGCCATCCCAGCCGTAGGTTCCGACCGACCGCGCCACATCGTCGCGCCGGGTGACGACCGCCATGCCGAACCCCCAGCCGCGATCGTCCCAGAAGCCTGGAAAGAAATCGGAAGCCGCTTTTTGTTCCGCGGTGATGTGGTCGGCCGTCATCAGCTCGACCGAGGGCCGCGCGAGGATGCGCTCGCGGCCGTGCAGGCCCTTGGCGAGCATCATCCTGCCGAAAGCGAGGAAGTCATCGACCGTCGAGACGAGCCCGCCCGCGCCCGACTCGAACACGGGCGGCCGCGCAAAGCGGCCGCCGCGGGCTTCGTCGAATAGCACGGTCTTGCCCGTCGCGAAATCGGTCTGGTAGGCGGTCGCGAGGCGATCGAGCTTCGCCTCGGGGACACTGAACGCGGTGTCCTTCATGCCGAGCGGCGCGAAGATGCGCTCGCGCAGGAAGGTCTCCAGCGTCTTGCCCGTCGCGCGCGAAATCAGGATGCCCAGGATGTCGGAGCCGCTGTTGTACATCCACTTCTCGCCCGGCTGATGCGCGAGCGGCAGGCTGCCCCATCGCTTCATCAGTTCGTCGGGCGCATGCGAAGGCAGGTTGGCCGAGGGCGAGACGCCCGCATCGGACATCGCCTTCTGGATCGGGTGCTTCTCGGGATAGACCATCACCGCGCCGATGCCGAGGCGAAAGGTGAGCAGGTCGCGCAGCGTGATCGCGCGCTTCGCCGGCACTGTATCGTCGAGTGGGCTGTCGATGCGCCTGAGGACCTTGCGATTCGCGAGCTCCGGCAACAGCGGGTCGACCGGATCATCGAGGCGCAGCTTCGCTTCCTCGACGAGGATCATGGCCGCCGCCGCCGTGATCGGTTTCGTGATCGAAGCGATGCGGAAGATCGTGTCGCGCCGCATCGGGTCCTTGCCGCCGAACGCTTTCACGCCG
>Ga0193733_1000211_pt1 | contig 21213 bp, 17 predicted proteins | sample U1s2metaG_FD_145076 | JGI IMG/M metagenome (GOLD analysis project Ga0193733, IMG submission 145076) | Soil microbial communities from a riparian zone of the East river system, Colorado, United States - U1s2 | ecosystem: Environmental > Terrestrial > Soil > Riparian zone | place: USA: East River...
AAAGCAGCACCAGCACGATCGCAGTTGCGCCCAGGCGCTTGCGGGCGACCGGGCTTAATTTAAGGCGCCGCTTGACATCGTCCCATCTCATGGCTGCATCACTCTAAATGACGCTAGCTGGGGGGGGCAATAGTCGGGAAGTATTAGCGGGAGTGTGCAACGCCGGAAATGAACATATTAAGGTCGCCCGTTGTATGCTATGCAGGTAGGTTGTTATGCATATTTCTAATCTGTTCAAAATGATCAAGTCACCCGAGCACCGATTGGCCCTGCTGGTTGCCATGGCTGGGGACGCCATTCAAATCTTCGCATTGCCGGTTTTTGTCGGTGGAGGGCTTTCACCGGCCGATACGCTGCTAGACGCGTTCATGGCGGTGATTCTTATCCGGATGCTGGGGTGGCATTGGGCCTTTCTCCCCACCCTGGTGGCGGAGATGACTCCTGGCTTCGATCTCTTCCCTACTTGGACTGCGGCGGTTTTGTACGTGACCATTCAGAGTAGTCGTTCGGCAGAAGTTGAAATTCTTCCTCCCGGCCCGGCTCCGGCTCGCCGCTTTTAAGCGGCGGCCAGAAAAACCTGCTGGGAAAGAAAAATCAAACCCAGAGGCTTTCAGTCCGGGGTGATTCTGCGCCCCTTTTCATCCCGTCCAGTCCGTGCGGTTTTCAATAAATCAACTTCAGCGAGAACTGAATCTGACGCGAGGGCCCGGCAGTTTTGCTGATGATTCCGAATCCGCTTCCGCGCAGGATATTGGACGGCAATCCGAAATTCACCAGATTGAAGACATTAAAAAACTCAGCGCGAAACTCCACCGTGCCAAGCTCCGCATTTCCACGACGGCCAAACGGGGTGTCTTTGATCAAGGCCACGTCATAATCCTGGAACCCCGGGCCGCGGAAAGTATTGCGTCCTAAAGCGCCGAAGCGACCGTGGTTCGGCCCGGTCCCGCCGGCAACATTAATCGGAATATTGAAGAAGGAGGCGTTGTTCCCGCCCAGTCCGAAATAATCCTCGCGCACCGGGCCGCGGGTGGAAAAATGCGGCTGCTTCACCTCATCAGGCCGGTCGGTTCCGCCTGCGCCGACGCCCGTCTGTTGAACTCCGGAGTAGACGGTAAAAGGCGGCCCGCTGGTGAGAGTCGTAATATTCAGGAATTGCCAGCCTCGGGTGAGTGTTCTTCCGAGCGGACGAAGAAACCTCACATGGTCGAGAGGAAGCAACTGGATCACACTCAAGGTGAAGGAGTGAGTGGCATCGAAGGTGGAAGGTCCTTTCTCCGCGCCGGGATTCCATGGATTCTGGGGAAGGGTTTGCAGCACTACGCCTGCCCCCGCCACCAGTCCGCCGAGAACTGCACTGGTGTCATCCAGGGACTTGGAATAGGTATAGCTGGCCTGGAGGCCCAATCCGGCTCGCGCCGAGTTTTTACCGATGCTGGTTTGCAGCGAGTGATAAGTGGAGTGCGAGCGGCTGGTCATGACGCTTTCCGGTCCAAAGCCCGCGGCGGCTTTCCCCGCGGCATCGAATTGGGTAAATGGCGCGAAGCCGGGATCGGCGCCGCCATAGCTGTTCGGAGAATAAACGCTGGCCAAATGAACTCCCGCCGTCGCCACGTAGGCGGCGCTGACCTTCACCTCCCCAAAATCATGTTCGAGGCCTGCCGTGTAGCTGCCAATGTAACCGTTGCGGAAGTTCTTGGCGAAGCCGACCATCGAGAGTAACTGGACCTGGTTTCCCGGGGTGAGCGCTTTCAGGTCGTCCTGATAACGCTGCAGATCCACTTGCGTGTTCGGGGCCACGTGCCGGGCATCTCCTCCCGGAAACAGCAGCTTGCCGGCCGTGGTATAGGGGGGCGGGAGATTTACCGGCACGGGCGTGTTCTGGAATGGCAAGGCAACGTTGGGCAACGCGTTGGCATAGAGGCTGACCGCGAGAGGAATCGCGCCGGTAACGAAATTGTCCTGCCACAAATTCGGAACAATGGTGGTAATCGCGCCGCCCAGGTGCAGCACGCTGTGCCCGGTCGCGGCGTAGTCCAACGAGAGCCGCGGTCCCCAGCCGCTCCAATCCTGGTCGTAGGGAGGTTGCGGGTTGTACAGGAAAATCTGCTTCGCATTGTGATCCCAGTAGGGAACATCTTTTCCATCCGCACCGACAAACTTGGGAAGTGAAGTGCGGTTCTCGGACTCATGAATGCGGCTGTTTACTTCGTAACGCAGTCCGTAGTTGAGGGTCAGACGCGAGCTGGCTTTCCAGGTGTCCTGGAAGTAGAGGTTGTAGGCTTCGCGGCGGACTGCAGCCTCATCGAATCTATCTCCCTGGGGCGTCACGCTCGCAGCGGCGATGACACTGTACGAATACGGCGTGGCGGTGAGCAGGCCAGTGAGCGAATCAGGGAGCGGATCGCCGGGCAGGATATCGTGCGTGCCGCTGGCCGAGGTGATCAGCACGGGAGAGTAAGCCGTGCCGCCGCCAAAGCTGTAAAGCCCGTTGGGATTGGTCCCGAAAATCGTGGCGTCGCGGTTGAAGCGGATTTCCAGGCCGAACTTGAAGGCGTGGGAGGAGTGCACGTAACTCATGTCATGCTTTAACTGGTAGAGGTTGCCAAACGATCCGAAGATCGACCCGCCCGCCGAATTGAAGCCCTGAAAAAGCCCATCGCCGAAAGCGAGCGCAGGCTGGGTGTGATTGATGGTGGGAAAAAAGGGCGTGCTGCGAATGTAGCCGAACGAAATGTCCCAAAGCAGATGGGGAGAAATAGTGCGTGAATACTTCACGCCCGCGTTGCGCTGGTGATCGAAGAACTGGACTCCGAAACTGGGGTCAATCGCGGTCTGATCGGGATTGGTGAGCGGGCCCGTGACCTGGTTCAGGCTGAATCGCGTCAGCACGGTGGCCTTGTCGGAAATACGGTGATCAACCCGCGCGGAAAATTGATCGGTCCGCGTGTAAATTTTCGAAGACGCGGCGTAGGTGCGGTCGCCGTAGGCCCCGGCAGGATCGTTGGGCAGAGGGTAGTGATTGAGCACCGGGACGATCGAGGGGTTCACGGGAACCGTCAGCGTATCGCCGGGGAAAGTAAGCGTGTCGATGCCCTGGCGTTCTGCCGCGGTGGGTGCGGGCAATACCTGGGTCGTCCCTAACACCTGGCGAAAGCCCTGGTACTGGCCAAAATAGAAAGTCCGGTTGCGGCCGTCATAGACCTTGGGAAGCACGACCGGGCCGCCGTTGGTGAAGCCGAATTCGTTGCGCACGAAGGGAGGAATGCGGCGCTCGTCCGCCACGCTCTTATGATCAAAATAGTTCCGCGCATCAAAGGCGGCATTGCGGGCAAATTCAAAGAAGCTGCCGTGCACCTGGTTCACCCCGGACTTGGTGATAACGTTGGTGTAACTGGCTGCGCCGTGTCCGAACTCCGCCGGAATTACTCCCGAACTGGCGTGCACTTCCTGGATCGCGTCCACGTTGAAATTGGAAAAAGTGGCGCCGCCCATTTCCGGATCGGTGGTATCGAATCCGTCGAGAGCAAACACGGTGGCGGAGCCGCGTTGTCCATTTACGGCAAACTGCTGGGTGAAATTGGCGGCGCCGTTCGCGTCGGTCATGGTGCCTGCCGCCAGCAGCAACAACTTGCTGAAGTCACGCGCGTTTAGAGGCAAGCTGGAAACCTCTCCGCTCGAAAGACGCTCGCCGCCACTGGCTTGGGGAGAGGTGTCTTCGCTCGAAGGTAGAAGGCGTACTTCCTGCGGTTGAGACAAGACTTGCAGGCTCCTGGTCAGCGTGTCCCCGTCTTTGATGGTGACCGGATTCGCCGCATGCCAGGTATTTCCCGCGGCTTCGACGGAAAGTTCGTAGTCGGTCGCGAACACCCCGGTAAATGCGAAGCTGCCGGCTGCCGAAGTTCGGGCCGTATAGTCGCGACTTCCTGACTTCGAGCGCAGTTTTACCGTCGCTTCGCCCACCGGCTTGCCTGCGCTGTCACGCAACACTCCGCTCCAGGACGCCCCGGCAAAAGCTTCTGCCACCGGCACCATCAGCAAAGCGGCAAGCAGAAACAGCGAGCAAACACCGTCCCCAAGGTGACTGAGCATTCGTCCGACATTATAAATGGCACGGCTTGCGCCTTCCCCTGGGATGAGGTGCTCTGGGCTGGGGGCGGATGGACTTCAACTCATTAATTTGTCACTGGGATGGCCGGGAGGGTAAGGCTCTACCTTGTAGCCTTCCCCCATTGGAAAAGAGAATCCCCGAGCACGGCTCCGCCCCGGGCGGGGCGGTCGCTTCGTCCTTGTTCAAGCTTGTTCAAGGACGATTGAGGTGGATCTGGCCGCTGAACGAGCGCAGTTCGAAGCGGGACCCAAGGGTCTTTACCGGCTTTCCCAACAAACTGGTCTGGCCGATTGCGGGCCCGGTGCTGACGCTCGGAAATTCCGGATCGGCTTGACTCCTTATGGAGCGTGCCTTGATCACGACCCAGGCGCTGGCCGGGATCGAGACCACCAGGTCGCCTGTATGACTGGTGAGCCGATACTCTCCCACTCGGCCCGGATCGCCGTCGTAGGTGATGCGGCCCGATCCAGAATTCACCTCGACCGCCGGTCCAGTGACATTGCGTAGATTGACGTCGCCGCTGACGGAATGGACGAACAGGTCGCTATTGCCGATGTCAGACAGACGAATCGGCCCGCTGAGGGTTTTCACGTGCAGGTGGGCGTCGCGGATGTCGGTCACTTCCACCGAACCGGAGGCAGCTTCGAGGGTGACATCGCCGCGCAATCCCTGCGCGCGAAGAGCTCCGTCGGACGAACGCAGGCTGACGAAGGCGGCGGCTGGGACCAGAACGGTGTAATCCACCAGATTGGTTCCCTGGCGGCCGGACACCGAGCGAAGCTCGATGCGGTCGCCATGCTGCTCGTTCACCAGGCTGATGGCGTCGGAATGGGATACGGTCTCGACCACCACCTGACTGCTTCCGGAGGGCTTGACGTTGATGGGACCGTAATTGTTGGTGATCGAGATCACCGCTCCGGGTCCGACTGCATAGCTAAATTCTTTCTTTTCTTTTTCTTGCGCGGCGGCCCCTAGCGCAAGCAGGAAGATGGCAGCGACCAGCCGCGCGGGAACGTGCGCCGTATTTCTACGAATTCTCATACGTAGCCCAAGCAGTTAGGATATATAGCTAGATGCCTAGCAATATCCAAGGAGAGGCCAGCTTAGCAAGCAAATTCTGCAATCCCTTCCCGAACTGCTGGACCGCGAGGCGGGCAACCAACCAATCCGATGTAGCAACTAAATAATTAGTTTACTTTTGAGTGCTCTGCTGCGTCTAATAAGAAAGTCTAACAAGAAAAAAAAGGAGATCTAGTCGGTGCCCCCGAGGAAGTCTGAAACATTGACGGAGGCTGAGTTGAGACTAATGGACGTGCTGTGGCTCAAGGGCTCGGCCACCGTCCAGCAGGTTCTCGATGGTCTCCCGCCGAAGCCGGCGCTGGCCTATAACTCCGTTCTGACCACGATTCGTATCCTCGAACACAAGGGCTACGTGAAGCATGTCAAGGACGGCCGGGCGCACGTCTACATTCCGCTGGTGGAGCGGAAAGAAGCGACCCGCTCCGAGATCCGGCACCTGGTGAGCCGGTTCTTTAAAGATTCGCACGAGTTGTTAGTCTTGAATATTCTCGAGGACCAGGGAGTCGAGGACAAGGAATTAAAGCACCTGCGGCAACTCTTGCAGACCAAAGAAGCGAGAGGAGCACAGAAATGATCGCCCCTGCGCTTCTTCGGTCCCTCGAGAGTCAACCCTTCGACCTGCAGTCCTTGGCCCAGCTGTACTCGGCGCGGATACTGAACTGCACTGCAGAAGGAATCGGAGTCGCGCTGCTGGCGTGGATCCTGTTGCGGGCCCTGGGGCGGCAGAACTCGGGCACGCGCTTTGCGGTCTGGTTCTCGGCGCTGCTAGGCATTGCGGCGCTTCCCCTGGTTGGCCATTTTGGTTCGAAGGGAGCCGAGATGGCCCAACCCTCCGAGATCACAATGCCAGGTTCTTGGGCGGTTTATATATTCTCCGGCTGGTTGCTGATGGCGGCAGCCGGGCTGGTGAGAATCGCCCTCGGATTCTGGCGTTTGCGGCAGCTGCGGCGAAGTTGCGTGCCCATCGAGGCTGCGGCGCTCGATCCCCGGCTGCGGAAAACCCTGGAAGAGTTCGATTCACCGCGGCCGGTGACAGTTTGCGTGTCAGATCATTTGCGGGTGCCGACCGCTGTCGGATTCATGAAGCCGCTGGTCGTTCTTCCCTCTTGGACCATGGAGGAACTTTCGGCGCCGGAATTGAACACGATTCTGCTGCACGAACTAGCCCATCTGCGGCGCTGGGATGATTGGACCAACTTGATTCAGAGAGTTTTGGGTGCGTTGTTGTTCTTTCATCCGGCAGTGTGGTGGATTGAGAAGAAGCTTGCGCTCGAACGCGAGATGGCGTGCGATGACCTGGTGCTGGCCAAGACCGCGAGTCCGCGAGTCTACGCGGAGTGCCTGGTTTCCCTGGCCGAGAAAAGCCTGCTGCGGCGGGGATTGGCGCTGGCGCAGGCCGCGGTGGGCCGGGTGCGGCACATCTCGCTCCGAGTAGCGCAAATCCTCGATGAAAGGCGACCCCACGCCACCCGCGTGTGGAGGCCGGCCCCGGTCTTGTTGACGGCCATTTCGCTCGCCTGCCTGATGGTGCTTTCAGATGTGCCCCGGCTGGTTTCGTTCGAGAACATTTCCCCAGGCTCGCTGGCGGGGTCAGCCACGACCAACTTGCCCCATACCACCGAGGCAGGTCCGAGCTCAGGCATCAATTCGCACCTCGTGCCAACGAAATTTGTGGCGAAGCCCGACCCGAATGGTTTGCTGTTTGCGGCGGCAAGGACGAAAAAGACAACGACGCAGCCGAGCAGATCTGCCGTTGTCCCTGCCAGCTGGACACAGCGGCGAATGAGGCTTCCTATGCTCGTCCGCAGCAGCATGGCGGAGGACGCGGTCAGGCCTCAAACTCTGATCTTCATTATGCAAACCAGGGTTATGGAAACCCGGGTTATGCAAACCAGGATTATGGAAACCAGGATTATGCAAACCCGTTTCACGGCAACCGGGCAGGATGAAGCTTCGAGCGCAGTGGTCTGGGATCTGTGCGTGTGGCAGGTAACCGTAATTGGTACGGCGCAGAATCGAAACCAGCCGGAAATTATCGCCAAGTCGATTTGATTTTTTTTACCACCAACAACTAAATGATTAGTTGCTTAACCAAACAGGAGAAGACAGACATGAAAAACTGGATAGCAAACTTCAAAGACAAGCTAGGGCGCCGCCTGATCGTGCCGGTCGTGGCGATCGCCATCGTGGGTTCGTTTGTGGGCTACGATTTCGTGAAGGCAATGCCGGCCAAAGCTGCGCTGGCAGCCATGGCGAGCCCCACCACGATCCCGCTCGATAACAACAGTGTGGGGGCGTTGCTCTCGCTCGACCAAGCCATGGAAACGCTGGCCGCGCGGGTCACGCCCGCCATCGTGAACGTGACCGTAACATCACGCGCGAAAGCCGCCCTGGCCGGAGGAGACGCCGAGGACATGCAGCAATTCTTTGAGCGCCAATTCGGCCCTTCCGGCCATGCCTTTGGACAGATGCAGCCGCGGCAGCAGCCCCGGGTTGAACACGGGCTGGGCAGCGGTGTGATCATCTCGCCAGACGGATACATCGTGACCAATAACCACGTGGTCGATGGTGCAACCGACGTTCGCGTGACCATGACCGATCGCAGAATTCTGCCGGCCAAGGTTGTGGGCACCGATCCCCTGACCGATCTGGCGGTCATCAAAGTCGATGGCCATGATCTGCCCAACGCGCCCTGGGGTGACTCTACCAAGCTGCACCCGGGCCAGACCGTGCTGGCATTCGGCAATCCGTTTGGATTCCGCTTTACCGTGACCCGCGGCATCGTCAGCGCATTGAATCGTCCGAATCCATCCTCCGATGATGCCCGCAAGCCAGGTCAGTTCATTCAGACCGACGCGGCCATCAATCTGGGAAATTCCGGCGGGCCGCTGGTCAACGCTCGGGGAGAAGTGGTCGGCATCAATACCTTCCTGATTTCGCCGTCGGGCTCGTTCTCAGGTATGGGATTCGCCATTCCCACCCAGATTGTGCGCCCCACGGTGGAAAAGCTGATTCAGTTTGGCAAGGTGACGCACGGCTACATGGGAATTGGAATCTCCGACGTGACCCCTGAAAACTCGAAGTTCTTTCACATGAGCAATGCGCTCGGTGCCGTTGTGACCCAGGTCGAATCCGGCTCGCCGGGCGCCAAGGCGGGTCTGAAGGTGGGCGATGTGATCACCCACCTCGATGGACATGAAGTCAGCGATGCGGGTGCGCTGCAAGTGGAAGTTGGGCAGAAGAACCCGGAAACGACCATCCATCTTCAGGTGCTGCGCGATGGCAAGAGCCTCTCCATTCCCGTAACCCTGGAAGCGATGGGAAGCCGCGACCGGGCAGACAAGGAAGCCGCCGACGCTGGACACGGCAAACCGCGTTGGGGAATCGGTTTGGCCGACATTACTCCGGAACTGCGCGAACAACTGCAAGCGCCGCGCGATCTTCATGGAGCGCTGGTTCAGCAGGTGCAACCGGGTAGCTCCGCAGACAACGCCGGATTGCAGTCCGGTGACGTGATCGTCGAAGTGGACCGCAAGCCGGTGGAGAGCGCGGCGGAGGTTCAGAAGGCGCTTAGCAGTGTGCCCAAAGGACAGGACGTGCTGGTTCTGGTGTGGTCAAACGGGGGAAACACGTTCCGTGTGCTGCACTCGGCCGAGGCGAACCAGGGTGACAGCGGTATGTAACCAGTCGCGAGATGAAAGTCTTTCCCATTGGGAGGCGGGCCCTCGGTCCCGTCTCCCAAGTTCGATGGACCTTTTTTTGCCTGGGCTGGCAGCAACCTGTTGCCGGCTCGATTGCCACAGGTCTCCTTCGAACGTGGCCGTTTCCGCCCCGAGCAGCTGGCCATTGGCGATGATGGGAACGTAGGCGAGCGACAGCAAGGTGCGGCGCGCATGCAGGTGAGCGTAGTCTTCGTGGCCCCGGACAGCAGCAAGGGCTGGCTCTGTCTGGCGAGAATACCCAAAGTGGCTGAGTCAAACGGAATGACCGTGTCGTCCAGGTGGATATCCCCCGCCACGGCTGGGGGCGACCACAGGGTTGTTTTTTCCCGGTCGTCGCCTTGCAGTAGATACCACTATCGGCGGCGCCGGGAACGATTTCGGTAAATCTGTTGAGCCAGCACAAGTGCACGAGGCTGAACTTCGCTCTCCTGCAACAGGGCGCTCAGGAATCGGGCCTGCAACTCGACAGATGTCGATTTCGGCATTGCTGGTTTCTGGTCGCCCGTTTGTCGATCGCAAGCCGACGTGGGTATGCGGGGGAGGGCGTTGGGTTCGGCGCACTTGCAAATTCGCTGCGGCTCCCGTAACTTGAGCGGGCAATCTAACAAATCGCCCCCCGCTGTCAATGTTTCTCGGGCCGGCGGTTTCGTCCCAGCTTGACCCAGAGGAGCCAGATGGAAATCAGCGTCCGCAGGGTTTCCGAAGTTAAGATCATTCAGATTCGCGGTGCTTTACGGCTTGGCATCGGAGTCGACAGCTTTCGCCAGGCCGTGGACGATGCGCAGGCCGTCGGTGAGACGCGTCTGGTGGTGAACTTTGCGGAAGTGCCCATGATCGATTCCAGCGGCATCGGAATTTTGGTGAAGGCGATGGCGTCGGCGAAACAGCGTGGAGGCGCCGTGAAACTGGTCAGCCCGTCCAAGTTCGTGGTGCAAACTCTGAAGCTGATTGGCGTACTGAATCTGTTTGAGATCTTTGAGAACGAGAACGACGCGGTTCAATCCTTCCCTTCACCCTAGGTCTGTCAGGTGGGCGCGCTATTTCAGATGGAGGTTGAAGATCCCCAAAAGATAGATCGCGCTGCCTAAGGAAAGCATGGCCAGAGCAAAGGCAGCCAGGGGCGTGCTGAATAATCGTTTTTCCCGGGGTGGGTGCTGGTCCAGGGCGGCTCGGTATTTTTCTATCCACTCCTGCTCGGGAATCGTTTGACCAAACGACGACTGGATGGACACCTGGAGGCGGCGGCGGTCGTCCTGTTCGAGTTCCACGAACCGGAAAGGCTGTTGACTCAAAGAGACCGGCTTCAGCATCTCCGCGGTACCAAGCACCGGCCCGACCGGCGTGACAAACATCAGCTTGACATGGGAATCGCGCTGCACCGGCCCGGGCAAGCAGAGCATGCCACCGGTGAGCGAGATGACTTCGAGCTGTGCATGGGTCCGGTGGCCGTCTTGAAAACGAAGCACCGCCGGGGTGATGTCGGCCAAATTGAATCGTGGGGCGCGGCCAGCAGGGTTGAGTTGGGGGAGGGCGTTCACAGATCTGAGTATGCTACCGGCCGGTGCAGAGTTAGGAGATTACGGAAGTACCTACCGGGGTACGATTACCAACTCTCGGCTTTTGACCTGCGGCCGGCGCCCCGCTTTTCTCGCGATCAACAGAAATCCGGACGAAGCCGCATCTTTTTCAACTCCCGCCCAGACGCGCTCGTCCGCCCGCCTCGTTGCCCCTACTTCATCAATCTATAACTGAATTGAAACCGGGCGAGGCGCGGCTGGGGCTGGTCCTTGGCGGCGAAGCCTTGCCGAGCGCCATTCTCCTGCCCCCGGGTTGGATTGAGGGCGGCCGCTGCCCTGGGCGCGGGCTTTTGTCCGCAAATAGGTCATTTATGTAAATCGAAAAAACAGATAGTGAAAATCAGTACTTTGGATTGACACCAGTGTAGCCCAGCCGATAGTCTCGTAGCATACCTTTTAGGCTAGGTTTCACCGAAATGACTGGAACTGCAATCACCGTGCGCCGAATTGCCCAGGAGGTGCGAGTGCTCCTTCTCGCCCTTAGCGTGGCCATTCCTGGCCTGGTGCTTGCACCTCAAGAAAGCGGCGGATGAGTTAGGGACACGAGAGATTAGCCAGGGGCCATCATCCACCGCATCGGATGATGGCCTTTTTACTTTCTTCGTAATCGTTACGTTGAGGGCCTGCGACACAGGCCGGGGAGGACAATTTGCCTCAACCAGAACACGTAATCATATTCGACACTACCCTGCGCGACGGGGAGCAATCTCCGGGTTGCAGCATGAACGGCAAAGAAAAGCTGCGCATGGCGTACCAACTCGACCGTTTGGGCGTAGACATCATTGAGGCAGGATTTCCGATTGCGTCGGAAGGCGACTTTGAGGGGGTGCGGACGCTGGCGCGTGAAATTCGCCGCCCCGTGATCGCCGCCCTGGCGCGAAGCTGTCCGGGTGACATTGAGCGCGCCGGGCGTGCCCTCGAAGGCGCGGCCCGTCCGCGCATTCATACTTTTCTTGCCACTTCCGATATCCATCTGCAGCACAAGCTGAAGATTTCACGCCGGCAGTGCCTGGAGCAGGCCCGCGACGGCGTAAAGCTAGCCCGCACGTTCTGCAAAGACGTGCAGTTTTCCGCCGAGGATGCCAGCCGGACCGAGATCAACTTTCTCTGTGAAGTGCTGGAGGCGGTAATCGAGGCCGGCGCTACCACGCTCAACATCCCGGACACGGTCGGCTTCAGCGTGCCCCACGAATTTGCCGAATTGATTCAGACCCTGGGGCGGCGGGTGCGGGGCATCCACGGTGTGACCATCTCGGTGCACTGCCACGATGACCTGGGACTCTCTGTGGCAAACTCGCTGGCGGCGATCAATGCCGGCGCCCGGCAGGTGGAATGCACCGTCAACGGGATCGGGGAGCGGGCCGGCAATACGTCTTTGGAAGAGCTGGTCATGGTGCTGCGGGTCCGGCCCGAGCACTATCCGTATGAGACCGCGGTCCAGGCCGAGCAGTTGTTTCCCTCCAGCCAGCTTTTGTCCGAAATCACCGGCGTGTATGTGCAGCCGCACAAGGCCATTGTGGGCAGGAACGCATTCGCGCACGAAGCGGGCATTCACCAGGACGGAATGATCAAGGATCCGTCTACCTATGAGATCATAGCGCCTCAGTCCGTGGGCGCGCCTCGCAACGAACTGGTTCTGGGCAAACACTCCGGCCGGAACGCTTTGCGGGTGCGCTATGAAAAACTGGGCTTCACCTTCGACCGCGCCCAGCTGGACGAGATCTACCGTCGTTTTGTGGCTTTGGCCGACACCATTAAGACGGTCGAAGATGGACACCTGCTGGATCTGGTTCGTGAGGTGCCCAGTCGGACCTCGACCATCCCGGACAGCGCCGCCAAAACGGCGCCTACCTGGATGGCTCCGATAAGCCACGGGGACGTTCCGCCGGTGGCGGATCCGGCCGCCGCAAAAGAAAAGGTCCACGCCACTCACGCCCACGAGCGCGAGGGCGAACAGGAAGATTATCTGTGGGGAGTATGATGGCAGCGCGCCCTGGGGGCGCTTTGCCGGTTGCAGACCAGCCAACGTAGGCGGCCTGTGCGGCTCGAATGATTCACGATTGGGGACTGGGTTCATGACAAAAACGGGAGCACAAATTCTTTGGGAATGCCTGGAACGCGAAGGCGTGAAGCACGTCTTCGGCTATCCGGGAGGCGCCATTCTTCCGGCGTACGACGCCTTGAAGCACAGCGATATCCATCACATCCTGGTGCGCCACGAGCAAGGCGCTACCCACATGGCGGATGGCTATGCGCGCGCCAGCGGGCAGGTGGGAGTCGCGGTCGCGACCTCGGGCCCGGGGGCAACCAATATGGTTACCGGCATCGCCACTGCGATGATGGATTCCTCTCCCATCGTATGCATCACGGGTCAGGTGGGCAGCAAGCTGATCGGCTCGGATGCTTTTCAAGAAACCGATATCACCGGCATCACGCTCCCCATCACCAAGCACAACTACCTGGTCACTCGCCCTGACGACCTGGCTCGGACCTTGCGCGAGGCATTCTATGTGGCGCGTTCCGGCCGTCCGGGACCGGTACTGGTTGACATCACCAAGGACGCGCAGCAGTCCAGCTGCGAGTTCGATTGGGAAGCGGCCAAGCCGCAACTTCCGGGTTACCGTCCCGATTTGTCCCCGGCCGAATCCGAGTACGCGCAGGCGCTGGAGTTAATCCACCAGGCCAAGCGCCCGGTAATTCTCGCCGGGCACGGCATCATCGTCTCGGGCGCCATGAAGGAGGTCCTGACCCTGGCGGAAAAGGCGGGTATTCCGGTGGCGCTGACCCTGCTCGGGCTGGGATCGTTTCCCGCATCGCATCCGCTGAATCTAGGCATGATGGGGATGCACGGGGAAGCCTGGGTCAACCATACGATCCAGGAAGCGGATCTGCTGATTGCGCTGGGCATGCGCTTTGACGACCGGGTTACCGGCAACTTAAAGACTTACGCCCAGGATGCCAAGAAGATTCACATCGAGATCGATCCCGCCGAAATCAACAAGAACGTGAAGGTGGACGTCGCGCTGGTCGGAGACCTTCGGGAAGTCCTGCAGGAGCTCTTGCCTCGCGTGATGTCGGTCGATCACAGCGAGTGGCTGGATTCGATTGACCGGCTCAAGGGCGACTCGGCGGTGCGCGACATTCAGAAGCTTCCCGACAATGGGCACCTTTACGCGGCGCACGTCATCAACGACCTGTGGCGGGAAACTCGCAACGGCAACGCCGTGGTGGTGACCGACGTCGGCCAGCACCAGATGTGGGAAGCGCAGTACTACAAGCACGAGCAGCCGCGATCGCTCATTACCTCGGGCGGTTTGGGAACCATGGGCTTCGCCTTACCCGCAGCCATTGGAGCCAAGGTGGCGCGTCCGGAGGCTGAGGTCTGGGTGATTGTGGGCGACGGCGGCTTCCAGATGACCATGTCCGAACTCGCCACCATCGTGCAGGAGAGGTTAAAGATTCACATCGCGATCATCAACAACGGTTTCCTGGGGATGGTCCGGCAGTGGCAGGAATTTTTCTACGAGCGCAACTATGAAGCCACGCCCTTGCTGAATCCCAATTTTGTGAAAGTGGCGGAAGCCTACGGCATCCGCAGCATCGGGGTAACCGAGCGCTCCCAGGTCTTGCCCGCGGTGCGCACGGCGCGCGCTCATGACGGGCCGGTATTGCTCGACTTCAAGGTTGAGCAGGAGGACACGGTTTACCCGATGGTGGCAGCCGGCGCTTCTCTAAACGACATGATCCGGCGGCCCAGTCCCATCGTTGAAACCGCGGCGGACGAATAAGGCAAAAATGCTGAACATATTTGTGGTGTATGTGGAGAATAAGCCGGGCGTGCTGACCCGTGTGGCATCGTTGTTCCGCCGCCGCGCCTTCAACATCGACTCGTTGACGGTGGGGCGCACGGAAAAACCGGAAGTGTCGCGTATGACCATCACGGTCGACACCAACCCGGACCAGGCCCGGCGCATTGAAGCCAACCTTTACAACCTGGTAAACGTGCTGCTGGTCGAAAACATCACCCACGAACCGGCGATCGCGCGCGATCTGGCGATGATCAAAGTGGCCGCCACCCACGAAGCCCGCTCCCACGTGCTCGAACTGGCCAGCGTATTCCGTGCCCGCGTGGTGGATGTCGCGCCCGAGTCGCTCACCATCGAAATTACCGGCGGGGAAGACAAAATCGACGGGCTGTTAGAAGTACTTCGCCCTTACGGCGTGGTGGAAATGGTTCGCACCGGCATCGTGGCCATGCGGCGGGGCACTACTTCCTCTACGGTCAATCCGGCCAAAGCGGCGGTGCCGCAGGTTGCTGCCGCCGATGAAGACGTTTCGTACTCGGTGTAGCGAAATTCCGTAAACCCAGTTCTGTGTCATTTATTTCTGTCAACCCAGTTCTGTCGCAATCAAACCCGCACGTCTAGCGAAAGGGAAACATCATGCCGAAGATGTACCATGAGAATTCTGCCGATATCGCACTCATCCGGGGCAAGAAAGTCGCCATTGTTGGCTACGGCTCCCAGGGCCACGCCCACGCTCTCAACTTGAAGGACAGCGGGGTTGAGGTGCGAGTCGGCTTGCCCACCAGCAGCGAATCGCGCGCCAAAGCCAAAGCCAGCGGATTGACCGTGGGGACGGTGGCTGAAGTTGCGGCCTGGGCCGACGTCATCATGATCCTGGTGCCCGACACGGTGCAGCCCGAAGTTTATAAGAAGGAAGTAGCGCCGCACCTTTCCGCCGGGAAGACGCTCATGTTCGCCCATGGTTTCAACATCCGTTTCGGGACCATCACGCCTCCCTCAAACGTTGACGTTACGATGATTGCCCCCAAGGCGCCGGGACACCGCGTACGCGAAGTGTTTGTCGAAGGCGGCGGCACTCCTGCCCTTTTGGCCATCCATCAGGACGCAAGCGGAAGCGCCAAGCAACTGGCGCTTTCCTATGGCAAGGCCATTGGCGCCACCCGCGCGGGTGTAATCGAAACTACGTTCGCGGAAGAAACCGAGACCGATCTTTTCGGTGAGCAGACCGTGCTATGCGGCGGCGTGAGCGCCTTGCTGAAGGCGGGCTTCGAGACCCTGGTGGAAGCCGGCTACCAGCCTGAGATCGCGTATTTCGAATGCCTGCACGAACTCAAGCTGATCGTGGACCTGATCTATCGCGGCGGCCTCAACTACATGCGCTACTCGGTCAGCGACACCGCTGAGTACGGCGATTACACGGCCGGACCCCGCATCGTCACCGAGCAGACGCGGGAAACCATGCGGCAGTTGCTGCGCGAGATCCAGGATGGAACTTTCGCCCAAAAGTGGATCGCAGAGAACCAGACCGGCCGTGAATGGTTCGAAGCCACCCGCGAAAAAGAGCAGCAACAGAAAATCGAGAAGGTCGGTGCCGAGTTGCGCGCCCTGATGACCTTCCTCGATCCGGTCACCGTGAAACAAACCAGTAAGCGCAGCAAAGTGCCAGCTTAGACCCGGTCCCGCCAGGCGGCGCGCCTGATCCCGGGCTCGCCCGCACTGCGGCCCGCTTCCCGATGTAAGCGATTACCAAAACGGTTCCGCGCAAACACTATTTTTTTTGCTTCTCCTCTCCCTCATCCCCGGCCATTCGGTTTATGATTGAGATACGAGATGCGCCAAAATTTATCTTTGGGCCCGCCAGGTGTCAGTCCCACGTGGCCGTGGCTTATTCATCAATCCGGTTCATTGCTGAACCCTCGGAATCTGTAAGGAGTATCTGTATGGCTCGCGTAAAAACCCCCGGGAATGGCAGTCCAAGTCGCAAGCAGGTTGCCACCATGCCTGCACCGAAACTCGTGGAAGCTAAGAAAAATACGTCCACGGTGAATCTGGAAGAGGAAATCCGCGTTCGCGCCTACCAACTGTACGAGGAGCGGGGATACACACCCGGTCACGAGGCTGATGATTGGCTGGTAGCGGAGCGGGAGATCCTCGGCCGGGACGACCGACAGCAAAGCGCTTAGTCTCCCCGCTCTACAACATAGTTGTCTTCGCCGGCACCAGCTTGCAGGTGCATGGCTGTGGTTATTTTTGTGCAAGCCCGCTCCCCCGTCGGGCTGCGAAGCCCGGAAGGTAGGGTAACGCGAATTCGTTCCTCTGCTCTCCCGATTTGTTACCTCCGCGTGATTCGCCGGTTGCCTCCGCCTTCGCTTTCTGAAAAAATACCTTCTTCGAGTCCCCCATGTCCCAAATTGGCAGTTTTGCGCTTCTGCTCGCCTTGGCACTGAGCGCGTACTCGTTCCTTGCCGGAGCGCTGGCTTTGGCTTGGCCGGGTCCAACATCGGAACGGCTGGGCGAGACGGCGCGGCGGGCGGGTATCGCCACCTTTGCCTTGGTTTTTCTCGCGGCCGTCGTGCTGGTGACCTCCGCCTTCCAGGACGATTTCTCGATCGCCTATCTCTATCACCACAGTAATCGCGATCTGCCGGCACCTTACAAGTTCGCCACCCTTTGGTCGGGGCAGGAGGGCTCGCTGCTGTTTTGGTCGCTTTTGCTGGCGGCCTACGGACTCGTACTGCGGCTGCGGCACAAGACCGACGCACGGCTTTTCGCTTATGCTTCCGCCATTATTGCCGCGGTACAGATTTTCTTCCTGCTGCTGCTGAATTTCGCCGCCCATCCTTTTGCCCTCATGACGGGCAGCCTGCCCACGGACGGTGCCGGGCTGAACCCGCTACTGCAGTATCCCGAGATGGTGATTCACCCGCCCATGCTGTATCTGGGATACGTGGGCTTTACCGTGCCCTTCGCCTTTGCCTTGGGCGCGCTGATCATGCGCTATCCCGGGGAGAAGTGGATCCGCATTACCCGCCGCTGGACCATGGTGACCTGGGCTTTCCTCACCTGCGGCGTTTTCCTCGGCGCACACTGGGCGTATTCGGTTCTGGGCTGGGGCGGCTATTGGGGATGGGATCCGGTGGAGAACGCCTCGCTCATGCCCTGGCTGACCGGCACCGCATTTCTGCATTCCGTGATGATGCAGGAAAAACGCGGCATGCTGAAGATGTGGAATATGTGGCTGATCTTCGCCACCTTCTGGCTGGCGATCCTGGGGACGTTCCTCACCCGCAGCGGAATCATCAGTTCCGTGCATGCCTTCGCACAGTCTTCGATCGGCGGCTGGTTTAAGTGGTTTTTGCTGATTACCCTGGTCGCCTTTACCTTTTTCTTCTTCAAGAACAAGTCGCACCTGCGCAGCGAGCACAAGCTCGAATCCCTGATTTCGCGCGAGTCGAGTTTCCTGTTCAACAACCTGCTGCTGCTGCTGGCTTGCTTCACTGTGCTCTGGGGCACATGGTTCCCGCTGATTTCAGAGTACGTGCAAGGCAACAAGGTCACCGTGGGCCCGCCCTTCTACAACAAAGTAGCCATCCCGGTGGCGCTGCTGCTGCTGTTGCTTACCGCCGTGGGCCCGCTGCTGGCGTGGCGCAAGACGTCGCTGGAGAGCTTGAAACGCAATTTCAGGGGGCCGGCGCTGGGCGCGCTCGCGCTGGGGATTCTGATGATGGTCTTCGGAGTGCGCCCCTGGAACGACATTGCTTACTTCTACGCCCTCATGGCCGCCATGCTGGCAGCGCTGGTGGCGCTGACCGTGACCTCGGAGTTCATCCGCGGCGGCCGGGTAATCTCGCGTCACACCGGTCAAAGCCTGCTGGCTTCGATGGTGCACTTGTGGCACCGCAATACTCGCCGCTATGGCGGGTACATCGTGCATTTCGGTGTGGCGGTAGTGGTCATCGGAATCTTGGGCACTCCCTTCAATCAGGATAGAGAGAAGGAGATGGGCTATGGCGACAAGATGACCATCGGCCCCTACACGCTGGTCTGCGAGTCTTACACCCAGGACGATAGTCCGAACTACAGCAACGAGTGGGCCATCATCAACGTGTTCAAGGGCGACCGGCAGATTACCACGATGTATCCCGAGCGGCGCTTTTACAAGGCCAGCCAGCAGCCGCAAACTCTTCCCAGAATTCGCTCGACCATCAAGGAAGATCTTTATCTGACCTACGAAGGGTTGAATGAGACGACCGGCAGACCGATCATCAAGGCGCACCTGAATCCGCTGGTCATGTGGATCTGGGTAGGAGTCTTGATTATGATCGGCGGGACCGTGCTGGCGCTGATCCCGAGTGCCGCACCGGTACGGGTCCGAGCCCCGGCGCGAATCGAGACCGCTCCCGCCGGGGCGGGAGACTGATGCTCCGCCGGGGTTGGAGGGGCCTTGGCTCCCACGGGCGCTCCCCCCAGACCCACCGGATGACAGTGACGAAGACGAAAAGGCTGCTGACGTCGAATCCGATCTTCCGGCGCGGCCTCCAAGTCGGGTTGCTCTGCCTGATGGTGTTTGCCTTTCTGGGGGCCGGTGACGAGTCCCGCTTCAACAGTCTGGGCCACCGGTTGATGTGCGTTTGCAGCTGCAACCAGGTCCTGCTGGAATGCAACCATGTGGGCTGCACCTATTCGGACCGCATGCGCGGCGAACTCGTCGCCGGGCTGGATCGCGGAGAGAACGACGATTTGACCCTGCAGGGCTTCGTTCAGAAGTACGGTCCCACAGTGATGGCCGCGCCGACCACGACTGGCTTTAACCGGGTGGCATGGGTCATGCCGTTTCTGGCCCTGGTGCTTGGCCTGTTGAGCACCGTTTTCATCGTGCTGGCGTGGAGAAAAAGGCCGGCCCTGGCGGCTCCGGGCGCAGTCCTGCCGGTCAGCGGCGCGGACCTGGAACGTTTTCGCACCCAAGCCCGGAAGGATACCGAAGTATGACGGTCGCATTTCTCGCCTGCGCTATGGTGACTCTTGGCACCCTGTTCTATGTCTTTTACCTTCCAGGAAGACTTCAGATGGGTCCGGAAAAGACTCGGCTGGCTTACCTTCAGGAGCGCAAGGACGCGGTATACGAAAATTTGCGCGATCTGAATTTTGAACAGCAGGCGGGCAAACTCCCCGATCAGGACTACCAGGCGCTGAAGTCTTCCCTGGAGGGAGAAGCGGCCGTCATTTTGGCGGAGATGGCGGGGCTCGAACCGTCCGCTGCGTCCGCCCCCCCGGCGAAAAAAGGAGCCAGAGTTTGAAGCTGTCCCGCCAAATTGTTGCAGCGTCTGTGACGCTCTGGTTGTCGATGGTCGCCTCCGGGCAAACCCTCACCGGAACCCTCAAGAACGGAACCGATGGCAAGCCCGCCGCCGGAGATGAGGTGGTGCTGATCAAACTGGCGCAGGGGATGGAGGAAGCGGCCCGCACCAAGGCGGATGCCAGCGGCCACTTCAGCTTCCAACTCCCCGATGCGGGGCCACACCTGATTCGGGCCATTCACCAAGGCGTGACCTACCATCGTATGGCCCCTCCAGGAGCGAACTCCGTTGAAGTGGTGGTTTACGATGTGTCCCAGAAGGCCGGGGGAGTTAAGGTCACCGCCGACGTGATGCGCTTTCAGGCTCAGGGCAACGAGCTGCAGGGGATCCGGCTGTTCGCCGTCGAGAACGGCTCCAGCCCGCCACGTACGCAGATGGGCGAACAGCACTTCGAGTTCTTTCTGCCCGCGGGCGCCCAGATCGATCAGGGCATGGCGATGACTGCGGGTGGCCAGCCGATCAACTCCTCCCCCGTGCCCGAGAAAGAGAAAAATCGCTACGGCTTTGTGTTTCCGCTGCGGCCGGGCGAAACCCAGTTTCAGGTCGTTTTTCATCTCCCCTACACGGGCGAGCTCAGCGTGGACCCCAAGCCCCTCTACGGCGCGCAACATTTTGTGGTGATGGTGCCGAAGACCATGCAGTTTAGCGCTGCGCCAGGCACGGATTTCAAGACCATGAAGGACCCGCGCCAGTCCGATGCTCTGGTTCAGGTGGCGACAGACACCCGGGCCGGACAACAGCTGGCCTTCAAGATTTCGGGTACAGGCACATTGGGTGAGGCCGGCGACGACAGGCAGGGAACTGCGGAGAACCCCGCCGCTACCCCGACTGCCCGGGACGCGCGTCCGGGTGGAGGACTGGGTCCGCCGATTGACGCGCCCGATCCTCTGGAAAAATATCGCAGCTATCTTCTCGGCGGCTTCGCCGTGCTGTTGGCCGCAGGCGCCGTCTACATTACCCGCCGTTCCAAAGCCGCCTCCGTTCCCGATTTCTCTGCTGCCGAGGTGCAGTTGCCTGACCCGCCGCCGCGGCAGCCGGCGTCAGATCGTTCCGGGCTGCTTCTCGAAGCTCTGAAGGATGAGCTGTTCCAGCTCGAAGTGGAGCACAAACAGGGGGGCATCTCGCAGCCGGAATACGAACGAGCCCGGGCCGCGCTCGATCAGACCCTGGAGCGAGCCCTGAAGCGCGCAACCCTGAAGTAGCGGCACGGCCAGCAGTTTCACGCTTGGCTTGGATTTGACGAGAAGAAGGCTACCAAACTTGAACCGCATCGCGGCAAGATTGGAACCTTGGCTCTCACCCTCAACCGGCAGACCGTCAATCTCTTACGGTGAACAGCCCTGTCACGGCATCCACAACTCGATTCGAGCGTATAATTCGCGTCCGAGGGGGAGAACATGACCCTGACCAGCATAATTGAGATTGTAGTCATACTCGCGGTCATCATCGCGGCGATTCGCTTCTTTGTGAAAAGGGCCTAATCTCTGCGTTCAATCGGCGGTCGCGATGCGACTCAAAGCGCGGTTGGCCAGTAGTAAGCTCGCACTTTTCCCCCGCCGC
>Ga0193733_1000212_pt1 | contig 21209 bp, 18 predicted proteins | sample U1s2metaG_FD_145076 | JGI IMG/M metagenome (GOLD analysis project Ga0193733, IMG submission 145076) | Soil microbial communities from a riparian zone of the East river system, Colorado, United States - U1s2 | ecosystem: Environmental > Terrestrial > Soil > Riparian zone | place: USA: East River...
ACCTGCTCAACTTCCTGAATCTCCATCGACCCGACCGTCATCAACCTCGTGGTGTTCGTGCTGGCGGTGTTCGTCGGCTATCACGTGATCTGGAACGTGACGCCCGCCTTGCACACGCCGCTCATGAGCGTGACCAACGCCATCTCCAGCGTCATCATCGTCGGCGCAATTCTCGCTGCCGGCCCCTACGAGACGGACTTCGGCGCGATCCTTGGCGCCGTGGCCGTGGGACTCGCCTCGGTGAACGTTTTCGGCGGCTTCCTGGTGACGCAGCGCATGCTCGAGATGTTCAGGAAGAAGGCGCCGAAGGCGGAGAAGGAAAAAGCATGAGCGCCAATCAGCTCGCGCTCTGGTACCTCGCCGCGAGCGTCCTGTTCATCCTGGCTCTGAAGGGGCTTTCGTCGCCCGTATTGGCGCGGTGCGGGAACCTCTTCGGCATGATCGGCATGACGATCGCGATCCTGGTCACGCTCGCCATCACCAAGAAAATTGCATTCGTCCTCATTGCCGGCGCGATCGGGGGCATGATCGGAGTGTTCGTGGCGCGGCGCGTGCAGATGACGCAGATGCCGCAGCTGGTCGCGGCGATGCATTCGCTGGTCGGCATGGCGGCGGTGCTCATAGCCGTCGCCGTGGTCAACAACCCCTCGGCATTCGGCGAGCACGATCCCTTGCCGCGCGGCAATCGCTTCGAGCTTTTCATCGGCAGCTTCGTCGGCGCGATCACGTTCTCGGGCAGCGTGATCGCTTTCGGCAAGCTCGCAGGCCTCGGGAAAATGTTCCGCCTTTTCTCCAGCGCGCCCGTGATATACAAGGGCCAGCATCTGCTCAACCTGATTCTGGCGATCGTGATGATCGGCTTCGGCCTCGCGTTCTTCCTCGCCGAGGGCAAGGCCTGGATGCCGTTTCTCGTCATGCTCGGGATCGCCTTCACGCTCGGCCTGCTCATCATCATCCCCATAGGCGGGGCCGACATGCCGGTGGTGATCAGCATGCTCAACAGCTACTCGGGCTGGGCCGCGGCAGGAATCGGCTTCTCGCTCAACAACACCATGCTCATCATCGCCGGAAGCCTGGTCGGCTCCTCCGGGGCGATCCTCTCCTACATCATGTGCAAGGCGATGAACCGCTCTTTCATCTCGGTGATCATGGGGGGGTTCGGCGCGGCCGAAGGCGCGGCCGCCGCCGGCGCCGGCGACAAGACGGTGCGCTCCGGGTCGGCGGAGGATGCCGCTTTCCTGCTCGCCAACGCCGAATCGGTGGTCATCGTGCCGGGCTACGGGCTTGCGGTCGCGCGCGCCCAGCACGCGGTGAAGGAGATGGCGCAGAAGCTCATCGCGAAGGGCGTGAACGTGCGCTACGCGATCCATCCGGTGGCCGGCCGGATGCCCGGCCACATGAACGTGCTTCTTGCCGAAGCCGAAGTGCCGTACGATCAGGTGTTCGAGATGGAGGACATCAACGGTGAGCTCGGCACGACCGACGTCGCGCTCGTGCTGGGCGCAAACGACGTGGTCAATCCGCTCGCCCATGAGAAAGGCAGCCCGATCTACGGCATGCCCATCATCGAAGCGCACAAGGCGCGCACGGTGCTCGTGAACAAGCGCAGCATGGCCGCCGGCTATGCGGGCCTCGACAACCCGCTTTTTTACATGGACAAGACCATGATGGTGTTCGGCGACGCCAAGAAGGTCGTCGAAGACATCGTGAAAGCGCTCGATTGAGTGCAAGGGAAAAAATTCTTGCGCGCATCCGCAAGGCGCAGGGCCACGGCGGAAGCAGGCCCTCGCAGGCCGAGCTGGAGGCGGTCGAGACCTATTTGCGCGCCCACCCGCGGGGGACGCTGCCGCCGGTCGATGCGGATCTTGTTGCCCGCTTCCGCGCCCGGGCCGAGTCTATGCAGAGCACGACCGAGGAGGTTGCCTCCGAGGCCGACGTTCCCGCAGCCGTGGCGCGATACCTGAAAGGGGGCGGCCTTTCCCTGGCCGGGTGCGCGTGGCCGCAGCTCGCGCATCTCGACTGGAAAAGCGCGGGGCTCGCGCTCGAACCGCGCGCGGCGAACGGCGACGATGTCGTCGGCGTGACGGGCGCGTTCGCCGCGATCGCCGAGACGGGAACGCTCATGCTTGCCTCGGGGCCGGACACGCCTGCCACGGTGAGCCTCGTGCCGGAGACGCACGTCGCGGTGGTTTCCGCGGGCCGAATCGTGGCGCACATGGAGGACGCATGGTCGCTTGCGCGCGACGAGCTCCGGCAACTGCCGCGCGCGATCAATTTCGTGTCGGGGCCGTCCCGCACCGCCGACATCGATCAGACGATCGTGCTCGGCGCGCACGGGCCGTACCGCGTGCATATCGTTCTGGTGCGCGCCTGATCGAACCGGCGTCACCAAAGGCGCGCCGCGCCACGCACTCCGCTCGCGTCGCCGTGTGCCGCCTTCACCAGCCGGGTCACGACCGTGTCCGAGTAGACGTGACGGCTCCAGCGCGCGGGCACGTCGCGGTACAGACGATCGGTGTTCGATAGCCCGCCGCCGAGCACGATGACATCGGGATCGAGCAGATTGATGACGCTCGCCAGCGCGCGCTCGAGCCGCTCCTCGTAGCGTTTGAGCGTCGCGGCGCAGCCGCGATCGCCCGATTCGGCGCGCGCGACTATATCGGCTGGCTCGCGCGCCTCTTCCGTCGCGAGCAGGTGATCGTGGACAAGTCCCGGACCGGACAGGAAGGCTTCGATGCACCCGTTGCGACCGCACGCGCAGCGGGGGCCCGGCATTTCTTCGGGCACCGGCCACGGCAGCGAATTGTGTCCTCACTCGCCGCAAATCGCGTTTGCGCCCTCGATGACGCGGCCGTCGACGACGACTCCGCCGCCCACGCCGGTGCCGAGAATCACGCCGAATACGACCCGCGCCCCCTTTGCCGCCCCGTCGATCGCCTCGGAGAGCGCGAAGCAGTTGGCGTCGTTGGCGAAGCGCACCTCACGGCCGAGCAGGCGCTCGAGGTCGGGTTTGACCTGCATGGCGTTCAGCACGCTCGCGTAGGCGTTCTTGAGAGTTCCCGACGCGCTCGAAACCGCGCCCGGGGTGCAGATGCCTACCGAGCAGCGCGCAACCAGCGTTCTTTCGGCCTCGAGGACCAATTCCGTGATCGCGCGGATCGCCTCGTTATAGCCTCCTCCGGGTGCGGGCGTGCGGCGCCGCAGCAGCTCCGAGCCTGATTCGTCGATCGCGGCGATTTCCATCTTGGTTCCGCCGATGTCCACCCCGATCCGTATCATTGCAGGGACGGCGTCGGGAAATTCAATAAGCCTCGTCCCAGGGGATGCTGAGACGCATTGCGGAATTGATCATGCCCACCATGCTGTAGGTCTGTGGAAAGTTCCCCCACAATTCGCCGGTGCGCGGATCGACGTGCTCGGACAGAAGTCCGTGGCGGTTGCAGCGAGTGAGGATGCTTTGGAACAGTGCACGAGCCTCTTCCTTGCGTCCCAGCGCGGACAGGGCGTCGATATACCAGAAAGTGCAGATCACGAAGGCGTTCTCCGGAACACCGAAGTCATCCGGCGCGCTGTAGCGAAACAGGAATTCGCCGCGACGCAGCTCCTGCTCGACCGCGTGGACCGTCGAGGCGAAGCGCGGGTCATCGGCGCGCATGAAATTGAGCTCGTGGAGCAGCAGAAGGCTCGCGTCCAGGTCCTCGCCGCCGAAAGTGGCGGTGAAGGTCTTGCGCTTCGCGTTCCAGGCGCGCCCGCAGATCGCCGAATGCATCGCGTCGGCCCGCTCGCGCCACGCGCGCGCGCGGTCCGCGAGCCCGATGCGCGCGGCGATCTTCGCGAGGCGGTCGCACCCCGCCCAGCACATGACGCTCGAGAAGGTATGCACGCGCTTCGTCCCGCGCAGCTCCCACAGGCCGGCATCGGGCTGGTCGAAGAGCGCTGCGGCCCGTTCGCCGAGCTGCTCGAGCTGGCGGAACAGCGACTCGTCGCTGCGCAGCGCGAGTCGCGCGTCGAAGAACACGTGCGCCGCGGCGAGGATCGCCGCACCGTAGACGTCGTGTTGGACCTGGGAATACGCCTGGTTGCCGACCCTCACCGGCCCCATGCCGCGGTAGCCGGGCAACGATCCGATTTCGCGCTCCTCGATCCCCGCCTTTCCGCTGATCGCGTAGACCGGCTGCAGGTCACGACCGTTGCTGCTCGTGGCGATATTGATGATGTAGTCGAGGTAGCGCTCCATGGGTCGCGTCGCGTTCATCCGGTTCAACGCATTCACGACGAAGTATGCGTCGCGCAGCCAGCAATACCGGTAATCCCAGTTCCGGCCGCTGCCGCGCGACTCCGGGATCGAGGTGCTCACCGCCGCGATGATCGCGCCGGTATCCTCGTACGCGTTGAGCTTCAGGGTGATGGCCGCGCGGATGATGCTCTCCTGCCATTCGTACGGGATGCCGAGATTGCGCACCCAGGCCCGCCAGAATGCGGCGGTGTCGTCGAGGAACCTGCGGAACACTTCCGCGGCGGAGCCCTGCAGGGTCTCGTCCGGCCCGAGAACCACCGACACCGGCTCCCGCAGCACCACCGGCGTCTCCTCGAGGATCGCCGTGATCGAGTAATCGGAGGTCGCCCTGAGGACCATCTCGGGCATGACGTAGCGCACGTGGTTGCTGCCCCAGGTGATCGCGGGACGGCGCGCTCCGTACTCGCACGCGGGCCGGATGCGCATGCGGATACGCGGGCTGCCCGAAATCGGGCGCACCTGGCGCATCAGCATCGCGGGGCAAAAGAGCCTGCCGAACTGCTCGAATCGCGGGGCGAGATCGGTGATTTCGACGCCGCCGCCGTGCCGGTCGAAGAGCCGCGTCTTGAGGATCGGGGTGTGTGCGATGTAGGCCTGCTCAGCGCGGGCGAAATCGGTGAGCTCGACTTCGAAAAATCCGTAGTCGTCCGCCCCGCGCCCTTCGCGCAGTAGGGCGCAGAACACCGCGTCGCTGTCAAAACGCGGCAGGCAGGACCAGACGATGGTCCCGTTCGCGTCGACGAGCGCCGCGACGCTCGAATTGCCGATCAGGGCGAGGTCGAGGCTGGTCATCACTTCTCGCTGCGTTCAACGAAGCGCTTGAGCCACGCCCGGACCGCGTCCGCGTTCGGCAGTCGCCAATGCGCAGCCGAGCTGCCTTCGCCCACCTTGACGGAGCAGCCACCGACCCGATTCATCAGCTCGAAACCGAATTCGTCGGTGAGATCGTCGCCGATGAACACCGGGAGGCGGTCCCGGAACGGAGCCTCCGCGAGGAACTCCTCGATCGCCGTGCCCTTGTCCTTTCCGCTCGGCTTGATTTCCATCACCATTTTTCCCGATTGCAGCTCGAAGTCGTCGCCGAGCTCCTCGACCAGCCGGCGGAGGGCTTCGCGCACCGTCGCGCCGAGCTCCGGCGCCGAGCGGTAATGGAGCGCGAGATTCATGCCCTTGTCCTCGAGCACGAGCACGGGGTGTTCGGCGACCATCACTCTCAACCGCTTCAGCGCCTTTCGAAGTCCCGCGAGCGGGACGCGGTGCTGGTGCATTTTTCCCGCGGCGTCGCGGCGCTCCGCTCCGTGCTGTCCGGCGGCGCAGAAATTCCTCCCGAATAGCCGGTCGATTTCCGCGACCGAGCGCCCGCTGATGAGCGCGACCGCGCCGCCCGAGGCGTCGCGCAGCGTCGCGAGCAGATGCCCGAGATCGTCGTCGATCCGCACGAGTTGCGGCCTTTCGGCGATGTCCAGAAGGGTCCCATCGATGTCCAGGAAGAATCCTGCGTCCGCGGGCAGCCGCGGCACGGTTCCGAGCGGAAAACCGGCGTCGGCGGTCGCCCCGTCTTGGTGCGGCTGCCGTCGGGAGGCTATGGCGGCAACGTCGCGATTCCGGCTGGAGTTCGGCATCGGCACCCGAGATCAGACACTGCGCAGGGGAACGCGCTTGCGTCCGCGGTCCGCGCGGGCGAACAGGCGCGAGCGCATGCGCATCTGGCCCGCGTCGAGCAGCATGCGCCCGGCCCAGCGGTACACGTTGAATTCCTGGATGAGGCCGCGCATGCTGCGCATCCGGTCGCGCTGCTCCGCGGGCGGCATCGTGAGCGCCGTCTTCAGGGCTCCCGCGCACTGATCGACGTTGTAGGGATTGACGATCAAGGCTTCGGGCAGCTCCCGCGACGCCCCCGTGAACTGGCTGAGAATAAGCACCCCGCGCTCGTCGTCGCGCGAGGCCACGAACTCCTTGGCGACGAGGTTCATGCCGTCGTGCAGGCTGCTCACGAAACACAGATCCGACGCCCGGTAATACTCGTAGACATCGTCGGGATCGTAGTGCTCGATCTTGAGCAGAATCGGCTCGTGGTGCTTGTTCGAGAATTTGTCGTTGATCCGGCGCGCGAGCGCGCGTACGCGCGCGTCGAAGTTCTGGTACTCGTCGATGCTGGAGCGCGAAGGCGCCGCGATCTGCACGAAGACGAACTTGCCGATCCATTCGGGTTCGAGCTCGAGAAAGCGCTCGACCGCGAGGAATCGTTCGAGTATTCCCTTGGTATAGTCGAGGCGGTCCACGCCGACGCCGATCACCGCGTCCGCGGCGAGGCCGTTTCGCTTGCGCACGTCGGCGCGACAATCCCCCAGCGGCTTTTGCATGGTCTTGGAGTTGAGCGGCCATTCTATCGAGATCGGATAGCGGCGCACCGCGGTCTGGTCTCCGCCGTAGGATATGGTGAAGGTTTCGCGATCGATTCGCGCTTCGACGTAGCGGTCCACCGCGTCGATGAAATTGTTGCAGTGGAACTGGGTGTGAAATCCCAGGATGCTGCTGCCGAGAAGTCCGTCGATGATCGCCTCGCCCCACGGGCAGATTCCGAACGCCTCGGCGTTAGGCCAGGGGATATGCCAGAACGTGATGACGGTCGCTTCCGGCAGCCGCTCCCGGATCATGCGGGGCAGCAGCGCGAAGTGATAGTCCTGGACCAGGACGATGGGATCGGCGGTCTTGGCTTCGCGGACCACCGTGTCGGCGAACCGGCGGTTGACGGTGAGGTAGGCGTTCCAGTCCGCCGTGCGAAAGATCGGGCGCGTGTGCGCGATGTGGCACAAGGGCCACAGGCCGCTGTTCGAGAACCCGTAGTAGTACCCGGCTTCCTCCTCCTTGGAGAGCCAGACGCGCCGGATCCGGTAAGCAGGGCGCTCGGGCGGGACCATGACGTGGTCGGACGAATCCGCCGTTTCGCGGTCCGCATCCCCGCCGCCGTGAGCGATCCACGTTCCCGAACACGCCCGCATCACGGGCTCGAGCGCGGTCACGAGCCCGCTCGCGGGCCGCTGCACCTCGATGCGATCGTTGCGCCGCATGTGGATGTAGGGCTCCCGGTTGGAAACGATGAGCACTTCCTCTCCCTTCAAGTCGTTGCGCAGTACTCCCCGGAGCGTGTCGGCCGACCAGTTGATCTGGCTCTCGTCCCGCGCCCGGCGCTCCGACTCGAGATCCCGGATCAGCGCCCGGAGATCGCGAGCCACCGGCCGCAATTCGCGCGGGGGCATTTGCATCTCGCCGCGACCGAACGCTTCGCCCCGGATCACGGCCTTCAGGCCCGCAACCCAGCCGCGCCAGCTGATCTCCGCGATCACTACGGTCACCAGCGACACGATCGCGCCGATCGCGGCGAAGAGATAGAAGATGTATTTCTTCGTGTCGTCGCTGCGCCGCTGCACGAAGCTCATGTCGTGCACCAGCATCAGGTAGCCGTAGGCCGTGCCCTCGGCTTCGACCCGGTGAATCGCCACGTGGATCGGGCCGCGCTGGAGGTTGACCAGACGGCTCTCGCTGACGACCCCATCAACGTCGTCGCTCGCGCAGGTGATCGAAGCCGGAAACGCCACCGTCCTGTAGATCATCCTGCGGGATGGGTCGCAGAAACCGACCGCGAACAAGCGTTCATCCTGCATGATCCGGTCGAAAAAGCGCAATACCTTCGCCCGCGAGCCTTCCCGGACGAGGTCCCGCAACGGATCCTGGATCGTGTTCGCGATGAGCGAGGTGCGGATGTCGAGGTCGCGCACGAACCACTGGAGCGTGAACCGGTCGACGAGCGGTATCACCGCGTACGCGATGGCTGCGAGCGTGATGGCGAGGGGAAGGATGAACCGAAGCGAGAGTCTCATAGGGACTCCTGTCGGGTGCGGAACGCGGGAACTCCGAGATAATGTAGCACGTTCCGCGTGCCGATACCCGGGTGCTACAATCGCCGCCTCGATCGGGGAGGAACGCTGCAGACTGCGCACAGAATCGCTGCGGGCCCCATCGCGCTGATTGCCTCGGCCCCGGCTTATGCCGTGGACGGCCCGGCCGTGCTGGGCGTCCCGGTCGATTTCATTCTGTTCGGAGTCACTCTGCTCGGTGTGGCGCTGTTTCACCGCCACACGCTCAGGGTCGCGCTTGCCGGCCTTGCGCTCATCACCTTGTACAAGCTCGGCTTCACCGGATTCAAGAGCGGCGGCGGCATTCCCGGCCTGATAGGTCACCTGCATAACGAATGGGTGATCCTCACGAATCTCCTGTGCCTGCTCCTCGGTTTTGCTCTCCTGTCCCGGCATTTCGAGAAGACGCACGTGCCGGCGGTGCTGCCGCGTTTTCTTCCGCACGACTGGAAGGGCGCCTTCATCATGCTCGTCATGGTGTTCGTGCTGTCCTCGTTCCTCGACAACATCGCCGCGGCGCTGATCGGCGGGGCGATGGCTCACACGCTGTTCCGCGCCAAGGTTCACATCGGTTATCTCGCTGCGATCGTTGCGGCCTCGAACGCGGGGGGCTCCGGCAGCGTAGTGGGCGACACCACTACCACCATGATGTGGATCGACGGCGTGGCTCCCCTCGACGTGCTCGAAGCGTACGTGGCGGCGAGTGTCGCGCTCGTCGTGTGCGGCATACCGGCGGCGATGCAGCAGCAGCGCCATTCGCCGATCCTCAAGCACGAGCACGAGCACATCCACGTCGACTGGACCCGGGTGGGGATCGTGTTTTTCATTCTGATTACCGCGATCGTCACCAACGTGACGATGAACGTGAAATTTCCGGAGATCTCGGATCATTTTCCCTTCATTGGCGCTTCGGTCGTCATTGCGCTGCTGCTAACGGTTCCCCTGCGCCGCCCCGACTGGGAAGTGCTGCCGGAGAGCTTCAAGGGAAGCATCTTCCTCCTGTCGCTGGTTCTGTCGGCCACGATGATGCCGGTCGAGAAACTGCCCGCGGCATCCTGGCATACCGCGATGGGGCTCGGTTTCGTGTCCGCGGTATTCGACAACATCCCGCTCACGGCTCTGGCGCTGAAGCAGGGCGGGTACGACTGGGGCTACCTCGCCTACGCCGTGGGCTTCGGCGGGTCCATGATCTGGTTCGGTTCGAGCGCCGGCGTGGCGCTCTCCAATATGTTTCCGGAATCGAGGTCGGTGGGGCGCTGGCTCTATCACGGCTGGCACGTGAGCCTCGCCTACGTGCTCGGCTTCTTTACCTTGCTGATCGTCATGGGTTGGCATCCCAATCCGCCCCACAAGGCGGGAGTCGTTTCGAACAATCCGCCAGCGGCGACCGCCCCGGGCCACGCACGATTTCACAATGCGGAAGGTCCTTGAAACGGCTTGATTTCGCGGCGGTATAGGAATACGATTCGCGGGCTTTGGCGTGTGCAGACCCCAGAGGCCCGCGGGGGGAACAAATGGGCCTCGCGAGCCGTTTACCGCAGAAGATTCCGGGGAACAAGAAGAATAGCGCCGGGACGACCATCCACGAATTGCCACTATCCGAAGGAGGATCTAATGAGCAAGGAACAATCCAAGAAATTCGAGACCGCTTCGCGCCGCAAGTTCCTGGCAGGCGCCGCTGCGGCCACGGCCGGCGCCGCGACGCTGGGCTTCCCGACGATCGTCAAGGCCCAGGGCCCGATCAGCATGCGCTGGCAGTCGACCTGGCCGTCGAAGGACATCTTCCACGAGTACGCACTCGACTACGCCAAGAAAGTGAACGACATGACCGGCGGCGATCTCAGGATCGAAGTGTTGCCGGCGGGCTCGGTGGTGCCGGCCTTCGGCCTGCTCGACGCGGTATCGAAGGGCACGCTCGACGGCGGGCACGGCGTGCTCGTCTATCACTACGGTAAGCAGAACGCCCTGGCGCTCTGGGGATCGAGTCCCTGCTATGCCATGGATGCCAACCAGGTGCTCTCGTGGCACAAGTACGGCGGCGGCAAGGAATTGCTCAACAAGCTCTATGCCTCGATCGGCGCGAACGTGGTGTCCTTCCCGTACGGGCCGATGCCGACGCAGCCGCTCGGCTGGTTCAAGAAGCCGATCACCAAGCCAGACGATTTCAAGGGCATGAAGTACCGCACCGTGGGCATCTCGATCGACCTGTTCACCGGCATGGGCGCCGCGGTGAACGCGCTGCCCGGCGGCGAGATCGTTCCGGCGATCGACCGCGGGCTGCTCGACGCCGCGGAGTTCAACAACGCGACCTCCGACCGCATCCTCGGCTTCCCGGACGTGTCCAAGATTTGCATGCTGCAGAGCTACCACCAGAACGGCGAGCAGTTCGAGATCACGTTCAACAAGACCAAGTACGACGCGCTGCCGACCAAGATGCAGGCGATCATCGCAAACGCGGTGGAAGCAGCATCAGCGGATATGTCATGGAAGGCGATCAACCGCTACTCGCAGGATTACATCGAGCTGCAGACCAAGGACAAGGTGAAGTTCTACAAGACCCCGGACTCGGTGCTGCAGAAGCAGCTCGAAGTCTTCGACCAAGTCGACAAGAAGAAGTCGGCGGAGAACCCGATGTGGAAGGAGATCACCGAATCTCAGAAAAAGTATGCCGAGAGGACGGTGCGCTGGTATCTCGACACCCAGGTCGGCGCGCGCATGGCTTATAACTACTACTTCGGCAAGAAACCGGCCGCCAAGAAGGCCTGACGGCGAACGTACTCGTGGGAGCACCATCCGGCCGACCGGATGGTGTTTTTTTTGGTCCCCGTCAGAGATGTGACAGGCTCGGCGGAATAAACTCCCTCCGCCGCCATATCGCCGCAGGATTTCAGCCATGCAGAAACTGTTGCTTTTCATCGACAAGATAAGCACCTGGGTGGGGCAGGCGTTTTCCTGGTTCATCGTAGCGCTCACCCTGCACGTCAGCTGGGAAGTGTTCTCGCGCTACGTTCTGGACCACCCACGCGCCTGGGCCTTCGACGCGATGATCATGATGTACGGGACGCTCTTCATGATGGCCGGCGCCTATACGCTGGCGAAGAACGGTCACGTGCGCGGGGACGTCATCTACGGCTTCTTTACGCCGCGGGCGCAGGCGGCGCTCGACCTGACGCTGTATATCGTGTTCTTCATTCCGGGCGTCATCGCGCTCGTGTGGGCCGGCTACACCTACGCCGCCGAGTCCTGGGCGATCGACGAGCATTCGAACATCACCTCCGAGGGCCCGCCGGTCTATCCCTTCAAGACGGTCATCCCGCTCGCCGGCGCGTTCGTGCTGGTGCAGGGCATCGTCGAGATCATCCGCTGCGTGATCTGCCTGAAAGAGGGCGAGTGGCCGTCGCGCGAGGCGGACGTCCAGGAAGTGGACGTCGAGAAGCTGAAGGAAGAGTTGCACGTGAAGGACGAGGATATCGAGAAGCTCGATAAGTTCGTCGTGCAGCAGGAGCGGCACAAATGAAGCTGCGCAAGGAACTCTGGTTCGGCTTCTCGCTGATGGCGGCCATCATCATGCCGGTGATCGTGCTCATGCCCTGGGCCCACCTCACGAACGGGCACCTGGGCCTCATGATGCTCGCGCTGATCTGCGTGGGCATCATGCTCGGTTTTCCCACCGCTTTCACGCTCATGGGGATGGGTGTGTTCTTCGCCTGGCTCGCCTACCGCAGCGTGGATCCGGCGACGGCGAACCGGCAGGTGCTCGACCTCTTCGTGCAGCGCACCTACGGCGTGATGTCGAACGACGTGCTGATTGCAATCCCGTTGTTCCTGTTCATGGGCTACCTGGTCGAGCGGGCGCAGCTGATCGACAAGTTGTTCAGGAGCCTGCATCTGGCCGCCGCGCGCGTGCCGGGGGCGCTTGCGGTGGCGACCATCGTTACCTGCGCGATCTTCGCGACCGCCACCGGTATCGTCGGCGCGGTGGTGACCCTGATGGGACTGCTCGCGTTCCCGGCGATGCTCAAGGCGGGCTACAACGTCAAGGTCGCGGCGGGCGCGGTGACCGCGGGCGGCTGTCTCGGCATCCTGATCCCACCCTCCGTGCTCCTGATTGTCTATGGCGCCGTTGCCGGCGTGTCGGTCGTTCAGCTCTACGCCGGCGCCTTCCTGCCCGGTTTCATGCTTGCCGGGCTCTATATCGGTTACATCATCCTCCTCGCGTGGTGGAAGCCTCAGCTTATGCCTCCGCTCGCGGCGAGCGAACGGCACGTGGACCTTCCGCCCTGGGCGCAGACCCTGGCGCAACACGGCGGCAACGCGCTGACGGGGCTGTGGCGAGCGCTCACCGGAGGCGGCGTCGCTGGCGTCGCGAAACGCACTGTGCTCGCGCAACTGTTCGTCACGCTGGTGCCGGCGCTCTTCATTGCGGCATTGCTGGGCACCACCTATCGGATGGCGACAGCGCCGGAAGTCGAGGCCAGCACGGCCGGGCTGATCGAAGCGGGAGGCCTCATCGCAGCGCCCGAACCGGAAAGGGAGGCGTCAACGGGCCTCATCGGCGCGCCGGCCGCGGAACAGGAAGAATCCGGGGTCAAGGAACCTTCGGCCGAGTCGTCGAAGGCGCCCGCCGCTGCCGCCGGGAAAACTGCCGACGCAGCGCAATCGGAACGGCTGCCGGTGCCCATCTGGCTCTGGATCACGTTCGTCGTCGGTATCGCCATCATCGTACTCATCTACTGGCTCTGGAACTGGGAGCGGCTGGAAATATTCAAGATGCTGCTCACCTCGTTCTTCCCGCTGGCGCTGATGATCCTGGCGGTGCTGGGCTCGATCGTGTTCGGACTGGCGACGCCCTCCGAGGCGGCGGCGGTCGGCGGATTCGGCGGATTCCTCCTCGCGGGAATCTACCGCTTCATCGCCTATTGGCGGGAGGGGAAGTCCGGTGGCAGGGATACAGGCCGGGTGATCTGGAGCACGGTGAAGGAACTGGGCGTCATCGTCAAGGAGTCGTCCTTCCTCACCGCCAAGACGAGCGCGATGGTGTGCTGGCTGTTTGTGGGCTCCGGCATCTTCTCGGCGGCGTTCGCGCTGCTCGGCGGGCAGGAGGTCATCGAGAAGTGGGTGCTGTCGCTCAACATGACGCCGGTGCAGTTCATGATTCTCGCGCAGTTCATCATCTTCATCCTCGGCTGGCCGCTCGAGTGGACGGAAATCATCATCATCTTCATGCCGATCTTCCTGCCGCTGCTGCCGCACTTCAATATCGACCCGCTGTTCTTCGGCCTGCTGGTGGCGCTCAACCTGCAGACCGCGTTCCTGTCGCCGCCGGTCGCGATGGCCGCGTTCTACCTGAAGGGGGTGTCGCCGCCTCACGTGACCCTCAACGCGATCTTCGCCGGGATGATGCCGTTCATGGGGATTCAGCTGATCGCGCTCGTTCTGCTGTACACGTTCCCGGGCATCGGCCTGTGGCTGCCGCAATTGGTTTATGGCCGCTGAATCGGGGCCCGCTCTCTACTGAAAGGGGCGGCTTCGAGCCGCCCTTTCCTTTTTTCGGAGATTCACTTTATATTTCGTATTGCTGCCGGCGCAGCCGGCGTGCTGCAGGAATAGCTTTCCGGAGAAGACGTGAAACCCAAGATTCTCGTGACCCGCGCGACCTTCGACGATGTCATCGACAAACTGCGCGAGCGCTTCGAAGTCGAGGACAACCAGAAAGACGATGAGCCCTGGAGCGCCGAGGAGTTTCGGCGGCGGCTCGCCGACAAGGACGGCGTGCTTCCCACCGGTTCCGACCGCGTTGACGCGGCGACCCTCGACGCGGCGCCGCGCCTGAAGGCGGTGTGCAACATCGCAGTCGGCTACAACAACATCGACCTCGCGGCCTGCAGCGAGCAGGGTATCCTCGCGACCAATACGCCGGGCGTGCTCGACGATACGACCGCCGACATGACCTGGGCGCTGCTCATGGCTGCCGCGCGGCGCGTGACCGAAGCCGAGCGCTGGCTGCGCGCCGGAAACTGGAAGGGTTGGAAGAACGACCAGTTCCTCGGTGTCGACGTGCATCACGCGACGCTCGGGATCATCGGCATGGGCCGGATCGGCCAGGCAATCGCGCGGCGCGCGAAGGGGTTCTCGATGCGCGTCCTCTACCATAACCGCAGGCGCGTGCCGAAGGCGGTCGAAAAGCAGCTGGGCGCGAAGTACGTGAGCATCGAGAAGCTCCTCAAGGAATCCGATTTCGTCAGCCTCAACATGCCGTATTCGCCGGAAGTCCACCATCTCATCGGCGCCGCGCAGCTCGCGCAGATGAAGCCGACCGCAGTGATCGTCAATGCCGCTCGCGGCGGGATCATCGACGATGCGGCGCTCGTCCAGGCGCTCAAGGAACGACGCATCGCCGCGGCGGGCCTGGACGTGTTCGAAGGCGAGCCGAAATTCAATCCGGGGTTCCTGGAGGTGGACAACGTCGCTCTTGTTCCACATATCGGCAGCGCCACGCGCGCAACGCGCACGGCGATGGCCATGCTCGCGAGCAAGAACCTGAGTGCAGCGCTGTCGGGCAGGCGTCCGCCCAATCTGCTGAACCCGGAAGCCTGGCCGAAGCGGCGCCGCTAGGACGCCATCGCCGCATGCCGCTCAGGAGCCCAGCCACGAAGTCGGCCTTGCCAGAGGACTTGAGAAGGACCGTTCAGAGGCTCTCTGAAGGAACGCTGGCTGCTCGCGCTTACTGCGAGTCGCACCTTGCGCGTATCCGCGAGAGCGAACCCAGGCTCAGAGCGTGGATCGCGCTCGACGATGAGCGGGCGCTCAGGCTCGCTGCAGCCCGCGACGCCGAGCGCGCGCAGGGTGGACACACCGGCGCGCTGCACGGTGTTCCGGTCGGGGTGAAGGACGTCTTTGACACCGATGACTTGCCCACGGAAATGGGCTCGCCCGCGTTCGTCGGCAATCAGCCCGAAAAAAACTCCGAGCTCGTCGCAAGGATCCTCGCCGCCGGCGGCTACGCGCTCGGCAAGACCGTCACCACCGAGTTTGCCTTCATGCATCCGGCCGAGACGCGCAATCCCTGGAACCCGATGCACACGCCGGGTGGTTCCTCCTCCGGTTCAGCTGCGGCCGTCGCGGCCGGCCATGTTCCGGTTGCAGTGGGCACGCAGACCAACGGTTCGGTGATCCGGCCCGCGGCGTTTTGCGGAGTGGTGGGTTTCAAGCCGAGCCTGGACAGCCTGCCCATTCAAGGCGCGCTTCCTTTTGCCGAAACCCTGGACCAGGTGGGGGTGTTTGCGCGCACGGTCGCCGACGCCGCGTACTTCGCCGCGAGCCTCGCGGAGTCCGGTACGTTTTCCCCCGAGATCGAGGCGCTCTCGCGTCCGCCGAAAATCGCCGTCTTGCCGCGCTTCCCCTGGAACGCGGCGGAACCAGGCGCCGCACAGCATCTGCAAGGGAGCTTGAAGCGTCTCGCCGACGCCGGAACGGAATTGAAAACCGTCGCGCTGCCCGATGACTTCGACGAAGCGCATCGGGTGCACCGCACGATCATGCTCTACGAGGGAGCCCGCAACCACGCTCCGAAGCAGGCGATGCACCGGCGAGTGATGAGCGGCGCTTTGAACGCCGCGATCGACGAAGGGCTTGCGATGTCGCACGACGATTATCGCAGCGCGCTCGTGAGGCGTGCGGCGCTCGCCGAGTTCGCGCTCGATCTGTTCGAGGACTGCGACGCGCTCGCATCGCTCCCGGCGCCCGGCGCGGCCCCGGAGCGGCTCGACGTCACGGGAGACCCGAGCTTTTGCACGCTCTGGACGCTCCTGGGATTCCCGGCCCTTACGCTGCCTACCGGTCTTTCCGACGGCGGCCTGCCCTACGGAATGCAACTCGCCAGTTCTGCGGGCGGCGACGATCGGCTCTTGCGCGTCGCAAACTGGTGCGAAGCGGTGATCGGTTTCAACCGTTCTCTCGGATGAACCGCGGAAATGCGTTCGGTGCGGGTCTTGCCCGCTGGCGGCGACTAGCCTTTTCGGCTACGCTACGCGGCTCCGGAGCCGCACCTCGTGAAGAAAAGCACCTTTCCGACGCCGCAGGATGCAGAGGCCGCATTCTACGAGGCGCTCGAAGCGGGTGAGCTCGAGGCCATGATGGAAGTGTGGGCCGAAGACGAGGAGATCGTGTGCGTGCATCCGGGAGGAGCGAGGCTCGCGGGCTACGATCAGGTACGCGAGAGCTGGGCGCAGATTTTCGGCTCAGGCCAGCGGCTCAAGGTGCACGTCTCCGACCAAGTGGTGCTCTCGGGAATGATGCTCGCGGTCCACAGCGTGCACGAGAACATCCTGGTGCAGGGCGAGCCGCGCTCGCGCCCGCCGGTCGCCGCTACCAACGTCTATCTCCGCACCGGCAACGGCTGGCGAATGATCCTGCATCACGGTTCGCCTGCGCCGCAGGCGGCCCGCGCTCCCGCCGAGTCACCGAAAATCCTGCATTGAGTCCTGGCTCTTCCTACCGAGCTCCCTGGTGGCTGCCCGGCGGACACCTGCAGACACTGTACGGCGCGCTGTTCTGCGGTTCGAGTGTTGACTGGAAGAGAGAGCGCTGGGACACGCCGGACGGCGATTTCATCGACGTCGATCGTCTGGCAGGCCCGGCCGATTCTCCGCTCGTTGTGCTGTTTCACGGCCTCGAGGGAAGCTCGAACAGCCACTACGCCAGCGCGCTCGCGCGCGAGCTTACGCACCGCGGTTGGCGCGGCGCAGTGCCGCACTTTCGCGGGTGCTCAGGTGAGCCGAACAGATTACCGCGAGCCTATCACTCGGGCGATGCGGAGGAGATCGGCTGGATCCTGCGGCGCTTGCGCGGCGAATCTTCCGGCGCACCGCTCTTCGCGATGGGCGTGTCGCTGGGCGGCAATGCGCTTCTCAAGTGGCTCGGCGGGGACGCGCGGGCGAAGGACGTGCTCGCCGCGGCGGCCGCGGTATCGGCCCCGGTCGATGTCATGGCGGCAGGCGACGCGCTGGGCCGCGGATTCAACCTCGTCTACACTCGCGCATTTCTCGCCACGCTGAAGAAGAAGAGCGAGGGTAAGCTCGAGCGTTTTCCCGGACTCTTCGACGGCGAGGCGATGCGGCGCGCGCGCACCCTGCGTGAATTCGACGAGGTTGTCACGGCGCCCTTGCATGGATTCCGCGATACCGACGACTACTGGACGCGCGCGAGCGCGAAGCCCGTCCTCGGCCGCATCGCGGTGCCGACGCTCCTCGTGAACGCCCGCAACGATCCCTTTCTCCCGGCAACGGCGTTGCCGCACCCGGACGAGGTTTCCTCGCAAGTGCATTGTGATTTCCCCGGCGAAGGCGGACACGCCGCATTCGTCAGCGGTCCGTTTCCCGGCAACTTGGAGTGGCTGCCGCGGCGTGTGACTGCTTTCTTCGGAGACGTACTGGCCGGGCGGCGCGACACCCGGCCGCCAGCCCGCGCGAATGAGACAATGTCGATGCACAACGGGATTCGCAGATGAGTCTTCCTCCGCCGGAAATCTTCAAGGCCTACGACATCCGCGGCGTCGTCGGCAAATCGCTCACCCGCGAAGGCGTGCGGCTGATCGGACAGGCGCTCGGGAGCGAGTTGCTCGACCGCAGCAGCGGGGGCGGCCGGCCGGAGATCGCAGTGGGCCGCGACGGTCGGATCTCGGGCCCCGAGCTCGCTGGAGCGTTGATGGAGGGCATCCGCGCAAGCGGCGTGGACGTCGCGGAGATCGGGATGTTCGCTACCCCGGTCGCCTATTTCGCCGCGCACGAACTGGGTTGCGGGAGCGCGGTCGCCGTCACGGGCAGCCACAACCCGCCTGAGTACAACGGACTGAAGATGGTGCTTGCGGGAACCACTCTCGCGGGCGAGGACGTCCAGCAGCTACGCCGGCGGATCGAGTCCGGCGAGCTCGCCCGCGGCGCGGGGCGGCACCGCCACGCCGACATCCTCGAAGCTTACCTGAACCGCATCACTTCGGACGTGCGGCTTGCGCGTCCCATGAAAATCGCGGTCGACTGCGGCAACGGCGTCGCCGGCGCCACGGCGGGCGAGCTCTACCGCCGACTCGGCTGCGAAGTGCTGGAGCTCTACTGCGAGGTCGATGGCCGCTTTCCCAATCATCATCCCGATCCGTCCGACCCGGAGAACCTCAAGGATCTGATTGCCCTGGTGCAAAGGGAGCGCCGTGAGGTCGGGTTTGCGTTCGATGGCGACGGCGACCGGCTGGGCGTGGTGACCGCCGAGGGGAAGATTATCTTTCCGGACCGGCAGCTGATGCTGTTCGCGAAGGATGTCCTTTCGCGCCAACCCGGCGCCGAGATCATCTACGACGTCAAAAGCACGCGCAACCTCGCGCCCTGGATCCGCGAGCACGGCGGCGTGCCGAGCCTCTGGAAGACCGGTCATTCGCTCATCAAGGCGAGAATGCGCGAGCGCGGCGCGGCGCTTGCGGGCGAGATGAGCGGCCACACGTTCTTCGTCGAACGTTGGTACGGGTTCGATGATGCGCAATACGCCGGGGCGCGGCTGCTGGAGATCCTGAGCAAGACGCCCGACGCCACGGCGACGCTGAATGCACTTCCCGATTCGATGAGTACGCCTGAATTGCACATGAAACTCGCCGAGGGCGAACCGCATCGCTTGATCGAAACTCTGGGGAAGAGCGCTTCATTCCCGGGTGCGACCGAGGTGATCAGGCTGGACGGGCTACGGGTCGAGTACGCCGATGGATTCGGGCTCGCCCGGGCGTCTAACACGACGCCCGTGATCGTGTTGCGCTTCGAAGCCGAGGACGAGGCGGGCCTTGATCGCATCAAATCCGAATTCCGGCGGGTTCTGCTTTCGGCTAAACCGGATGCGAAATTGCCGTTCTAGTGTCGTGAGGGAGGCATCTTGACCCGCGTACCGCTGATCGAAGAGGAAGACCATCCCGAGCTGGCCGGGCTGATCGCGACCATCAAGTCCGAGCGCGGAGGCAGGCTGCTGCACCTCTATCGCGCGCTGCTGAACAGCCCTCCGCTGGCCGAAGGCTGGCTCAAGCTTTTCACTGCGATCCGACAAAAGGCGAAACTTTCCGGGCGTTTCCGCGAGCTGGCCACCCTGCGCGTGGCGCTTCTGAACGGCGCCGAATACGAATACCGCGCGCACGTGCCCTTCGCGCTGAAGGATGGCGTGAGCCAGGAGCAAATCGACGCGCTTCCGGGCTGGCAGTTGTCGAAGACCTTCGACGATCGCGAGCGCGCGGTCCTCGCTTATACGGACTCGATGACCCGCGGGATCCACGTACCCGATCCGATTTTCACCGAGGTGCGACGGCACTTCGACGACAGGGAAGTGGTCGAACTCACCGCCACGATCGCGGGCTATAACCTGGTGTCGCGCTTCCTCGTGGCGATGCAGATCGACTAGGCAAACCCGCGCTCCTGAAACAGCAGCTCAGGCGAAGTCCGGCGGAATCAAATCCAGCCGGTCGGTGAAGATCGCGTCGATGCCCCAGGAAAACAAGCGCCGCGCGATCACCGGTTCATTGACCGTGTAGCAAAGGAGCCAATAGCCGGCGCCGCGGACTTCATCGGCTTGCCCCTCGGTGAGGTACTTGCAGTTGCAGTGCACGGACACGCACCCGAGCGCCCGCGCGGCTTCGTCCCAACCCGACCCGAGGCGGTCCGTCAGATATCCGCGATCGAGCTCCGGCGCAGCAGCGCGCGCCGCCTCGAGTGAGGCCGGCTCGAAGGACGACAATAGCGGTGAAATCGAAGCGCCGCCCCATAATTCCAAAGCGAGCTTCGCGACGGCGACACCGGTTTCACGCTCGAACCCTCGCGCCGGCTTGATCTCGACGTTGGCCCAGAGGCCGAGCTGGGCGCACAGCTTCCCGGCCTCCTCGAATGAGGGCACGCGCTCGCCGCGGTATTCCGGGCTGAACCAGGCGCCGGCGTCCAGGCTCGCGAGCCTTGCGTAGGGCGTCGCGGCCACGCTGCCCCGTCCGTTCGTAGTGCGATCCAAGGTTTCGTCATGGATCAGCAAAGGGACCTTGTCCGCCGAGAGCATTACGTCGAACTCCACACCGCCAAAACCCATTGCCGCCGCCTTGCGAATACCCGCCAGGGTGTTCTCGGGGGCGAGCGCGCCGCCGCCGCGATGGCACACTACCCGCGGATAAGGCCAGGTTCGATGCATGTATAGGTGAAGTCCGGGATCGGGCTAACCATTATAGACAGCCGACAAAGCCGCGATTTTCCGGGGCGCAGGGGCGAAAAAAAACGGGGGAAGGGAGGGTTTCCCCCGTTTAGCCGCCGTTTGCTGGGCCGGCGGGCAACCTGAAACGCCCGGCAGAAAACTCGTCGCTGGACGCCATGAAATCTATTATGACGGCATCATATCACCTGACCCCCTTGGGAACAATTGAAAATCGATCCTTCGTGACTTTTTCACGAATCGCAGTCGCCTCCGCGCGCGCGCTCCCCCGGTGCTAGTATTTGTCCGGCTTTTTCTCGCGATTTTGCGCATGGGCACAACCCCCTTCCCGCTGCTTCGCATCCTGGCCGACGGCAGGTTTCACTCAGGCGAGCGGCTCGGCCGGGCTCTGGGTCTTACCCGCGCCGGCGTGTGGAACCTCATCGGGCGGATCGAAGCGTTGGGCTTGCGCGTATTCAAGGTACGCGGCCGCGGTTACCGGCTGGCCGAAGCTCTCGATCTGTTCGAGCTGGATGGACTCGCGGCGAGATTGAAGAAGGTCTCGCCCGAGCTTTGCGTCGAGGTCCTCGATGAATGCCCGTCGACCAACACCGTTCTTGCTCAGCGTGCCGCCTCGGGTGCGCCGCACGGAACGGTACTCGCCTGCGAACACCAGAGCGCCGGGCGCGGTCGGCGCGGACATTCCTGGGTCTCCGTCGTCGGCGGAAGCCTGGCTTTCTCCATTCTGTGGCGTTTTCCCCGGGGCGCCGGAGCGCTTGGGGGCTTGAGGCTCGCCGTGG
>Ga0193733_1000213_pt1 | contig 21191 bp, 34 predicted proteins | sample U1s2metaG_FD_145076 | JGI IMG/M metagenome (GOLD analysis project Ga0193733, IMG submission 145076) | Soil microbial communities from a riparian zone of the East river system, Colorado, United States - U1s2 | ecosystem: Environmental > Terrestrial > Soil > Riparian zone | place: USA: East River...
GCCGAAGCCCTGACCGGCACGCGCGAGGGCGTTGCGGTGCAGGCCGAGGCGTTGCCGTTCACTGATGCCCGCGCGCCGTGCCTGAGCTTTGGTCGGGATAGGGAAGCGCCGTTGCCTCGGGTATGCGAAGGCCGAGTCGGGTAGGGCGTTGCGCTGCTTCGCTGTCAGAGCCATGGGTCAGTCTCCATTCGATCGACGCCGGCACCCGCTCACGAGATCACCGGTTGTCCGGCACACTCCAGTGTGCGCATGTAGTCGGCCCGGACGCCATGTCGAACGTCGCCGAGCTCAGTGTGCCCGCCACCGGGTCGACAAGCCGAGGCCTGCCGGCCTGGTCTCGCTCTCTTCAGGCAGCCGCTTCCGGTTCCCCCGCGCGCTATTGCATCCCTTATGGGCGGGCCTCAGGTTCTCCATGCTGTCGCCGCCGCCATGCGAACGCGCGATCGGCGTGTGATCCGCGGTCGTGGCACCAGCCTTCGAACAGATCCAGCACACGGTGCCCTGCTGCATCAGCACCTCCGCGGTGACCGCCCGCCGGTACACGCCAAGCCAGCACGGGATGTCCTGCCGGTGCCGGCGATGGCAGGTCGGACACCGCGGCTGCAACTGCTCAACCATCGTCAGTCGCTACCCTCAACCCGTCCACCAGAATGCGATCACCTTCGCGATCATGTCGGCGATACCGAGGTCACCGGCGTCCCGTGCCCGCATGAATGCGCACGGCGCGCAGAGGCTGGCCACGCCGTGCGGTGTGGGAACCTCGGTCTGCCAGATCTCGATACCGCAGTCGGCGCAGTGTTCGATGATCGAGCCGGTCACCGATTCGGCGTCCCATGCGACGGGCACGCAGATGAGCACATCCTCCGGCTCAGCCATCGCCGCGCCTGGCCTGGTCCCGTTCACGGATCAACTGCGCCCGATCGTATGCGTGGGCCTCCATGAGCGTCGTTGTCTGCACCCATGCGCTGGATTTGCCGGCCGCTTCCCGCGCCCGCCCGTACATGCGCACCGTGAACGGCCATGCCACGATGATCAACGCGAGCATCACCCAGTGGAACCAGAGCATCTTGCCGCCGGCGCCGACGGCGAGACCGAACGCCCACGCCGTGGCGATCCCGAATCCGACCGCCACCGGAGCAAACCATACGTCGACTCGGCGGCGCATCAGGTGACCAGCCCGGCGAGGATGCGACCCATCGCTGCGGAGATCGCCTTAGCTGCGGCCGCCGGTTTGTCGTAGTCGATTTCGACGATCTCGTCGGCGACTTGGATCAGCTTGCCGGGGATGCGTTGCCCGTGCTGCACCGCGAGGAGGATCGGTTTGCCCATCATGATCGAGAAGCCGAGCTCCACGGCGAACTTCACATCGGTCTCGCCCGTCGGGGCGATGCTGACCGTGACCGCTGAGCTCTTGATCATTGGTGCGAGCTCCTCGACCACGTGGGCCGCCCACGCTTTCGCTTCCGGATCGTCCATCCAGTCGCCGCTCATCGCTGTCCCCCCAATCGATCCAACACAGCCAGGGCGGCCCACGTGGTGATGACGATCTTGTCCATGACGCCGAAGATTGGATCGACCTGCGTGATGATCCCTTCGCGTGCTTCGGCCAACACCTGAGCGCGAGATGCCGTCACTCCCGCTGTGACGCCACGCCTGTAGCCTGCCTCCCAGAAGTTGCGCTCCCACTCGGTCACGGGCGACTCGTATCCGGCGTCGTGATAGTCGATCAAGGACTCCTCGAACTCATCGTCCATCCGTCTCTCGGCTTCGGTGCGTGCGGTGCTCGGTGTTTCACTCATCGGAGGCCGGCGATCGAACGGACGGCGGCTTGCGGGACGAGCAGGGATCCGTGCGGGCCGAACTTGACCGCGCCGAACCGGCTGGGCCGGCGTCGGATGGCTGACTCTGGCACACCGAGCAACCGGGCGGCGATGTCGACGGGTAGGTAGGCCGGCTGTGCGTTGAGGAGCTCGGTGAGGGTGACCGGTTCGGGACTGTCGCGGGACATGTCGCGGGACTGTCGCGGGACTGTCGCGAGGGTGGGGGCGGGTGTGTCTTGGATTTGGGCGTTGGCGGGGATGTTCCATCGGCCGTCGCGGAACTCGGCGCCTGGGATGCGGCGGGCGTCGAGGTAGCGGGTGATGGTCTTGGAGGAGACGCCTTGCGCTTTCGCGAACTCGTCGCGGGTCAGGACGGCGATCGGGGAGATGTTGCTCATGGGCTGCTTTCTTGGTTGATGGATTCAATGTTCACGTGAAGACTGTTCGCGACGCGGACCGTGGTCTCCGAATTCCAGCCGAGGACCGCGGAGAGCCGAACCAGCTCGAGCGCGTTCGCGATCCGCAACTGGTGCGCGACTGCCGCGATCGCGTCCGCGATCTCATCGCTCATGGTCGGGGTCCATATCGCCCTCGATCATGACGTCATCCTCGAACTCGAACGGGTCGAGCAATGCGATGACGGGCGGAACTGAGCCGTCGCACCCCGCGTTGATGTAGGCCGCAACGACTGCGCGCATCCGGGATCTCGGGAACGACCCTCGCTGTTCGAGGATGTACGTTTCGTCGTCGTCATCCAGCCGGGCGTGAAGAGTGGGCCGTCGGTGACGATGACGAGATCCTTGTCGCGGTAGACGATGGTGAGGCCGTCCATGACTTTGTCGAGTCCCGTCATGCCCATCGGATAGACGAGTCGGGCGACGACGATGCCGGCATCGGTGAGCCATCCTGAGTTTGTCATCAGTGCCTTTCCCGTTCGGGGTTGGGTCCGCCGGCACGGGCCGGGGGGCGCGTCGTGCCGGCGGAGTTTGTGGGGGTGTGGCCGTTGTTAGCGCATGCGCATCGGGTGTAGTCGTCGGTGTTGTTGTCCCAGGCGGTCCCGTCGCAGTTGCCGTGTTTGCCGGTGGCGCATTCGGGGCAGACGTGGGTGGGGGCGATGGTGATGGTGACGTGTCCGCCGAATGGGTCGTCGGTGGGGTTGGGGATGCGTCCGGGGCGGCGGGTCCAGTCGTGGCAGTGGCCGCAGTATCCCTCGAGGATGTCGGTGGGGTTGTAGCTGGTGAGTCCGCAGCGGGGGCAGGTGATGTGCGGTTGGACGAGGTCGGGGTCGGTGATCATTCAGCTGCTCCGTGGGAGTTGGTTGATTCGCTCGAACAATGTGGCGAGAAAGTCGCCTTCCATGCGTGCGGCGAGGCCGAGGATCATCTCGCTCACGATTCCCGCTGCGCCATCTTCGTTGAGCAGGTAGAGCACTTCGGATCGTTCGGTGGTCTTATTCACGCGTCCCTCGAGCTCGAGACCTATGACGGGGCGGCCTTGGCCGTCGGTGAAGCTTTCAAGGACGACTGTGCAACCGTCTAGGAGCACCGCACGCGATGTGTCGACGAGCGAGTCATGCCTGCCGAATGCTGAGCCTCCGATGATTGAGCCCATCAGCTGGCGGCCGGGTCGACGATGGAGGCGAGGATGCGGAGGCGTCGGGCGAGTTCGACGGCGTCGATGTCGTCGAGCTCGATTGTTTCGTCGCGGATTGTGAGGGTGGCGGTGACGTCGGCGAGTTTTGCGAGGTCGCCGATGTCGAGGTAGCGGGCGATGTCTCGTGCGATGTCGGGGGTGACTGGTACGGCGGCGCCGCCGTGGGCGGCGACCATGATCTCGTACCGGTTCGGGTTCACGCTGGTGGTCTCGATCCACGCGTTCACGTTCACGAGGTGCCTTTCAATTTCGGGTGTCGGTGGTTGGTGGTTACATCCGGGGGTGCTGCGCACCCGCGGAGCGTCTCGCTGCGCTCGACGCCTGGATCTTCCGGAGCGACCCTCACCCCGGATTTTCGCCTCGGACCAGCTCCCCTAACCGATTGATGGGTACGACGACCAGCGGTCCCAGACCAGGAACCGCTAGAGGTGTATCTCCCGTGTGCGCACGGCCGAACGATGCACGGAAGCGAGGCCCCGGCCAGTACGGGGCTCATATGACTGGCCGTCGATCGGTTAGCGCCTGACGACGTAAAGAGAAGCGGCGGCACGGCCGCAATATGACTGGATGCCACAGGCGCGGACGTGCAGAGATGGAACCTCAGCTCTCAGACGCTCTCCTCACCGATCCAGGTGGAAGGATCGCCGAGCACGGAATACACCAGTGCTCGATGAGGCTGGAGACAACGACGCCGCAGAGAATGCACGTGTGATCGACGGTGATCACCCGATGCAACTCATCCGCGGCGTCGAAGCACACACGATCCGCCGACGCCGGAGCGCCGGGATGCTCAAGCACATGAATCGGAGCGCGGCGGCTCATGAGCTTGCTACCATCAGCACGACGGTGTTCGTGCATCTAGCAATGTGATCTTCGTCTGGCCCCCGTGAATGGCGTGTTCCGGGGGCCTTTTTCGTGCTCACGGCGCCACCTCATCAGTGGCCGGCCGGGCGGAGGCCCGACCGGCCACACCGCCGACACCCGAAGAAATGTCGGTGGCCTCTCCCACGATCTTCCCAACGGCACCAGGCGTATCCAGCGCCTGCCCGTCAACCGAAGGAGAAACTCCATGCCCAGTGAGAATTTCATCGACCCGCTCGACACCGCCCGCGCCGAGCTCGACGCCCTGACCGTACTTCGAACGCAGGTCCTTGACCAGATCCCGGATGCGGACGGCCATGTCATGAGCGGAGGGGAATTCCTCGAACGCTCGATCGCCCACCTCGAGCTCGCCATCACCGCCGTCGTCAAGAAGATCGCCGACAACCGGACCTGACCCGGCCAGGATGTAATCGGCCAACACGACCAAATCCCCGACCGACGACGGCAGAGTCGAGGCAGCGATAAACCCGCGGGCCTCCAGCACCGACCGCGCCACCCGCAACGCCTCAACCCGGGCCCGCTGCGGCTCCGTCAACTCGAACTCGACCCCCACAAGTGACATCAGGACGCCTGAGCATCACCGATGCGCTGCGGTATCTGGCTTCGCTCAACCAGCCGATGGATCGACTCGAGGTCGTAGCGCCAGTGGCCGCCGGGAGTCCGGAACCCCTCGATCTCGCCGAGAAGAGCGAGGCGCGAAACCGTGCGAGGATCCTTCACGCCGAGAATGCGCGTCGCGTGGCCGGCTCCAACAAGAACTCTGAGGGTGCCGTCGGTGGCATCGTCTGACTGCATGACGCTCAAAGTATGCGATTAACGCATGAACTACAAGTGGGCAGTTAGATCTCTATGATTCATTCGCGCATTAGGTGCATTTAGAGCATGTCGCGCATACCATGTTGCAATGACCATCGAATCAGCATCGGCGCCGCAGGCGAACTATGACGAGTCCGTTGGCACGCGCGTACACATGTTCATGTGGCAGCAGAAGGTCTCGCAAGTCGCGATGGGACAGCTGCTCGGGGTGAATCAGGCGGGCGTCGCCCGCCGCCTCCGCGGACAAACGTCGTGGTCGGTTGGCGAGCTCATCACCATCGCCGGGAGATTTGAGACCTCTGTGGCGTACTTGATCGGCGAAACTGACGATCCCAAGTGCGCCCGGTGGGGCTCGAACCCACGACCCGCGGATTATAAGAGCGCCGGTTCAAAGCCGAACCGCCGCACCTTTCGCGATCGCAAGTTGGGTCGAAAATCACCCGCCGGGGATCTCGTGCCGATCGATTGGGCACGCTCGACGCGCATCCCGGTGCTCTCGTGATGACTTCCCGCCCGAAACGTGCTATTGGCGCCTGGCGCCATTCCGAAGTATCGAGATCCCTATCCGGGGACAAGCGCCGAACCCACGACCTTTCAAGTGGAAGTGCGGCGGTTCGCCCCTGTCGGCGGCACCTGGTACGGCGATAGGTTCCGGAGCATGGATTGGAACAGCGCCCTGACGATCTACGAGGTCCTCGCCGCCTCATTCGGCCACCGACCGCGCACGATCGGCAACCGCGTGGAGTGCATGCGACGCATCGCACGGCTGACCGGAGCGAGCGTCGAGGCGATCACGCGACATGACCTCCAGATTGTGCTCGGCCGCGGCATCGCCGTCTCTTCGATGCAGCGCGAACGCTCCGACATGCAGGCATTCTTCCGAGTGATGCTCCAGGAAGGCATACGCGCCGACGACCCCTCCGCGGGGCTGCCGGGGTACCGGGTCGAGAAGGGTACGCCGCGGCCGTTCACCATGGAACAAATCGAGCTCATGCTCGGCACCGGCGCGTATCGACGTACCCGGGTGATGATTATGCTCGCCTACCTGCACGGATTGCGTGCGCATGAGGTGGCCAAGGTGCACGGCTCCAACTTCGACCTCACCAGCGGCGAACTCCGGATCGTGGGCAAAGGCGGCAAAGAGCGGCGTCAGCCGATTCATCCCAGGCTGCTCGAGGAGATCCCGAGCATGCCGGCCGATGATTGGTGGTTTCCGGCGCGACGCGGCGCGCCCGGGCACATTCACTGGCGCAGCGTCTCCGATCTGATGACACAGGCGAAACGGCGCGCCGGCATCCGCGATCCGAAACTCACCGGCCATTCGCTGCGCCACTCGTTCGGCACTCAACTGGTCTGGTCTGGCGCTGACCTGCGCACTGCGCAGGTCCTGCTCGGTCATGCATCGCTGGCCACGACCCAGATCTACACGCTCGTCGCCGAGGGGCAGAAGATGGCGGCGATCGCTGCTCTGCCGGTGCCCGCGATACCGCTCAAGTCCGGTCGGCAACGTCGCGCGGCCTGAGCTCGACGACGTCGGCATCTTGCGCTGCGCGCCATCTGGCCATGCCCTCGTCGACGCGCGCTTGTTCTTCTGGTGTGAGCTCGAGCTCGTCGGGTGTTTGGCTGTCGAACTCCGACCGGCCGGGCGCGGGACAGTCCCGGGACTGTCTCATCGTGCAGGGCCGGAGTCGTCGGGCCGCTGCGCCCCGGCTTGCTTGATCGCCGCCTCACGGGCCGCCGCGTATTCGGCTCGCACCTGGATCGAGAGCGTTCGCTTGCGCTCCTCGTCCGCCGGATCCACCTTCGACGCGAGCTCCTCATGGAGCGCCCCGAACGCAGCCTGATCTTTTCTGCGCCAATGGATGACCAGACCGTTGTCGGGAACAAAGTCGAACATGCCTCGCCCCAGCGCCGCGTAGGCGTCCGCCGGGCGGATCGTCGTGAACTTCAGCTGCCCATTCACGAACGGGTTCGCCCGCCGGTAACCGAGCGTGATGATGTCCTCGACCGGGAAGGCAACCGCATCCGTTTTCCAGATCTTCGCCTGCACCTTGCCCGCGATCAGACGCACCACGACACCGTCGTACTCGATCGAGGCGCCGTATCCATTCAGAATGTCCATACGACCAGGGTGGCACGTCGCGGGACAGGGGGACAGTCCCGCGACATGTCTCACGTGTCGCGGTCGCTGTGTTGTTCGATTGTTTGGCCGATGCGGATGCCGAGGACGGCGACGACGCCGCCGGCTAGCACCTCACCGATGCCCAGCAGCAGGCGTAGGAAGTCGAGGTCGGCTGTGTGCTGGGTGAGCATGGTGATCACGAGTGCTACAGCCCATCCGAGCCCTACCGCCGCAGTGAGGGTGACGACTGCGATGCCGGTCCAGTCAGGGTGCGACCTCGTCCTCATACGCTTCCACCTCCTCTTGATCGGTGAGCGCCGGTGCGCCATCGCTCTGGTCGTCGTCGAAATCACCGATCGGTTCGTCACCGGCGTCGGGGTGCGCGTCGGTGATCATCACGACACCTGCGCCGTATCGGTCGCCGCGTTCGGTGCCGGGGTCGTGTTCTGCGCCGCCACCCTGGCCCACGACCACACTCCACCGGCACGCCGGGTGCCGGTGGAGGGGTCCAAAACGTGGCCGGTGGCAACATCGACAACCTCCCGAGGGATGCCGAACGAATCGAGCTGAGCTAGAAAGTTCGGCGCGTCCAGCCCGATCCAGTTGTGCGCACCGGCGGGGGTGATGATGTCGCGGGTCAGGTCGGCCGGACCGCGAGGCGGATTACGGGTCGCCTGACCGCCGATCGGCGTGTTGGTGGAGAGGTGGGAGATGAATCCGGGACCGATCACCAGCAGGTGTCGGTTGTCGAGAAAGATCGGATAGGGCATGTCGGTTTCCTCTTCCTGTACAGGTGACGGTGTGCTGCCGCCGGCGACGAGCCGGACGGCGCGGGCGACGATGTCATCCATCGACAGCCCGCCGGGGCACCGGGTCGCCCGGATCTGCCGGTCTCCGACGATCCGGGTGCGATTCATCGGCACGCCTCGGCGGCGGTGGATATCGGCGACCAGCTCGGCCGACGCGTTATGCGCGGCCGCGGACACCGGCCACGGCTCGCCGACCCGCTCGTTGATATGGCATATCGTTATCGCCCTCGAATCCCAGGCCGCATTGCCGACCGACCAGGACCGGTTTTGCTCGGGGACGATGCCGACGATCTGTCCCGCGTTGCCGATGATGTAGTTGTAGGAGACCTGCCGGGTCGCGTTGCCGATCATCGCCAGGATCGCCTCGAGATTCGCCGACGCGGCGTGATGCAGGATGATCGAGTCGATGCGTGCGCCGGCGTTACGTGGCCCCTGGTTGCGGGTGTGGATGGTGCGAGTGGTGAGGGGTGAGAACGTCATGACTCCTCCGCCTCCTCCTCCGGGACCTGGCCCGGCAGCGGCATGGGATCGGCACCCTCCGCTGCGGACGGGTTGACGGCGATCGCGAACCAGCGCAACGTTCCGGGGGCGTCAGCGACACCGGACCAGTTTCCGGAGCGGAGGTTGCATCCTGCCGCCGAAATGGCGTTCACGCTCATCACGAACCGGTACCCAACGGAGGAGGCGAAAACGAGCGGCGATGTGGCGAACCGGCCGGCCGGGAACTGGATCGCGGTGTCGCTGAATCCGCCCGGCGCGACCACGGTGCCGGAGGTCGCAGACCCGGCGGCCATGACCGGGATCGCTTCAGCTAGCGCGCGGATCGCGTCGGCGCCTTCGGCAACCGGGTCGAGCGGGTAAGGGTAGGGGAGCCCGCCGGCGGTGACCCCGCCGCGTTGCAGCTGCGTATACCGGGCGTGCAACTTTTCGGTGAGCTCGACGAGCTGCTGCGGGTCCGGGTTATCGGCGCCGGCGAGCTGCACCAGTTGCCGGCGAAGGTTGACCCAATCCGGGTCAGGCGTACTCATGAGGTCTCTCCTGTCGGTGGGGGCGTGTAGGCGACGCCGGTGAGGTCGAGCCATGAAATGCCCGGGTCGAAATCGAGCCAACTCCACGTCGGGTTGAGGTCAGCCCACGGCACCGAGCCGCCTTGCGCGGTCGCCTGCGACGCGGTCAGTGCCAGAGTCCATGCCCCGTCATCGAAGGTGTAATCGCCGCCCTCGAGGTACACCGGGACCAGAGAGCCGGCGGGCGTCCATTCGGGCATATCGGTCAGCCGTAACGGCAAACCGATCCGGGTCGTCCCATCCAGAAGATGCAGCAGCATTGCGATAGTGGTCTGGTCGATTTGTTCCAGAGAGTCGCTGTCGTCGATCGTGAAACCGTTCGACCGCCATCCGATCAGCGAGGTCCGGGCGAGAATACGATCGGCGACGTGTCGGGCGTCCGCCTCCGCTTGCAGCATCGTCGACACCCCGATCCGGCGGTAGCCGTAAGCCTCTTCGAGGGCGGTGTCGATCAGGGTGTAGGTGCGTTCGGTGGTTTCGATCCGGCCCTCATCGTTGACACCCTGTTCTAGCCACGTCACAGCGACCCGCGAGGAAATATCCGATACCGACTGCTGCCATTGCACCGGGTCGCGGAGCACGTCGCAGGCGGCGATGGTCTGCGCATCCCGGCCTACCTCCGACGCGATGATCTGCACCAGGCCGGCCTCGTCGACGGCGAGGGTAAACAGAGCGGCCCGGTTCGAGGGATCTTCCACCCGTAGATACGGGCCGGTGGTCTGGTGCACAGCCGCCCACAACACGGCATCCACCGATTGGGCGAGGTCTTGCAGCAGACCGGCGACCGGCTGGTTGTCGACGTCCTGATACGAAATGAGAGTGCCGGCGATACTGTCGTCGATCTGCGCCTCCACGTCGAAGCCGGACAGCTCGACAATACGATCGAAACGGGACTCGAGCGCCTCCACTTGCCACGGTTCATCGCCGATGTTGATGTTCGCCAGATCCGCGGTGAAGTCTTGCGCGGTGACGTGAATGCGGGTGCCACCGAAGCCGCCTTCGGGGCGCGAGAAACCGTCATCCCAGCTCGCGGACAGATCCGTGATGCGGCCGGTGAACACTGACACGGTGCGAGGGGTGCCCTCCGCGGGGGCGAGGACGAGAAGGTCATCGATGAGAGTGATTTCGTAGTCCAGCCACGACCCGGGCGTATCCAGCCACGACCCGGGCAGATCCAGCCATGCGCGGAGGGAGTCGACGGTGATTTGCACGCCTACCCAATGCCCGAAGACTTGCGGGGTCACGGTCAGCTGGAGCTGCTGCCAATCGCCGGATGCTGTCACGCGGAGCTGCTGCGCGCCGAAGACGTGGACACCGGTCGGGCGGGAGAAGTAGACCGGCCCGATCGTGATCGTGGCGCCGGCCGGTGCCTGCACGGTGGCACCGACAATCCACTCTTGACCCGGCGAGGTGGCCGGTATCTCATCCCACGCGTTCGGGAGCTCGGAGAAGTCCGCCGGGGCGAAAGCCACCGACGCCGGACGGGACGCATCCACCGGGAGCATGAGCACGTGCCGGAAAGGGTTCGACGTCGCCGTCGACGGCGACGCCTGCGGGACACCGGTCCACTGAAACGACCATTCCGCGGTGTCGGGGGTGTCACCGTTAAAGAACACCTCCGGCAACGGTTCGCCGATGGCGATCTGGGGTTCGGTGAACTCGACCCACTCGCCGGGAAACCAGACGTTCGTCGGCCGGTCCTCCGTGTTCGGTTGCCCGACCGAGGAGGTGATCTGGACCCGGACGAACGCCGCCCCGGCCGGTGCGGTGACCGCCGGTGGCGTCCACGTCACCCAACTCTCCACCTCATCCAGCGGCCCCGCCGGAACCCCCGTCACTACCGTGTTGGTCCCGATCTGCACCCCGGATGAGTCGAAGAATCCCCAGGACGACGACCAGGTGCGGCGCCGATCCGAACGGACTTTCAGGCGCGCCGTGATCACATCCCCGGGGTGGCATGGTGCCGCCAACGGGTCCGCTGCCCCCGGCCCCTGCGGGGCGGTCAGAAACACCGCCAACGCATTGTTGAACGTCGACGGGTTCGGCCCCAGGTAGTCCAACCTCCGCACCCCGGCGGTGATCGTGTTCGCCCAGAACGCGGGGCTGGAGGAATTATAGGCGACCGACATGTTCGCCCCGACCGCCCAGTTCGTCACCGTCGCCGCCTCCACCCCGACGACAGCAGCATCCGCGTTTCCGGTGAACGACGGCGGCATCGATCCGATCGGGGTGTTCTCGAAACCGGGATCAGGCATCATCGGCGGGTCCGGATCGGGGTAGGTCATGCCGGTCGCGTTGACCTCGATCCGGCGACCGGTGCGTAGTTTCGTCAGATACCCGGGACCGCCGGGCAAATCCATCACCTCGAATTCACAGGTCGACGGTTCGGGTTGGTCGACGGTGGTTTCGCGGCCCCACGCCACTTTCAGGCCGGACAACGCTGTCGGGGCGAGGACGTCGTCGCCGGCCGAGCCGTCGGCGAAGCGCTGACCATCCAATAGCAGCTCGCAGGTGATCCCGGTCGACATCAGGCGGCCCGCCGATTCACGGTGACACCGCCGGCACGACGGTGGCGGTTCGTCATGAGCTGCTCGATGCGACGAGCAATGGTGTCAGCGGAGTCGAGTCCCCCGTCGACGTTGATCACTGTCACATCGCCGCCGCCAGCGCCGAGCGCTTGCAAGGTGGGCAGCGACCGCAACGCCGGCAGACGGGCCATGGTCGGGCTGCTGAGCGCGCTAAACGGGGTCGGGCCGGCGCCGGCACCGGTGTAGGTGACGGTCCCCGACTGGAACAGTCCCGCGATTCCGCCGAGGACGTCGGGGATCTTGATCCTCGATATCCAGTCGATCGCCTTCTGCACCCATGACACAACCGATTGAATCGCGCTACTGACGGCGTTAATCGGCGCGAGGACCGCGTTAAACACCGACTGGAAAACACCCTGCACGGTGCGGACAACCGAATTCACAGCGTTCACGGCACCCTGCCATGCCGAGGAGAAGAAACTGACGACGCCGGAGACGATCGAACGGATCACGGCGAAGACAGCTGAGAATCGACTAGATACTGTCTGAATGTAGCCTGTAAGCCAGCCGATCACGTTGGCCCACGCCGAGCGGAACCAGGCGACGACCGCGGCGACGACCGCTTTAGCGACGGCGAAGACTGCTGAGAATCGACTAGATACCGTCTGCATGTAGCCTGTGAGCCAGCCGATCACGTTGGCCCATGCCGCTTGAAACCAGGCGACGACCGCGGCGACGACCGCTTGAATGCCGGCCCACAATCCGATCCAGAAATTGCGGAAACCCTCGCATTTGATCCATAACAGGATGAACGCTGCGACGAGGGCGACGATCACGATGATGATTAGCATGATCGGGTTCGCGGACATGGCCGCGTTGAACGCCCACTGCGCCGCGGTCGCGACAGCCTGAGCGCCTGCCACCACCAGGAATGCGGCTTTCCCGGCGACGAGGGCGATGTTCTGCGCGAGCGTGCCGGCGGCGCCGGCATAGGACGCGGCCGCGCTGCCGTAGCTGGCCGCGGCATACCCGATCTGGAACGCTTTCACGACGGCGAGGACGGCCCGGTACGCGGTCATAATCCCGACGACGATACGGAAACCGAGCAGCACGGCGATAGCGACACCGCCGGCGATGCCGAGCCCTTTCAGGAGGCCGGCGTTCTCCTTCGCCCACTTGCCCATATCGGCGATTGCTTGGCCGGCGCTCTTCGCCCATTTTTCGATCGGTTCGAGCAGATCCGGGATGCCTTTGAGGCCCTCCTTCGCGCCGGAGAACAGCGGAGAGAGGAGATTTTCGCCGATCCGGCCGAGCGCGGCGAGCGTGTTATCCCACGCGCCTTTGAACGTGTCGCCCGCTTCGAGGGCGGCGCCGCCCATGCCCGTTTTCATCGCTTCGGCGAAGTTGTCAAAGTCCACTTGACCTTTGGAGACCATTTCGGATGCCGCCTCGGCGGTGATGCCGTAGTGCTTTGCGAGCAGATCCAACACCGGTATTCCGGCCGAGGTGAGTTGGTTGATGACGTCGCCTTGTAGCTTGTTTTTCGCGGCGACCTTGCCGAATATGGCGCCCATATCGTCCATTGAGGAGCCGGCGATAGTGGCGGTGTCGGCGACGGTCGTCAAGACGGATTCGAGTTGCCGACCGGGTTTGATGCCGGCGGCGACAACCGATGCTGCGGTCGTCGCGGCCGCGTCGAGACCGAACGCGGTTCCCTTCACGCTCGCAAGCGAATTCGCCATGATGGTATCGACGGTGGCGGCGGAGTGACCGAGACCTTTCAGCTTCGCGGTGGCCTGATCGATCGCGTTGAGCCGGTTGAAACCCTGAAATAGAGCGGTGCCGAGCAGCAGGCCGCCGGCGGCGCCGGCGATTTTGAGCCCGGTACCGAGCACCTTATCGATGCCGTTGACCAGCGAGTTACCGACGGCGACGCCGGCCGTCTTCGACTTTGTGCCCAGTGCGGCCCCGAACTTGCCATATTGGGCTTGCGCGGAGGCGAGCCCCTTACCGACACCGGACGCGTCGGAGAGAATGCGGACGGTGAGAATTCGGGAATTACCGGGCATGTTTCTTACTCATCTCCTCCGCTTGTTTTTCGAGCTCGGCGACTGCAGTCGCTACTAGTCGGTCGTCGGCGGCCGCCCAATAATCCGGGGTCGTGTGTGTCGCAATGGCGAGTTGCACGATCATTCGGGAATAGGTGCCGACGGGGTAGGGTCCACTGCCTCATCCTCCACAATGTCCAGATCGATACAGCCGGCCTCGAAGTCGGCGAACGTGCCGGCGGTGAGCTGCCCGGTCCGTTTGAACGCGCAATATGCCATGGCGGTTGTCATAAGAAAATGGTGGTCGCTCGGGGTGAGCTTGCGGCGGTTCAGCTCGTTCTCTGCCCCGATGCGGTCCGGGTTGATGGTCTGCACGCTCATTTCGCGCCAACCGTCGGGGTCGTCGACGTTGCCAATCACGACCCGGATTCGTTGGGTAGATAGTCGAATGCTGCTCACGCGAGACCCCGCCTTTTCATTACGTCATCGATGAATTCGAGATACCAGTTGCCCCACGTCGGTTCGGTGGCCGCTGCGGCCTCCGTGGCGAAGCGGTTCGGGGTGATGTTGTGCGGTCCGCGCCGGCCGGGCCGGGGGCCGGTGCCCCAGTGCACGGCGTTCGCATATGGCACCGCGGCACCGCCGAAACGCACCGCCGCCTCCGTCTTCGAGTTAGCCGGCCGCCACGATGCGGCCAGCATTCCCGAGCGGCGTGGTGCACGCTGCGCCGCGGTCGCGCCGACGTAGTCGCCAACCCGGTTGTTGACGGTGCGCATCTCTTCGAGGTCGTCGCCCATCTGGCGGAGGGCGGCGCGCAGCTCGCGCACACCCTCCACCCGATACACATCCGACGACGGGCTCACGCTGGAACCGGTTCCTTCGCCTTCGACGACGACGACGTCGACGGTGCCGCCGGTGCCGGGGCGGACACCTGAGCGGGACCGACCGGTTCCAGGGGGCGCACCTGGTCACCGGTGAGGACAAGCCGTTGCCACCAGTCCGACGACGGGGCGGCATCCGCGAAGACATATTCGGGTTGGCCCACGAGGGACCATTCGAAGTCGGAGGTCATATCGGCGCCGAACTCATCGCCGCCGAAATCCAGCGGGTCGACGGTAATGACCCCGCTGGCCTCGGTTCCCCCGTCGTTCGGGGTGAAAGTGAACGGGAGTTGCGTCCCCTTCGCCTCCTGCGACAGCGCAAACAGGCCTTCGGCGTCGTCGGAGTCGAGGTCGACGTTGCCGGACAGCGAATAGGTGTAGGTGACGTTGCCGGGGCGGACGGTGCCGCACAATTTCGTTGTCGAGTCGCCCTCATCCTTGTCAGAGGTGATCGTGAGCGAGTTGACGAGGCAGGACACGGTCAGCTTGGTGTCGGCGTTGCCGACTTCGAACGTGCCCGGACCGAACTTAGGCATGATTGGTCTCCTTTTCAGGGTTTGATGCGGGTGGTGAACGAGAGAACGTAGGTGGGGACGAATCCGCCGTCACCGAGAGCGGTGGTGTCAGGTCGGGCGGTCTGGGCGAGGTAGCCGAGCGCTTCCTGCACTTCCTCCAGGAACGGGCCGAAACCGGCGAGAGCCTGTTTCTGACCGGCGTCGGGGAGCATTACCCATGCCTCCCAAGTGGCGTCCCAGCCTTTCCCGAACCGAAAGGTGAGAGTCGGCGGCCGCAACTGCACGCACGGCGGGTTCAGGTCGCGGGAATCGACCGACGCACGGATCTTGGCAGCGTCGAGCCGGTCGAGCAGGTCCTGCGCGGCGGCGGCGATGTCCATGCGTTGAGCGCCTTTCAGGCGATGATCGGTCGCGCCCACGCGCCCGTGTGCAGGGCGCGTTCGATGTCGGCGTCGTAGCGGGAGACGAATGAAGTGCCGGCGTCGCCGAGGATCTCGATACCGGCCGGCGAGTTACGGCGCCGGAACTCCCGCGCCGCGTACATGACGCCACCCTGATACGCCTCCGCATCCGGGTGATAACTCAATCCGTCATCGCCAGAGACGCTCCAGAACTCCGGCCGGCACCGCTCCACATAGGGCTCCGCCATCGCGCAGATCTGCCGGATCAGCGGATCCTCCGCGTCGGGTTGCCGGTTGGACAGCAGCCATTCCTTCACGTCGGCCGGTGAGAGCCAGGCCGGCGCGAAGGTGCGAGCTGGAGGGTCCGTCGTGGGATCGGTCATGGCTACTTGCTCGAGCTGCTCGCCTTGGCGGTCGTGGTCTCGATCGGAGCCTCGGCCTCGGTCGCGACGACCTTCACCAGGGCGGACGCATCGACGACGTCGAACGTGGCCCTCTGCTCGGCGAGGATCACGAGCTTGTTGCGGAGGAAGTAGTCCGCGTGGGAATCCGTCATGTAGACCGCGGTGTTGTTGCGGTCGTACCACGCCATTGCCGTGGCAAAGTCCCCGACGTATGCCTGGCCGCGGGGCAGTGCTGGGATCGGGATGGTGTTGCCGAGATTCCAGAAGCTCCCGAATCGCGTCGGACCCGAGTTACTCGCGGCCGCGGCCGCGATGTCCATCTCGGCGTAGTCCTGCGGGTTCACGCCGACCGCGTTCGGCAGCATGCCGATGTCCTGCAGGTCCGCGATCGCGCGTCTGATGCCGGCGGAAAGGTCTGTGTCCGAGCGGGTGGGGACTGTTGATGCGGCGAGCACTTCGCCGGCACCACGCTCGAGCCGGCGGGTGAGACCTCGACGCAGGAGCCCTTCAACGATGCCGCGAATCTGCGCATCATCCTCGAGTGCCTGCCGGGTGATCGCCTTCCAGTGCGCGTAGGTGCCGAGTGCAGCCTCGATGGTCTCCCATTCGAACTCGGCTTCGGGCTTGAGCTCGCCCTCAGGGATGGGGCCGCCGGCCTCCGGTGCCATGCCCCATTTCTCATAGGCGACGTTGTTCCTTGAGACCGGGATTCGGGTGAGGACACTCAGCAACGGGGTGAGAATGACCGGATCGGCCGGTCCGCGGACCCGTTGGGGTTCGAGGCGGTCGCCGAGCCACTCGAGATCGATCGCGTCGCGCTGTTCGAGGAAGCCCTCGATCTCGACTGGTGCCATGGACCCGCGACCGTGGTAATCCTTGAACGCGTCCGAATCGACGAACTGCTCGCCGATACTCTTGGGCCGTTCGCGGGTCTCGATGCGCTGCTGGCGGCCGGCGGCACGCTGCTCGGCGCCTTCCTCGGTGCGTTGCATCCGGCCGACGAGCTGCTCGAAACGCTCGTTGCCGCGGAACTGCGCCTCGAGCTTGCCGATCTCATCGTCGAGGCTCTTGCACCGAACCTCCCACCCGTCCAACTGTGAACGCTCTTCGGTGGAGGGGTCGCGGTTCTCGGCCGCGCACTTCTCGAGTGTGAGGGTGACGAGGTCCGCCAGGCCGGCGCGCTCCTCGATTTTGTGTTGCAGGAATGCCGTGAGCATGGCAGTGGGTCCTCTCAGGGGTGAACGAAACGGGGGGAATATGCCGTTGTCCACTACCTGGGCTGCCGGCGGTCGCACTACCTGCTAACCGCGGCCCGCACTACCTGCGAGCTGAGCTGATATTCACTCTACGAACGGCCGCGGACATTGCCGAGGATTTGACGCACCCGCACACTCATCGGCGTGTCGTCGGCGTCGGAGAAGGTGACCGCCGGCACGTGGCGCATCCATTCGTATTCGGATGCGACGCGGACGGCGAGGATCTGCGCGTCGTCGTAGGCGGGATCCTCGACCAGGGACACGTGATGCAGGCGCGCCTCGAGGATCTCCCGGACGCCGGCAACGTCGCGCTCCCGGACGGCCGCGAATCCGAGGGACACGCCCCCGTAGACACCTTCCTGCACGTTCTCGAACGCCGAACGACCCTCGTCCGTGTTGTAGAGACGAAACCGGGCATGTAGCCCGTCGTCGAGGTCCTCCAGCGCGTCGGCGACACCGACGGCGAGATGTTCGCGGAGGGAATGGTTGTGTGAGCGTAACCGGACGCGCTGCGCGACGACAGCGGAGGCCAACGCGTGCGGGGCGAACCGTTCAGGCCGGCCGATCCCGGCCTTGCGAGTCATCTTCCCATAGGGGACGACGACGCATTCGAGCTCACGATGCCCGTCAGCGGCTTCGCGCGCTTCGAACCGATCGATGATGAAGGTGGTTTCCATTCGACTCACTCCTCCTAGGAGAGGTTCTCCGCCGCCGGGAGGTCTTCCCATTCACGGACTTCCTCGACCTCGAGAAAGCCGGCATCCAGGCCGATCTTGTACGACTCGTAACGGGTTTTCGTGTCTCCGCGCAGCAGCTGCCGGAAGTCGATCTTCAGGTTCGTGCCCAGCGGCAGGACCGCGTCGACGGCCGCTTCGATCTTCGCCGCGGGCTCCATCAGGGTGTCGTTGACGAAATTGGCGTTGTCCGATTCGAGGTTCGAATACGTGTTGGACTGGCCCATGTTGATGCCGAGCTTGGACGGGGGAACACCGAACATCAGGCAGATCTGCCATGCCTGCAAGCGCAGCATTTCCACCAGCTGCACCACTTGCGGATCCAATTGCAGCTCGTGGAACTTCGTCGTCGCGTTCAGCACTGCGATCGATTTGTGGATGCCGCCATGCGCGGCCATCCATTCCCGTTTCAACCGCACCGCCTCACCGTTGGGCTGTTTGGTGACCGGGTCGGTGCCGAAATCAGGTTTGGTCACTTCCAGGTATCCGGTGGGGATGCCGGCTTGGAACATGTTCGATGCGTAGGAGCGGATCGCGTCCGCGAGGCCGAGGTCGTACGCGTACGCCTGGATCACGCCGAGACCGCGCTGATAGCCGGGGCGCACATTGTTGCGGATGATCAGCAGTTCACGCGCGTCCAGCCGATGTTGCCCGGTGGGGTCTTCCTCGTCTTGCACGTAATAGTGACCGTCGTCGTCGAGATGCACATATTTCGGGTGCAGCACATACAGGGGCGCGATGATCGGGCCGGTAGGTTCCCCGTCATCGTCGAGGACCCGCGGGGTGTAGGCGATGCCTTCGCCGTGGAGGAGGTAACTGCTGATGTATTGCGACCAGAACTCGACCCGGGAGAAGCGAACATCCATGCTCGGCACGGCGGTGTTGCGACGACCGTCCTGGACCTGAACTTGAGGGTCCAGCATCCATAACGGCACGTCCAACTTCTCACGCCCCCGGTACACCTTCCACGGCATCGCCGCGATCCGCTGATACAGGCGGATGCACTGCCCGACGGCCGGTAGGGAGGTGCCGCGCAGCCCGGGAGCGCCGGATTCAGCGCCGGGCGGCGGGTTTCCCCAGGGGCCTCCTGTGCCGTCACCGCCGGCGGGGCCGTCCCACCAACGCGATGGTTCATCGACTTCCCACCCGTCGGGACTGTTGAGGAGGATGTCGCGGCCGTCGGTGGCGTAGTGCAGTTGCCCGATTCCGAAGGCCGGCGTGAGTGAGTCCGGCATTCTTCGATCATCCCGACCCGGGTGGACATTGCCGAGCTCTCTGCTCGCGTTTCTCCGCCGCGTGCATCACCCCGTGGCGGTCCGGGTGAACACGTCGCTCGTGGTCGAGGGCGACGGACCATGCGCCTTCACGGGTGAGCATGATCTCCCGCCATCCGCAATCGCAATATGCGGTGACCGCTACCTCGGTGATGTCGTAGCGCACGGTCACCGTGGCGCCTTCAGAAGATCGCGGGGGCCGGCTCATCGGCCGGGCGGTGATCGAGCGCCCACAGAGCGAGCGTCGCGGACATCAGCGGGGTCTGGGACGGGTTCACCCGGCGCTCCCACTGCCACGAACGGCCGGGGGTGCGTTCAGCGGCCGCGGCGGCCGTTGTCAGTCGTTCGTGGTAGTCGGATTTGCGGATCTTCAGCGAGTGATCACGCAGGCGCGCCTCGAACGCGTAGCACGCGGCGTAGAGGTCCTGCCCTTTCGTGGTGACGAGTTTGTCGGCGACGAGGGGAAGCCGTTCGAGCTCGTCGAGGAGGGCGCGGCCGCCGCCGTAGTCGTCGACGCTGATCGCGACGACATCGCCGGCGAAACTGAGCACCGCGTCGCGGACCCATTCGGTGCCGGGCCGGTGATCGAGTACTTCCAGCAGCGCCGGCCCGTCCGGGATTTGCACGCACGCGGTGATCGTGGAGGACCGATAGAACGGGTCGACGTCCACGCCGATCACCGCCGGCACGTCGGCCGGCTGCTCGAGCTCGGTGAGCGCCTCGAGGTAGTCGCCCAGCTGGATCGCTTTCCACCCGGCGACACCGGTCTCGTTCTCGTCCGGCCACCGGCCGAGATACTCGGCGAAGAACGCACCGCCGCCGTCGCGGTTCATCGTCTCGAACTCTTCCTTGTCGCGACGCAGCTGCTTGATGTTGACGATGCCATCGCCCAGCGCCGGATAGTAGCGCCACCATTCGCGTTCATCGTCCGGGTCCACTCCCGGCGGCAGAGAGTATTCGACGTAGCAGATCCCGTCACGGCGGTCGGCGCGCACCGCAGCTCGACCCTTCTCCCGCTGATGCCACAAGTAGAAACGCTGGTCGGTGTCTTTCTTGATGTTGGAGACGTGCCAGGTCTGCGCAAAACCCTGAAGCTCCGCCATCGTCGGCCGACCGGCCTCGGCGAGCTCCTGCCCACGCTCCAGCAGATAGGTGAGCTCCTCGTCATAAGTGCGATGAAATACACCGGCGCCGCGCGCGGAGTTACCGGTCGGGGCGAGCACCCGGATCTCGGAGGCGATGCCGCGTTTCTCCGCGTCGTCGACGAGCTTGAGCCGGCGGGGATCGATCAGGAGACGGGTGTTCCCGTTCGATCGCAGATCCTTCACACCGCCTTTCCACGCCTCGTCGGTGAACCGGCGCCGGTAGGGGCCGACGAGGTCCTCCGCGAAACGCTGCTGCGCCATCGAGATGTTCTGCGCGACGTGCACACCGCGGAACGGTAACCGCCGGCCGTTGGGCAGGACCACCGGGCCGGCGAGGGCGCGCACCAGCGGAACACCGAAGGCGGTGACCGTCTTCCCGCAGCGCCGGCCGACGATGGCGATGACCTCGTCATACGCGTAAGGGGAACCGGGCCCGTCGACGCGCTCGAGGGCGACGTCGAGCTGGGACTGCTGCCACCGGGTAGGCCGACGGCCCTGCCACTTCTCAATGCCTTTACCGACCGCCGGCCCATCGGAGTACCGGTCAGGTGATCGCGGTGTGGCGAAAGTCGGTTCAGCCCTCATCGGCGACGACCGGAAGGAGCACGACATCGAACTCGGCCCCGTCCGCTTCCACCGGTGTCGGCAACGCAAGCAGATCCCGGATCACGGACTGGTATTGCGCCGCAAGCAACGCGATCGAGGCGCCACGGCCAACGGTGGCGTGATCGAGGGCGTCGGTGATCTTGTACAGCAACCCGACCAGGGCCTCGTGTTCGGCGGTGAGCCGGTGCTGATCTCTCAGCTGCTCGAGCGTGGCATCCACCGACGCTTTC
>Ga0193733_1000214_pt1 | contig 20989 bp, 25 predicted proteins | sample U1s2metaG_FD_145076 | JGI IMG/M metagenome (GOLD analysis project Ga0193733, IMG submission 145076) | Soil microbial communities from a riparian zone of the East river system, Colorado, United States - U1s2 | ecosystem: Environmental > Terrestrial > Soil > Riparian zone | place: USA: East River...
ACACCGAGCGCATGTCGAGACGCGTCTTTCCGCCCTCCTCCGCGAAAGTCACCGTCACGTGGAAATTCACCGGCTCAAGGTCCCGGTCTTCCTTGTCCCCGGTTCCGCCGTGCTGGTACACCAACTGCTCGGGTTTCACGACCTCGATGAAGGTGATCTTGTTCTGGTAGTCGCGCCCGTCGGGCCCGTGCATGACGAAGCGCCAGACGCCGCCCGGTTTCACTTCCATCTCGTGGGTGGTGGTGGTGAAGCCCATCGGGCCCCACCATTTGCCGATGTGCTCCTTCTCCGTCCACACCTTCCACACGAGCTCGCGCGGCGCATCGAAGACGCGGGTTCCGCGAATCTCGCGGTCGCCGACGAGCGCGGCGTTCCTATTTTCTGCGGCCATGCTTCGTCTCCTCGGCGACCAGATCGGCGAGGCGCGCTAGGGTTTCGCTCCAGCCCTGGTTCTGGCCGCGGCCGGCCTCGCCCGGCGGCGTGGTCTGGCGCACGGTGAGCTTCGTCTTGCCGCCCTCGTCGGCGAACGTCACGGTGGTGACGAGCTCGTGGCCGGGGAGGTTGTCCAGGATCGCGGTGAAGACGATGCGCTCGTTCCGGACGATCTCGTGGTACACGCCGTGGAACGGATTGTCCTGGCCGTCGGGTCCGCGCATCACGAAGCGGTACGCGCCGCCCGGGCGGAAGTCCATCTCGCAGCCGGGCAGCGTGAAGCCTTTCGGGCCCCACCATTTGCGGATGTGCTCCGGCTCTGTCCACAGCTTCCACATGAGCTCGCGCGGAGCATCGAAGACGCGCGTGAAGATCATCTCGCCCGCGTGTTTTCCCTCGACGAAATTCTTCAGCGAAGCGCCTACGATTTCGGTCCAGCCTTGCTCGAAATTCTTTCTTGCGAACGCGGGGAGCTTCGGGAAGGTCCCAAGGCCTGCGTGCGTGAGCTTGAGCCTCGTCTTGTTCCCTTGGGCGAACAGCTCGAAGGTCACCAGCGAATCCCCCGCGTAGCTTCATATCGCCACGTATAGGCGAGCCTCTTCTCGGGGATCGCCTCGGCGACCTTGCAGCGGTGGAGATACTTGACGCCTTCATCTCCGCCGTAGAACTGGAATTCGAAGCCGACTCTGGGCTCGAATTCGGCGATGTCGAAGGACCATTGCTTGATGTCGTCCTTGTCGGTCAGGGCCTTCCAGACAACGGCGACCGGGGCATCGAAAGTGCGTTCCACGACGAGCGGTTCGTCCTTCGTCGCCAGGTTACTTTTTGCGGCCATCTTTCTTCTCCTTGCGTTGAATTTCCTGCGCCTTGTTCTTGCGCTGCAGTTCCTTGAGGTAGCTGCCCAGCCTGTCGAAGCTCTCCTCCCAGTGGCGCCGGTAGTGCTCGACCCAGTCGGCGATGTCCTTGAGCGGATTCGCCTGGAGCCGGCAGGGTCGCCACTGCGCCTCGCGGCCGCGCTCGATCAGGCCCGCGCGCTCGAGCACCTTGAGGTGCTTGGACACTGCGGGCAGGCTGATGTCGAAGGGCTCGGCCAGTTCCAGGACCGAGGTTTCTCCCGAGGCGAGGCGCGCAAGGATCGCGCGGCGCGTGGGATCGGCGAGGGCGGCGAAGGTGCTGTTGAGGCGATCGGGCGACATGTTCAAAGCGTCAATCAGGCCGTTCCTGTATTTAACCTATAGGTTAAATACAACCAGCCTGGCTGTCAAGCGGGTCGAACGATCTCAGATTTTCAGCCGATACCCCGTCTTGAAGATCCACGCCACGACCGCGAGCGACACCGCGAGGAACACACCGGTCATGGCGACGCTCAGGCCGACGCTCACGTCAGCGAGGCCGTAGAAGCTCCAGCGAAAACCGCTGACGAGGTAGACCACGGGGTTGAAGAGCGAGACCGTCTGCCAAAAGGGCGGCAGCATGTCGATGGAGTAGAAGCTGCCGCCGAGAAAGGTGAGCGGCGTGATGATGAGGAGCGGTATGGCCTGGAGCTTCTCGAAACCGTCCGCCCAGATGCCGATGATGAAGCCGACGAGGCTGAAGGTCACCGAGGTCAGCACCAAGAACAGCATCATCCAAACGGGATGCTCGACCCGCAGCGGCACCAGCAGCGCAGCCGTCGCGAGGATGATGAGGCCGAGGACGATCGACTTGGTCGCGGCCGCCCCCACGTAGCTCACCACGATCTCGAGATAGGACACCGGCGCCGAGAGGAGCTCGTAGATGGTACCCGTGAACTTCGGAAAGTAGATGCCGAAGGACGCATTGGAGATGCTCTGCGTCAGAAGCGACAGCATGACGAGCCCCGGGACGATGAAGGCGCCGTAGGTGACGCCCTCGACTTCGGATATGCGCCCGCCGATCGCCGCGCCGAAGACGACGAAGTACAAGGCCGTCGAAATCACCGGCGCGATGATGCTTTGCATCAGTGTGCGTCTGGTGCGCGACATCTCGAATTTGTAGATCGCGCGTATCGCGTAAACATTCATGGCGCTCATTTTCTGTCGCTCACCAGGGTGACGAAGATGTCCTCGAGCGAGCTTTGCGTCGTATGCAGATCCTTGAACCGGATGCCCGTCTCGGTCAGGTCCTTCAGCAGCGCCGCGATACCGGCTCGATCGGCTTGCGCATCGTAGGTATAGATCAATTCGCTTCCATTGCCCGCCAGCGCCAGCTTGTAGGCGGAGAGCCCGGGCGGGATGCGCTCCAGCGTCTTCTCGAGCTGCAGCGTCAACTGTTTCGTGCCGAGCTTGCGCATCAACTCGGCCTTGTCTTCCACCAGGATGATCTCGCCTTTGTTGATCACCCCGATCCGTTCGGCCATCTCTTCGGCCTCGTCGATGTAGTGGGTAGTCAGAATGATGGTCACGCCGGCGGCCTGGAGCGAGCGCACCAGCCTCCACATGTCCTGCCTCAGCTCGACGTCGACGCCCGCGGTCGGCTCGTCGAGAAAGAGGATCCGCGGCTCGTGCGACAGCGCCTTGGCGATGAGCAGGCGGCGCTTCATGCCGCCCGAAAGCGTCATGACCTTGCTGTCTTTCCTCGCCCACAAGGACAGATCCCTGAGCACCTTTTCGATGTGCGCTGGGTCGGCGGGCTTGCCGAAGAGGCCGCGGCTGAAGGACACCGTGTTCCATACGGTCTCGAAGGCATCGGTCGTCAGCTCCTGCGGCACGAGGCCGATCATGGAGCGCGCGGCGCGGTAGTCGGCGACGATGTCGTGACCGTCCACCCGTATGCGGCCTTCGCTCGGATTGACGATCCCGCAGATGATGCCGATCAGGGTCGTCTTCCCCGCGCCGTTGGGACCGAGCAGCGCGAAGATCTCTCCGCGGCGGATGTCCAGGTTGATGTTCTTGAGAGCCCGAAGGCCGGAGGCGTAGGTTTTGGAGAGGTTCGTGACGGAGATGACGGTCTGCATGGAGTCAGCCGATGGATCGCAGTTCGGTTCGAGGGCGGCTCCCTGTCCAACGGGAGCCGGCTGGGAGGAAGGCTCAGCGCCGGCGCCGGGATTTATCGCCGAACCCGCCGCGCTTCTTGCCATGCGGGTTGCCGCCGGGCCGCCCCGCTGTCGCGGGGACGTTTCCCCGGGCGCCCTGCTCCGGTGCCTGCTGTCGATTGCTCGAAGCGAGCATGATTTCAAGCTCATTGAGCTCGTCCCATTGGGCTTCGGTTCGCTGCCCCTCCGGTATCGCGAGCAGCTCCTGCAGGCGCTGACGGGGGGAAATCGGCTGCTGCGGCGCGTCCATGGCGGCATTATCTCCGATGTTCGCGAGCCGCGCGTGGACGGCGGGGCCGCGGAACTCCGGAGAGGCCCCGAGACCGAGCCGTATGGCAGGGGTGGAAGCTCATGCGTAACTGTCTTTTTGTTGCTGGTACTCGGCCACGGAAATCAGCCGGCGGCGGCGGGTGTCCCACAGGATGTACTTCAACGCCTTGGGAACGCCGGATAGCCGGATGCGGGTGACGTCCGAAAACAGATCCTGGTTTTCGTCATGGCATTCAGCCAGGCAGTAGTTGGGAATTCTGGCGGACAGGTGGTGAACGTGATGGTAGGCGATATCGACGGTAAACCAGTTCAGCCAGCGCGGCAAGACCAGGAAACTGGTGCCCTGTATCGCCGCAGTAACGTAGTCCCAACCCTCGTCGCCGCTCGCATAAGAGTGCTCGAAATTATGCTGCACCGTAAACAGCACGAGCCCCGCTCCTCCGGCCAACGATGTGCTGGTTACGTACACGGCAAAAAACAGCACAGGTTCGACGATCCAGGACATCAGCGCCCATGCGCTCAACAGCACGGCGTTGTTCCAGAACATATGCCAGTATTCCTGAGCGGAAGCCCAATAGGGCGTTTTGAATTCAGCCGCATGCGCCTTGATGGATATGCCGGGCCGGGCGATTTTCCCTTTGAGGATGTGACCGGCGAGACCGACGCTGCCCTTCAGCCAGGTCAGGCGGGGGTTCCAAATCACGTACAGGAATCCCGCAAAGGGGCCCAACCAGATGCTGCGCGCGCGTCGATACCTGCGCTGCTGCCGGTCGGTCATGGCGGCATATTCCTCGACCGGCACGATAGCCAGGGGTCCGCTGTACTTTGCCCAGTTGCCGTTGGTCGCATGGTGAAAGGCATGATGCTGCGACCAGACATACTGCGGCATGCCCCACACCACGCCGAAGATGAATCCGAATGCCTTGTTGAGCCAGGCGGTGCGAAACGGACTCCCATGACCACAGTCGTGCATCAGCAAAAAAGCACGCAGCACGAACAAACTCATCGACAAGGTCACGCCGGCGGTCAGCCAGTAGGAGACGCCGGCGCTCAGCGCAGCGGCATACCAGAGGGCCGCAAGAGGCGCCAAGGTCGCAAGAGCTTGCGCAAATCCCCTGGCGTTGTCGGCTTCGATATGCCGATCGACGATGGTCCGTTTTTGTTGCTTGATGCGAGTGACTGACGACATGGGCAATCCAGGCGGCCCCGCAAACGAGGATTCGCCAAATCATGCCCTCGCCGGGCGAGCCGGGTCAAGCGCTGGAACTCGCCTTAGTCCGACAACTGCAGGAACACCTCCCCGTTTTCGACTTTCACCGGAAACGAACGGTGCTCGGGGAAATCGCCGCGCTCGAGGCCTAGTACACGTCGCGCTGGTACCTTCCGGCGCGAGCGAGATCCTGTAGGAAGCGCTTCGCTGCGGCGGCGTCCATTCCGCCCTCCTTGATCGCAACCTGCTGCAGCGCGAGATCCACGTCGCCCGCCATCCGTGTCGCGTCCCCGCAAACATAGAGGTAAGCGCCGTTCGCGAGCCAGCGCCACAGCTCCTGCGCAGCCTCGAGCATCTTGTGCTGAACGTACACTTTGTTGGTCTGATCGCGGGAGAACGCAAGATCCATGCGGTTGAGCAGGCCCTTTTGTGTGAATTCTTCAAGCTCGGCCCGATAGAGGAAGTCCGCCTCGCGCCGCCGGTTGCCGAAAAACAACCAGTTGCTACCGGCGGCACCTGCGGCGGCGCGCTCCTGCAGAAAGGCGCGAAACGGCGCGATCCCGGTCCCCGGGCCAACCATGATGACTTGCGCGGCGAGGTCGGCGGGCAGCCGGAAGCCGCGCGCGCGCTGCACGAACACCGAAACGCTGCGCCCGGGCCGCAGGTGCTCGGAGAGGAAGGCCGACCCGGTTCCCTGATAGGCGCGGTCGTTCCTCTCATAGCGCAGCACGCTCACCGTCAGGTGCGCTTCGCGCGGATGCCGCTTTTGCGAGCATGCGATCGAATAAAGCCGCGGTTGCATGCGGCCGAGCGCCGCGACGAATTCGCCGATGCTTGGCCGCGCGGACGAGAATTCGAGCAACGCGTCGAGCACGTCGTGCACGCCGAGCGCTTCGGCCTGCGCGTCGTCATCGGCGAGTTTCGAGAGCCGGAAACGGTCCGCTTCGTCCTTGGCCTCTCGCGCGAGGAGCGCGTAGAGCGAGTCGCTCGGCATGCGCAGATTGCATTCGCGGCCGAGCGCCTCGCGCGCGGAGACGACCGCGCCGTCGGGAAGCGTCACCGCTTCCGAACCCTTGGCCCGCAGGATCGCGATCAGCAGCTCCACCTCGTCCGGATTGTTGTGCGGCCAGATGCCGAGCGAGTCGCCCGGCTCGTGCACGAGACTCGAATCGCCCAGCTCGAGCACGACGTGGCGGACTTCGCGCTCCGCGCCCGGCGCGGTGAGCAGCGTGCTCGACGCAAGGCTCGCGGGCACGGGCGCGTCGCGGCCATAGCCGCGCTCGACCGCGGCCCTCGGCACGGCCCCAGAGGCCGGCTGCGCGGCGACGGGAGCGGACGGTCGCTGCGCGAGCAGCTCTTTCAGCTTCTTCGCCGTGACGCGCCCTCCGGGAACGCACTTGCCGAGGTCGGCTTCGTCTCCGCCCGCGATCGCCTCCGCGTAGGTCTTGCACAGGTAACCGCACTGGCCGCAGTCGAGCTGGCCCATCGCCGCCATCAGCCGGCGCTCGAACGGACGGTTCGCGGCGAGCTTCATGCGCTCGTCGAGTGCAAGCGTCGGGTCGTGCCACGGGAAATCTTCGCCTTGCAGCGCAGCCGCAGGCACCGGAATTTGCGCATCCGGCGTCGCCAAGGCACGCTCGGCACCGAAGAGTCCGGCGACAAATCCGTTCAGCCACGCGCGCTGCGCCTCGGTAAAGGGGGCGTTGTCGGGCAGGAAAACCTGCATTTACGTGACCTCGGGAACGCGAGCCTGCGCAAGCGCGCGCAGCGCTTCAGGAGTGTTGCGCTTCGCGAATGCCTGGAAAGTTTCTTCCTTCGAGGCGCGCGCTTCGAGATACGCCCGCAGCAACCGCTCGAGCACGATCGGCACCTCGTCCGCGGGGATGTCGCGCAGGACCTCGCACCCCAGCCCGCGCAGTTCGCCGAAGCCGCCGCCCGCGTACAGGTGATAGCCCTCGACCTCCGACTCGCCCGCTGCGACCTTTGCGGCAAGGAGCCCGATGTCGCCGATCCTGTGCTGGGCGCAGGAATTCGGGCAGCCGGTCAGGTGGATGTTGAGCGGCGTATCGAGGCTCAAACGCGAGTCCAGATATTCGGCGATCGCCAATCCGTGGCGTTTGGTATCGCTCAGGGAAAACTTGCAGCCGGTGTTTCCGGTGCAAGCGACGAGGCCTGCACGGACCGGCAAAGCGTCTGCGCTCAACCCGATCCCGGCGAGCGCCGCGGTCACGGTGTCCCGCGCGTCCTCGGCTATATCCGAGACGATCAGGTTCTGCCACGCGGTCAGGCGAATCGTGCCGCTGCCGAAGCGCTCGGCGATATCGGCAACGCCGCCCATCTGCGCCACGGTCATCTTTCCGACGGGCAGCCCCACGCCGCAATACACGCGTCCGGGCTGCTTCTGCGGATGGAAGCCGACGTGCGCTCCGCGCGCGAGCGGCAGGCGCGGCTCGCACTCGGCAAGCGGCAGCCGCGCAAGCGGCCTCGGCAGGCGCTTTTCCATTTCCGCGAGAAACTGCGCGAGGCCCATGCGATCGAGCACGTACTTGAGGCGCGCGCGCTTGCGGTCGGTGCGGTCGCCCTCGTCGATGAAGACGCGCACGATCGCCACGGCCACCGGCACGCACAGCTCCGGCGCGATGACGACGCCGAGGTCGCGGGCGAAATCGCCGTGTCCGGTGACACCGCCGACCGCGACGCGGAAGTACACGCCCTCCGGGACGCTCTTGCCCGATGCGACGCGAACGGCGCTGAAGCCGATGTCGTTCGTGTCCTCAAGCGAGGCGACCGCGCCGCCGCCGTCGAAGGCGATGTTGAACTTGCGCGGCAGTCCGTAGAGCTCGCGGTGGTTGAGTATCGTGTGATAAAGCGCGAGCCCGAGCGGTCGCGTGTCGATGAGCTCCTGCGGATCGACGCCAGCGGTCGGGTTGCCGGTAATGTTGCGGATGTTGTCCGCGCCTGCGCCGCGTGAAGTCAGGCCCGCGTCGGCGATCCCCTCGAGCACCCGCAGAGCGTTCTGCGGCGCGATCTCGCGTATCTGCAGGTTGGCGCGCGTCGTGACGTGCGCGTAGCCGCCGCCGAAATCCTCTGCGATGGCAGCGACGGCGCGAAATTTGCGGGCGTCGATGATGCCGTTGGGGTTGCGCAGCCGGCACATGAAGGCGTTTTGCGCGGGCGCCACGTAGAACAAGCCGTGGAATTTGTACAGGAAGACGTCGGTGCCCTTCGGGAATTCGCCCTTCGCGGCGCTCGCTGCGATCTCGTCCCACATGTCGAACGGGTGCTTCGCGCGTTTCGCTTCCTCTTCCTTGGAAAGCTTTCCTCCCGCGGCGAGCGCGCGGTTCTGCGCCGCGAAATGAATGCGCTCCGGCCCTGTGGGTTCAGCCGGGGCTCCTGCGGGCTGCGTTGCACGCGCGACTGCAAGGCCTCGACCGAGACCTTCCAGATATTGCTTCTGCTCCGCGGTGAAATCGGCGCTCACTGCATCAGGCTGCATCCGCTTGGCTGCTCCGTTTCTCGTCGGTCGGCGCCGTGACCGCGCCGCTCGCGCGTGTCGTTTGCGGAAAGCCGTGCGTTGAGACGTAATAGGCGCCGGCGACGAAGATTGCGCCGCCGACGATGTTGCCGAGCGTGACCCAGGCGAGATTCCAGGCGAAGCCCGCGATCGAAACGGTTTCGGGATGATTTCCGACGAGCGCCAGCCCGAGCAGGGTCATGTTGGCGACGCTGTGCTCGAAGCCGTTTGCGATAAAGGCAAACAGACACCAGAAAATCACGATGCACTTCGCCGAATCCGAGTCGACGCGCGCCGACATCCAGATCGCGAGGCACACGAGCCAGTTGCACAGGATCGCGCGCGCGAACAGGGCGACGGCCGAGCCGTTCATCTTGGCGGCCGCAACCTTCATCACCAGAGTGTCCGGCGCCGAGAGCAGACCGCCGCCCCCGCCCAGCGCGAAGAGCCATACGAGCGCCAGCGATCCAACGAGGTTGCCGATCCAGGTCATCCCCCAGGAGGCGGCGATGTCGCCCACCGAGCCCGCGCCGCCGTAGCCGCGCAACGCCATGAACATCGTGTGTCCGGTAAACAACTCCGCGCCCGCGATGACCACCAGCGTCAGCGCGATGCCGAAAGAGGCGCCCATGATGAGCTTCTGGAACTCGACCGGTACCTGATTGCCGAGCGTGAAGATCAAAAGAATCCCCATGCCGACATAGGCGCCGGCGAGCATGCTGGAGACGAGGAAGCCGCCCGGATGGCGGCGCATCGCCGCGAGCTTGTTCTCCGCGACTTTCGTGAACCCATCGATGGTTTCGGCGTACATTTTGGATTCTCTCCTTTACTGGCCCAAAGCTTGGCCGTCGGGAGAACTCCCGCAAACGCCGTGCCATCTGCGATGTAGGCGTCATTCCGGGGCGCGGCACGAACTTTTCGCACCTGGCCTGTGCAAAACCACGGTCGAAACGCGCCGATATTCGCGCAAGCGGGATCGGCCGCACCGGATTGAGGAGAGGCGGACACCGATCGGTGCGCGCGCGGCGCAGCACTTTAGGGCATCCGGACGCGTGTTCGCCTGGAATTGGTGCGCGCCTGGATGAGCTTTGACCGGGATGCTGCCCGCCGTTTAAGCTGGGGGCGAAGAGCCTAGATCGAGTAATCAATGTCTTCCAGCGGAATCATTCTCTTCGCCCACGGTGCGCGCGAGCCCGAATGGGCGCAGCCGCTCGAGGGCATCCGCGACCGGTTGCGTGCGGCCGGGACGCATGTCGAGCTTGCCTTCCTTGAATTCATGTCGCCCTCGCTTGACGAGGCCGCCGCACGGCTCGCCGATAAAGGAATCGAGAGCGTGATCATCGTGCCGCTGTTCCTCGCTCAGGGTGCGCACCTGAAACGCGAGCTGCCGGCGATGGTGGAAAAGATCCGCAAACGCCACGCGAAGACCGCGTTCCGCGTGGCGCCTGCGCTCGGCGACTCGCCCGAGATCCTCGCGGCGATCGCGGAGTGGGTGCTGCGCGCGGTGCGCTGAGGACGGCACAAGGTTCGTCGTCATCCGGTACACGGGGCGGGCTTACCCGCCCCTTTTTTTTGGGCGCCCTATCAGAGTTATGTTGCAGTTCCGTTAAGAGAGGACGCGCTGACCGGACCATGCAAGTCAGGGAACCTCCCGGCCCTCATTTTCGTGTCTGTGGGTGATGACCGGCGTCCCGCGAAGTTTGATGCGCGCATTGGACAGGGAGTAAGAACGCTGCGTATCTGTCGTCGCGTAACGCCGCCATCCCTGAGCGCGCCCTTTTGCCGGATAAGGTCTGGGCCGGCCGGCAGAGGGGCGCGTCGCAGGTAGTGAACGTTTGTCAATCACCAATGGAGATGACGATGAAACTTGACTCAAGCACGAGCATTCTTTGGTTGAAGAGGAGGTTAAGCATGAGCTCTACCTACTTGAAGGGGCTTGCGCTGTTGGCGGGCGTAATGAGTCTGATGTTGGCCCCCGCGGCACGCGCGCTGCAGATGGTTACGACAAGCCTCTCGGAGCCGATGAACCTGCAGGCAACCGTGTCCACCTTCGACTGCGAAAACTCCCCCGGGCCGTGGATCAACTTCGAGGGGGCGGTGACTCTCGGTGGAATGAACGTACAGATGATCTTCAGAAACAACATCAACAAGGACGTTCATACGCTCGTGGAGGACATTGAGACCGTTGCCGGCGTGACGGCGGGAACGACGGTCAGGATCCCCAAGCAGCCCTCGCATCCGTTCACGGACGGCACGGGCACCGGCGTGGGCGGCAATCCCTGGATCTCGATCCAGCTCGTCGATACCAACGGCAAGCCGCTGAGCGGCGAAGTGCCCCTCGGTCGCTGCGTTCAGGGAGCTTTTGCGCCGAGCATCGACTTCAGCGCTTCGGTCATCGGGCAGGCCATCATCGAAACCCTCGACTGCACCAACAACCCCGGGCCTCATATCAACGTGAGCGGCTCGATGAGCGTGTCGCCGGGAATCAAGGCGCGGATCATCTTCAGAAATCAGAGAGAAAGCGGCGCGCCGCACGAGGCGGTCGCGATGGCGGAAGTGACGCTCTTCTCGAACGGATTCGCGTTCTCGTTCCCCAAGCAGCCGGTGTTGGGCGGCGTCGGCGGCAATCCGTGGATTTCGGTTCGGTTCGCGAACCCGGAGCCGATCGGCCCCGAAACGCTGTTGGGGCGCTGCGTCCAGCTCCTGCCGGGTAACTAAGAACGCGGTTTCAAACGCGACGGGGCGGGGTTACCCGCCCCGTTTTTTTGGCGCGTCCGCCGGTCGTGACGCGAAGGAAGAAGTGAAGCTGGCCGATAAGCCGGGTTCTGTCTTGGACAGTCATTCCTCTAGGCCCCGGGTTGCCCCGAGGCTCGAGCCATCTACCCGCGGACTCGGCGAGCCACGTCGTCGTCCGCCTATTTGATGTTGCTCCAGGTGGAGGTTGCCTCGTTTCACCCGCAACGCGTAGTCTTATCAACCACTCGTCACGACTCGTCTCTGTGGCCCTCTTCGTCGCCTTGCGGCGCCTGGGCGTTACCCAGCACCCTGCTCTGTGGAGCCCGGACTTTCCTCTGGCAGCTGAAACATTTGCCAGCGACTGTCTGGCCAGCTTCGGCGGCGATTTTACCGCATCGCGACACGGGCGGCTTGACTTCAGGAGTGCCGCGGGGTAAGAACCATCGGCGAGTCGTGTTTCGGAGAGGAGAACGAGCATGAGACGCAGAATGTACTTCCTGTTGCCCGATCTGGGCAGCGCCATCCAAACGGCCAACGATCTGCTGCTCGCGCGGGTCGAAGATGGGCACATGCATTTCCTCGCCAGACGAGGAATGTCCCTGGGCGAGCTGCATGAGGCGAACGCCCTTCAGAAGTCGGACGCCGTGCATGGCGCCGAGCTCGGGTTCGTGATCGGCGGCCTGGGGGGGTTCCTGATCGGCATCTACATCTATCTGACTCCGCCCGAAGGAGTCACACTGCAGCTTGTCACGGTGCTGATCGGCACCGTCATCGGCGCTATCTTCGGCGCCTGGGCTGCGAGCCTCGTCGCGATGTCGGTGCCGAACACGCGGCTGAAGCCTTTCCAGAAGGACATCGACGCAGGCAAGATCTTGTTGATGGTGGACGTGCCGACGTCGCGAGTTGAAGAGCTGCGGGAACTGGTCAGCCGTCGCCATCCGGAAGCGATGGCACACGGCATCGAGCCCACCATTCCTGCATTTCCGTAGCAAGCCGACCCTCCCTTCGCTCAGGGCGAGCGGCGGGGCCGGAATTGCGAGGGGTCGTCGTAATATTCCTCGGAGGCGTTGGCCGGCTCCCAGCCGGGAATCCCGAGAATCGGCAGCGGCGACAGGTTGCGGGTCGAGGCGAGGGCCCGCGTCCCGGAGAAATACTCCGCGGCGCGCGCGTCCAGCTCCGCGAGTTGCCGCTCGATCGGCGCATCGAGCAGACCCGGTGCAGCATCCAGGATCAGGGCCTTTGCCGTCACGCCCTTGTAAGGTTCGAGCGCTTTTTCGTAGATCGCGTGGCCAAACACGTAGAAGCGCATGGAGCGACGTACTTCCGTGCGGCGCTTCCAGAACAGCTCCTTCCACCTGAATTCGCGCAATAGACACGATAACTCCGCGTCCGCCGCGGCGACGACGATCCCGCCTTCGTCGAACAGTGTCAGCACGTCGCGGACGGTGCCTCTTAGCCGCTCGCCCACGCGCGACTTGATCTGTTCGTAGTGGTGGCGGTTCAGAACCGCCTTGGTTCTCGGAAACGCGAGCCACACGAGCGCGTTGAACAGATCGTGCCAGCTGTCCGGGCGCGTCTGCACCTCTCCGGTCTCGAAGATACGGACTTCGTATTGGGCGGAGGCCGCGGGCGGCACGAACCGTATCGGTGCGCCGCCGCCGCTCACCCCCTCGGGGACAGTCAACGCATTGAGCTCGTCGTGCCGGGGAAGCCGGTCTCGCGGCAGCCGTCCGAGCAGAGGCGTGAGCGCCGTGAAGATCGGCGCATCGAGCGCAGGCATCCTGAGCTCGGCGGTCCCCGTCAGGCGAGCCGCCATCCGACGGATTCGCCCGCTCGCAGCGGCACGAGCGTCGCCGCGCCGAACGGGATCTCGCCCGGCACCGTCCAGGTCTCCTTGCGCAAAGAGATCGAGCCTCGGTTTCGCGGCAGGCGGTAGAAATCCGCCGCGTGGAAGCTGGCGAAGGCTTCGAGCTTGGCTAGCGCCCCGGCCCGCTCGAAGACCTCCGCATAGAGCTCGATCGCCGCGTGTGCCGTATAGATGCCCGCGTGCCCGCACGGCGTCTCCTTGTCGGCGCGGGCATGCGGCGCGCTGTCGGTGCCGAGGAAGAATTTCGGATTGCCGCTCGTCGCCGCGCGCACCAGCGCCTCGCGGTGCTCCTCGCGCTTCAGCACCGGCAGACAGTAATAGTGCGACCGGAAACCGCCCGCGAACATCGCGCTGCGGTTGTAGAGCAGGTGGTGCGCGGTGATCGTGGCGGCAATGTGAGTCCCTTCCGCCAACACGAACTCCACAGCCTCGCGCGTGGTCACGTGCTCGACCACGATGCGAAGCCGCGGGAAGCGGCGGGCGATGTCGGCGAGGACCGTCTCGAGAAACACGCGCTCGCGATCGAAAACATCCACGCCCGCAGTCGTGACCTCTCCGTGAACGAGCAAGGGCAGCTCGTGCTCTTCCATGGCCGCGAGCGCCGGATAGGCGCTCTCGATGCGTGTGACACCAGCCTCCGAATTCGTCGTTGCGCCCGCCGGGTAGTACTTCACGCCGCATACGAAGCCAGATTTTTTCGCGCGCGCGATCTCCTCCGCACTGGTGTTATCGGTCAGATAGAGGGTCATGAGGGGCTCGAAATCGGAGTCCCTCGGCAGAGCGCGAAGGATCCGCCCTCGGTAGGCCGCTGCGAGTCCAGTATCCGTGACAGGAGGCCTGAGATTCGGCATGACGACGGCGCGCGCAAATACGCGCGCGGTGTGGGGGAGCACGCTCGCGAGCGCGGCGCCGTCGCGAAGGTGCAGGTGAGCGTCGTCCGGCCGGGTAAGGGTCAGGGATTGCACGGAATCAGGATCGCCGGGCGTTCGCAACGCGCGCGAGTTGCAAGGCGCGCGCGTACACCGCGTTCTTCTTCGCTCCGGTGAGCTTGCAGGTGAGCTTCACCGCGTGCGCAAGCGGCAGCTCCACGATGAGCGTAGTGAGCACGCGCTCCCAATCGAGCTTCGCGTTTTCGCTTCGGGCCGCAGCGCCCTCCGCGATCAGCACGAACTCGCCGCGCTCGCGGTCCTCGCGGAGCCAGGCCGCCGCTTCGCCGAGACGGCATCGATGGATCTGCTCGTAGAGTTTCGTCAGCTCGCGCGCGATCACGAGGATGCGCTCGGGGCCCAGCGCTGCCGACATGTCCTCGACGCATTCGACCACGCGGTGCGGCGCCTCGTAGAACACGAGCGTGTACGGCAACATGCTAAGGCGCTCGAGCGCCTTGCGCCTCGGGCCTGGTTTTGCCGGAAGAAAACCCGCGAACAGAAACGGCCCTTCGGAGATGCCCGATGCCGAAAGGGCGGTGACCGCGGCGTTCGGCCCCGGAATCGGGACCACCCTGAATCCGGCGGCGCGCGCTTTTTTGACGACCGTCGCTCCCGGATCGGAGATCGCGGGCGTACCGGCGTCCGTAACCAGTGCAACGGTCTTGCCTCGGGCGAGTTGCTCGACGATCCAGTCGGCGGCCCGCTGTTCATTGTGCCCGTGCACCGCTATCAGCTTTCCCTGCAAGCGATGGCGCTCGAGCAGGCGCGCCGTCACGCGCGTATCCTCCGCCGCGATGGCGTCGGCATGAGCGAGTGAATCAAGAGCGCGCGGGCTGATGTCCTCGAGATTCCCAATGGGCGTGGCCACCACATATAATTGACCTGCCCCACTCGGGCTCCCACTATGCTTCCCGGTCCTCGCGCCCAATTCTGCTTCGCTCTGTTGGCGTTGTTGAGTCCGGCATTGTGCGCGGCCGTCGACGATCCGGCAAGCGGGCCCCCGGGGGCTCGGCCTTTCATAGGCCTGCTGCTCCCGCTCAATGCTCCTGAATTCTCGCGAGCGGCCGAGGCCGTGCGCCTGGGCTGCCAGGCCGCCCTCGCTTTCGCGGAGAACCGCCAGTCCCTGCAGGTGGCGCGCACCGATGCCCAACCCGAAAGCATTCTCGCCGAATACGAAGCCGCCGTGCAGCGCGGCGCCGCCGTGATAGTCGGCCCGCTGACACGCTCGGGGGTCACGGCGCTCGCTCAAGCGGGCCGCGTGAGTGTGGTCACGCTCGCTCTGAACGTCACTGACGGCGACGCGCCGCTCCCGCCGCGCCTCTACACTTTCGGGCTTTCCGCTGAGACCGAAGCGCGCGCGGTGGCGCGCACCGCTTTCGCGCGCGGGCTGCGCGAGGGCGCAGTGGTGCAGGCGTCGAACTTGCTCGCCAAGCGCCTGAGCCGGGCTTTCGCGGACGAATGGTTCGCGCTCGGCGGAAGGATCAGCGACGTGCGGGAATTCGGGGCGCGAGCGGACTTGGTCGACCTGCGCCGGGGTCTGGCGGACTCGCAGGCACAATTCATTTTCCTCGCCGCGGAGGCCGACCAAGCGCGCACCGTGCGACCCTATCTGAACAACCAGCTCCAGGTTTTTGCAACCTCCCAGGTCAACGACGGCAAGAACGATCCGCTCGTCAACTCGGACCTGAACGGCATTCGCTTCGTGGACATGCCTTGGCTCGTGCAGCCGGACCACGCCGCGGTGATGGTCTATCCGCGCCTTGAGGGCCTTTCGACGGAGCTTCAACGTTTTTACGCGCTCGGCATCGACTCCTGCCGCATCGCGGGGGAGCTGATCGGGGGGCAACAAACCATCAACCTGGACGGTGTGACCGGCAGGATCTCCTACCGCGGGGGCAATACACTCCAGCGCGAACCGATCCAGGCGGTGTTCCGCGACGGCGTGGGCGTGCCGATCGAAAACGCGAGATGAAAGCCGGCGATCGTGCCGAGCAAATCGCGGCGGGCTATTTGCAGCGCAAGGGTCTGGCTCTGATCGAAACCCATTATCGCTGCCGCTGGGGCGAGATCGATCTCATCCTGCGGGATCGGGATACAGTCGTTTTTACCGAAGTCAGGTTGCGGCGCTCCAAAGACTTCGGCGGCGCCGCTTACAGCGTCGATGCGCGCAAACAGGCGCGGATCATCGCCACCGCGCGCCACTACCTTGCGGGCAGGAAGGAAGCGGCCTGCCGGTTCGACGTTGTGTTCCTGGATCGCCTCGAGCCGCCGCGCGTCGAATGGATACGCGACGCATTCTCCGCCTGAGGCTTTGACGGGCTTCGTTCCACGGGGTGCCCGAGCCGCCCGGCGTGTCCGCAAAGAAGGTTACGGTAGAATAAGGATCGTATGAAAGCCGTCATTGCCCAGCCGGCCGAGGACACCGTAGACCTTCTGGCGCGCATCCGCCGCCAGTTCAACGACAGCGCTCAACTGAAACTCAAAGCACACGACGCGCTTGCCGGGCCGATCGCCCGCGCCACGGAGATCATGGTGAAATGCCTGCTCGCCAACGGCAAGATCCTCGCGTGCGGGAACGGTGGTTCGGCCGCCGATGCCCAGCATTTTTCCGCCGAACTGCTCAACCGCTTCGAGCGCGAGCGTCCTGGGCTCGCTGCTATTGCGCTGACGACCGACTCCTCTACCTTGACCGCGATCGCAAACGATTACGAATACGAGCAGGTATTCTCTAAGCAGCTCGCCGCTTTGGGTCAGGCAGGTGACGTGCTCCTCGGCATTTCTACGAGCGGCAACTCAAAAAACGTGGCTCGCGCGGTGTCGGCGGCTCACGAACGCGAGATGCGCGTGGTCGCCCTCACCGGTCGCGGCGGGGGCGAGATCGGAAATCTGCTCGCTTCGGAAGACGTGCATATCTGCGTACCGCACTCGCAGACTGCGCGCATTCAGGAAGTGCACCTTCTCGCCCTGCACTGCCTGTGCGACGGTATCGATTGCATGCTGTTGGGGGCCGAATGAAAGGCTGTCCGGCAGCAAGGCGATGCGCAGCGGTGGCGCTGGTTTTGGTTTCGGCCACGGGGCTCCAGGCTTGCGTCGATGCTCTCATAGTCGGCGGGGTGGCAACGGGGGTCATGCTCGCGGCTGACCGTCGCCAGGCCGAAGTGATCTTCGCCGATCAGAGGATCGAATTCACCGCGAGCAGCCGCATCGGCGAGGCGCTCAAGGGCCAGGGACACGTCAACGTCACCAGCTACAATTACACGGCGTTGCTCACCGGCGAAGTGCCCACGGCGCAGGCAAAAGCGGAAGTGGAAAAAATCGTGAGCGAAATACCGCAGGTAAAGACCGTGGTGAACGAACTGCAGATCGCCGGCGCGAGCTCGGCCGCCTCCCGCAGCAACGACGCCTATATCACCAGCAAGGTCAAAGCCAATTTTCTCGGAAACGGGAAGTTTCGGCCTACCGATATCAAGGTCGTCACCGAGGCAGGGGTCGTATTTTTGCTCGGTTTGGTCACGCGCGAAGAGGCGGACGCCGCGACCGAGGTCGCGCGCGGCACCGGGGGGGTACAAAAAGTCGTCCGCGTCTTCGAGTACGTCGTTCCGCCCGCCAAGAAATAGACCAGCCGAAGCCGCGTCTAAGGTCTGCGCTCGGACACTGCAAGCATCCGCTCGATCTCACCGACGAGCTTGCGGTCGCCGGGCGTCACGCCGCTGCCGAAGGACAGCACTTTCTCGCCCGAACGGTCGATGAGGTATTTGTGGAAATTCCAGCGAGGCCGCTCACCGGTCTTCACCGCAAGCGTCGCGTAAAGGGGGTTGGCGTTGCCCGCCGACACGCCGGACTTAGCGAACATCGGAAAGCTCACGCCGTAGTTGACCTCGCAAAATTTGGCGATTTCGCGGTTCCCACCCGGTTCCTGGCCGCCGAAATCGTTGGCGGGGAAACCCATAACGACAAGCCCCTTTTCGCGATAGCGGCGGTACAGCGCCTCGAGGCCTTCGTACTGGGGCGTGTACCCGCATTCACTTGCCGTATTGACCACGAGCAACACCTTGCCCTCGAATTGGCACAGCGGTGTGGCCTGATCGGTCAGGCTCGGAAAGGTATGGTTGAGCAGCGGCGGGCACGCGGCGAGCGCGGGGGCGGAGATCGAAGTGGCGAGCAACAATCCGAGGAGAATACGCATCACCGGGAACCTGTAAATGAGGTCAGCCTAAGTTACAGCCGGCGGGTCGTTCTGTCAAAATAGGCGCGATGGAGGTCCCTTTCGAGCGGAAGATCTGCCCGCCTCAGGAGCTTGCGGCGCGGCTCGGATCCCTTGCACGACCGCTCGTGTTCACCAACGGCGTGTTCGACATCCTGCATCGCGGGCACGTCACCTATCTCGCCGAAGCGAGCGCCCTGGGGGCGACGCTTCTCGTCGCCGTCAACAGCGACGCGTCGGCGAAGCGTCTCGGCAAAGGCGAGGAGCGCCCGTTCAACCCGCTCGCCGACCGCATGGCGGTGGTGGCGGCGCTTGAATCCGTCCATCTCGTAACGTGGTTCGACGAGAACACGCCGCTCTCTCTGATACTTGCATCCCGGCCGGAGGTGCTCGCCAAGGGCGGCGACTGGAAGCCCGAAGCGATGGTCGGAGCCGCCGAAGTGCGGGGCTGGGGTGGAACCGTGCATTCGATCCCCTTCAGGCACCAGCGCTCGACGACCGCCCTGCTGAAGAAGATTCTCGGTGCTCCGAATACGAACGGGGGAACCTAAAGGTTCCCCCGTTACCCCTGCGAATACGAACAGGGGAACCAAGGTTCCCCCGTTACCCCTGCGAATACGAACAGGGGAACCAAGGTTCCCCCGTTACCCCTGCGAATACGAACAGGGGAGAACCAAGGTTCCCCCGTTACCCCCTCCTCAATTCCCTTTGCGCTTTTCCTCCGGCGGGCAGTCCTTCAGCTCGCTGCCCGCAAAGCTCTGGCGTAAGTCGTTCAGTCTGGAGACCAGCGCCTCGGGGGCCTCACGAACAGTAAAATAGACTTTCTGCACGGACGTTTCCCTTGGATCGACCCGGGCTGTTCGAACGCCCTTTTTGCGCAACTCTGCGAGCCGCGACCGCGCCGCCTCCTCGGTTTTGAACACGCCCAGAGAAATCGCAAATCGGAACTTGGAATCTTCCTGCACGATATAGAAGTCGTCGACGCCGAGCTTCTTGAGCTCGGCCGCTTTCTGGTTTGCCGCCTGTCTGTTGCGTTGCGGCGGCATAAATACCCAATAGCTCGCGATTTCGTCCGCGCGCCGCTGGGAGAGTCTTGACCCCAGGGCAAGGGGCTCGAGCGCCTGCTGCACGCGCGCCGCGTCACCCGGGTTGAACGCACCGAGCTCAAGGCACGCGGCGAGGGTCGCCCTGGGAAGCGATTTGGGGCGCTCCGCGGCCTGCTTCGTACGTTCAGCGGCAAGCGCCGCAACCTGATCGGCGCGGAGCAATCGGATCGCCTGCGGGTTGAGCTGCTGCTCCATCAGCTGCGGCTCGTCCGATGCACGACCGGCGCCAAAATAGATCCAGGCGAAAAACCCGAGATTAGCGAGCAACAGCAGGACAGATACGGTTTTCACGATTTCCCGTGGGTCCTCACCGAGTCCTGTGCAATTCGGACGAGGCCCTCCAGCACCAGATTATCCACAAGCCGCACGGGAATGCTGAGGTGCCGGGCAATCAGGCGAGCGGCTCCCCCCGCGAGCACGCATGCTGCGCCATGCTCCATCGTCGCGAAAGCGCGTTCTATCGCCCCGGCTTGCGCGAGCAGGCAGCCGGTCTCGATGGCATCCGCAGTATTGCGAGGTTCGGGGGAAAAACGCCCTCTTGCGAGCGGAAGTCCCGCGGTGTTGCGGGCAAGCGAGCGTTTCATGAGCTCGAGGCCCGGAAGAATCACGCCCCCGACAAACCTGCCGTCGCCCCTCAGGACATCCACTGTGGTTGCAGTGCCCGCTGTGACTACGAGGCACGGCCCGCGGAGAATCGACCAGGCTCCGATCAGCGCGGCCCAGCGGTCAGGCCCGAGCTGGTCCGGCTGCCTATAACCGTTCGTGACCCCGCACTCGCGCCGTTTCGCTTTTACCCACGCGGGGACCATCGATCCTCGAGCGAATAGGGTCTCCAGCTTCTTGCGTACGGACCGCCCCGCGACGTTCGCAACGACGACCTTGTCGGCAGGCACGAGCCTCTTCCAGCTCTTCTCCAGCCGGCCGAGCTCCGAGACGGGCACCGTGCCGGTCTTGCGCCAGCCCCCGTTCTCATGCAGCCCCCATTTCAGCCGCGAATTGCCGCAGTCGACCGCGAGGATCATCCCGGCCTGAGCGAGAGCTCACCGCTGTGGAAACGCTCTATTCCCTCGACCGACGCGAGCATGAGCGCGCCGTCCTCCGCGACTCCGACGACCTTGCCTTCGGCGACGCGCCGGCCGGCCTGCGACAGGGCGACTCGCCTGCCCTGCCAGGCGTGGCGTTGCAGCCACTCCTCCCGAAACGGCGCAAAGCCTTCGCGGGAAAACCGCGCCAAGATCCCGGCAATGGACTCGAGCGACTCGACGAGCACGGCGTTCCGCGACGGCACCGCCTCGCTGTGGCTCGCGATGTCGGTTGCCGGCCCGCCGATCCGCTCGAGCGTCTGGGTGCCGAGACGCACGTTGATACCGACCCCCACGATCACGGCGCTCGGACCCAAGATGTCCCCTGAGCTCTCGATCAATATCCCGCCGAGCTTGCGCCCCTCACAATACAGATCATTCGGCCATTTGACCCCCACGCCATGGGTGCCCAAGCGCTCGAGCGCCTTCGCGGCACCTACCGCCACGGCGAGGCTCAAGCCCCCAAGCGCTCCGGCGCCCCGGGGAAAACGCCACAGAATGGAGAAAGCCAGGCTTCCGCCGACGACGGAGACCCAGGAATGTCCGCGCCGACCGCGCCCGGCGCTCTGGTGTTCGCAAGCGAGTAC
>Ga0193733_1000215_pt1 | contig 20917 bp, 17 predicted proteins | sample U1s2metaG_FD_145076 | JGI IMG/M metagenome (GOLD analysis project Ga0193733, IMG submission 145076) | Soil microbial communities from a riparian zone of the East river system, Colorado, United States - U1s2 | ecosystem: Environmental > Terrestrial > Soil > Riparian zone | place: USA: East River...
GAGGCATTCTCTCCCGATTTTTTTTCCTCTGGAGGCAAACTCCAGTAAACGGCGAAGCGTTGCGCTTCCGGCGAATTGGGAGACTCGGCCCGCAGTTTGTCGTAAATCTCGCGCGATACGGCTTCGAGTTTAATCTCGCGTGCCCGTTGCTCCGTGTACGAAGAGACGCGCGCAATTTGAGGCAACGCTTCCAGCGCTTTCAAACGTGCTTTTGCTGAGAGCGCGGTTCCGGGAAGAGCGCGCGCCGCGCGCATCCACCAGCGCGATGCATGGTGCAGTTCGTCGCGCTCATCCAGTTGATCTTCGACATCAGGCAGGCGCAGCGTATGGCCGTTCTCACGTCGCAACAGGCCGGAAATTGTCGCGCCTTCGTGCAGTTCGGTGTTGAGCGGAGCACGTAAAAGTAAACCGCGCGCTTCGGCCCAAATATCAGCGAGTTTCAACATTCGCTCGGCATCTTGTTCAGGCCGTCCGCTCTTGTCGTTGGTCAAGCGCTCCAGCCGACCAACGATCTCAAGCTCGTGCGGATCGGCAATGTACTTCTTTGCTTCGGCAAAATTTTCCGCTGCGAGATAACGTTCGGCGAGAATGGCGCGCACCTTCCGCTTGCCGGCTGCGTCCAGATGTTTGTCGTCCGGCGCCTTGAGCAGTTCCGCCAACGGCGCAAAATTCAAAAGCGTATCGATGAATTGGAAGATTTGTTCTTCATCCGCACCCGAGATGTTGTCGTAAACAGTGCTATCGACGGCATTCCAATGCAGTTCACCAACAGGGTAACCCTCGCTATCCGACATGTAGAGACGCGTGGCGATTGGAAATTTGTCGAGCTGACCGTATCCGGTCGCGCCGCTTTCAGCCTCGGAACCGTTCTCATCGCTGCTTTGTTTTTCCTTGTCTGCCTGAGAATTATCCGCGTCGTCGCTTTCTTCGTCATCAGTTGATCCAGAATTATCTTTATCCTCGCTTCGGTCTTCGGCACTGGGAGGTTCCCCCTGATTCGGAGAAGCCGTTGCGAGCAAGTCGCGCAACGTGGCGATGGCACCACCTGCCTGGTGATTATCTGCCAACGCAAGTGCGAGCCTTATCTTCACCCCCGGCGTCATTCGCGATTTCGGAAAGGTCTCCAGAAACATTTGGAGAGTATCGATCGCTTCGCTGGTTTTGTTGGCGCGTTGCAATGCGATTGCGCGGGCGAACAGCAAATCATCGCTTCGTTTCAATTGATCGGGAGAAATTTGCGAGAGCTGCAGCGCCTGGGAGTGGTTCCCGCTGGCGCTCGCCGCGTGCACGAGCATGGCAAGATAACGCGGCTGCCAGTCATTTGATTTGTAGGCATCTTTTTGTTTGGCAACAGCTGCTGCGATGCGTGGCAAAATGGTGCGCCGCCATTTGCGCACGTCCGCGGGGTTGTCCCATTTGCCGTTGTAATTGTCGGCTTCGGGTGAGGCGAGAACCAAATAGGCAAATGCCATCGCGATGCGCGGATGGCGCGCGATCAGCGCAAAAGCTGAGTCGCCTCCTGACTTTGGTGCCAGATGTCCCAGCGCTTTTTCGCAGTTGTAAACGGCGCTCATCAGCGTCTCCGGATGACCCGGTGTTTCCGCCTGCGCGATGTAGTAATCCAGCGCCTTGAGGTAATCGTTCGAATCATATGCCAGCGCGCCCAGCCAGCCGAGCGCGTCGGCATCGAACCGTCCACGCGGATATTTTTTTCGCAGTGCTTCAAATTTCGCAATGGCGGTTTTGCGCGCTTTGGCTAGCGCCGGGTCCTTTACTGACTCCTCGGTCGATTCCCCCGCGATCGTCCGCGTCGCCGAAAATGCGCAGCGTGCGCTCATGAACATCGCCATCTCAGCGCGTGGACTTTTTGGAAATTCCTTCACTACGCGGTCGAACCACTGCTGACATTCCTCTCGGTCGCCACCGGCGAATCGCGTCGCGCCGCACAGGTAAAGCCAGTTAGCCTTGATCGCGCCAGTGGCAGATTCCGCGCGCTTGTGGAGGTCGTCCCCGTGGAGATTCCCGTCGAGTCGCGCCAAAATATATTCGCGCGCCGCTGCAGGATTTTCGGCGGACACCGCCACCGCATCGCGAACGTCGTGCGCGAGATTGCACGAATCGTCTCCGGGGGTGTAGGACGCTCGCGCCTGCGCGATTAAGTCGTCCGCGGTTTTCAGCAGTTTTGGCACCGGTTCTTTCCCAATGCGCTCTGCCAGTTCACGAAGCTTCGCGGAGTCCCAGTTTTCCTCAGGCGGATGAATGGTGGATGTTTCGAGAAAAATTTCGCCGAGCGATTTACCCGGTAAGATGTCGAGTGTGTCCGACAACTTTGCCGGATATTCATACGAGTCGCCGCCGGTTGCGTAGCAGTCGGCTACAGCGACAAGACACAGGCCGACGATCGCCGCAGCTTTCATTCCAGAGATTCCCATGATGCACCTCCTTCGATGTTTAGAATCCGGTACCGAGTCTGGCGAAAATCGGCTCCCGGTGCGAGTTGAATCAATCCGGTCCGCAAATTTTCTTTTGCCCGAAGTTGAGCGAACTGGAATCGCAGCCGCGTTGCGAACGGAACTCTCGCTCGTTTCTCGCCGGCAAACGCGTCCATGCTTACGAAGTCGCCGGGTTGCGCCTCACGAAAAATCGGCATTGCAGCCTCAATCTCCAGCGCATAACCGCCCGCTTCCATTTCGCGTCTTCCAAAGCGCGGCTTCAGATCGCCGTCACTGACATTCGATAGCTCGAGCGTTTCCGAGTCAGCCGGTTTCTGCAAAATCAATCGTGGCCCAGTTTCCAAATGTCCGAGTTGCCGTAAGGACCAGCCGCTGGACGCCGTCGAATCCGGCAAACGGAAAAAGACGACGCCTTGCGCGCCGGCGCGCAAGGCAGAGCTGATGGCACCTCGCAGCGCGGTGCGATCAACCTCACGCACGATCACTTCATCACCTGGATGGATCGCAGTGTTTGCGATCGAGGTCGATCTTATCACGCGCAAAATGGACGCGCCAAATTTTCCGCCATTCGACATTTCAAAGCTCGGATTGAAACAGAGCTCGTCCCAATTCCAGTTGCGGATTTGTCCGCGCAACTTTTGGTTCGCATCGTAAACGCTTAAACGTGCGAAAACTGGAAGGCCCGCGCGCCAGGGTTTGCGGCAGGCCCGCCAGCTTTCGATCAACTTCAATATCTTTTCCGGCGATATCAGCGGGAGAGGCGATTGATTTTTCAGAACCGGTTCCGCTTCGAAATCGTAGAGCATCGGCAGCAGCTCATCGACATTCGATTCCAAAAGTTTCAGGTAGTCCGCGCGGCCCCAATGCGGTAAAGCCGCGATAGTCAAACGGGAGACAAGGCCATGAATGCGCTTGAGCGCGCCCGCATAATCGGCGAGCAACCGATCAGGCGCGTCATAATCGAGTTGCAACTCATCATGGTTCGCGCTCACCGAAGACAAACTGGCCAGCAGCGCCGTGATCGATCGATCGGAAAAAGGTTGTTGCTCTTTCGAAACCAGCCGCACTACAGGCACGAAACGGATGTGAGCGGTCTTGGACGATGGGAAATTGAATCGCGCTTTCCAATGCCAGGTCTCTCTGGTGTTCTCCAATTCGCCGGCCTGCCAGTAAATCGTATCGATTTTCTGCGCCTCCAACTCCGCCATCTCCTGTTCGTCGAGCGGATCATCGCGTTGCCAAACCCAATAGCGGACATCGTACGCGGATGAAGCCAGCGGGATCGCGCTGGCGATCAAGGCGATCGTTAGAATGAGAACGCGTTGCAAACTGTGACGCATTCCACGTCGCTTGTTACTTCTTGTTCAGCTTGCGTAGTGCTTCCTTCGCTTCCTGCGCGTATTCGCCGTTTGGATCCAGCTTCAATGCTTCCTCGAAGTACTTTCGTGCGCTCGTGAAGTCTTTCATCTTAACGCTGACGTTGCCGAGATTAATCAACGCCCCAACTGATTTCGGATCGATCTGCTGCGCTTTCTCGAGAAACTCGCGCGCCTTCTGCCATTCGCGAAGGTCCGCGTAATACCCGGCAGCGTCATTGAAGCCCTCTGCATGATTTGGATATTGCTGTGTCGCCATGGTCGAAATCTGGAACCAGCGCTTATCGTCCTCAGCGTTCTCCTTTTTCTCGTAATACAAACCATATTCATGCAGCTTTTCCGGAACGAATTTGTCGGCCGGCTCGCTTAGCGGCTCGCCTTTCAACCACTTGAGCTGCGCCGGGTGCTCGCGGGCATACGCGACCATCTTCTTCAACGTCGCCAACTCATTGTCGAAATCGCCGGATTCTTGGTAAAAGAAGGCGAGCCCGCACCAGATATCGAGGTGATCGGGAAATTTGGTCGTCGCTTCCTGAAGAAGATCGACTGCTCGCTTCATACTCCCTTCAACTTGCTCGAACGAAATGCTTCCCACCTGCCCGGTTTTCTTATTAGTCAGCTTGATGTCGCCTGGGCCGGGTTTCTTCGTCGAGATGTTCGTCTGACGTTGATTAAAATAATAATTCGCGCTCGTTATCCACGCGTCGGGATCGTCAGGCGCCTTCTCGCGCCATTCGGTCAGCAACGGCTCGATTTGCGCCTCCGCTTGCTGATCCAGGAGCTGTCTGTAACGATGAGCGAATTCCTGGCCACTCGCCGTCTCGGACTTCGGCTCGAGATAGGCCAGGGTTTTCAGGACTTTCTCGAGCGCGCCGGAATCCTTGCGATAACTGGCTTGATCGCGCGATGAGAGGACAATGAAGGCGACTCCCTGCGGAAGTTGGATGTAGCCCACGCGTTCCCACTGCGAGTACGTCTTTGTGGCGGGATATTCGTTAATAAAATAATCGTGGCCGTCCTTGGTTTTGCCGGACGCGATCTTCTCCTTCGGTCGTCCACGGATCTTCTCCATTTCTTTGATCGCCATTGCCACAAACACGTTTACGCCTTCAAATTCCGTGCCCGCAATGTTGGCATACATCACTGTCTTCGCGTCCGTCCACGACGAACCTTTGGGATACAGCACACACGGCATGCCCTGTTCTTTACCTGCCTCATTGTCGACAACCCATCCTTCGGGTGCACTGATGTTAAACCCGGCTTTGGGGCCGTAAACGGTTCCGCCGCGATAGTTTTCTTGTCCGAAACTTCCTGCGCAAATAAACAAGAAAAGAACGCAAACGATAAAATACGGTTTCATCACGATCACGTCGGCGTGTTTGCAGCTTGAATATTCCTTTTTTACGCCAGATGGAAGTATCTTTTTGCTCACCGAAGTTGAGCTAAGACTTGCATCGCTCGCGGGGTGCTAAGATGCGGATGAGTTATTTCTCTCCTCTTGGGCCCTGTTCCTGCTCACGCGTTTGATCGCCGCCATGAGAATTGTGTCCTTGGCATTTTGCCATGCGCCAATTGCCCGTACCGAATCGACGCACCGTTGCTTTTTGGATTCGACATGCGGCTCCAGTCTTTGCACAATGAGAACAAGACCCAGTTACCATACTTAAAGTCGAGCAGATTCGAAAGGATCAACTATGAAACACGTCCTAATATTAGCAGCCGCGATCCTTATTGCTTTGAGTGGCCAAGCCTTCGCGCGCCTCGGCCAGACCGAGGATCAAGTCAATGCGCTTTTCGGGAAGCCGGTTGACCCGGGTAAGCCAGATAGCGACGGCCTAACAACAAACATGTACAAAAACCCAACAGGTGAGTACCTTGCTGTGGTCCAGTTTCTAAAAGGTCATAGCGTCGCCGAAGCTTATTCCCGGGTGGATAGGCGTAAGCTTTCCGAAAAAGAAGTGTCGATTTTTCTCCAGGGAAATTCTGCCGGCAAGGAATGGAAGAAAGATCCGCGGAAACTCGCGTGGGAAAGAAGTGATCATCGCGCAACGGCGTGGTGCGAAACGCTCTCGGGGCGACCGAGCCTGCTCATCCAGGCCAGGTATTAAAGCGCCGGTTATCTAGCACGTCGCGGCGTGGTCCTGTTGTTCTAGCGTTAATCCGCCGTCATTCATTAACATTGTCCAGGCCGGCAAATTTCCAGCCGCTGTTGGTTAGCTCGAAAATGAAGCGAATCGGAGCGTTTTCCCAGTCGTTTGGAGTGTCCTTGAAAGGGCAATAGATCTCATAACGACGGCCGGATTCTTTTCGCGGTTTGCCGCTCGCGAAACATCGGGGGGCGTTCGCCTCGCCTTTAAAGATTTCGTTATAACGGCGTTGGAAATCCTCCTTGTTCTTTACGGCCTTGACCGAATAGGGCATCGACAGTGGGAATTTCGTCATCTCGGCAACCGCCACCTTGTCGCCGCTGGCAACCGCGGCTTTAAATTTGTTCCAGAATGCCGAAAAGTCGCTCTGCCCAAAAGCGTTTGGAAATAACAACACAATGAAAATTCCGGCTAGCAAAGTCTGCCCGCGAATCACCCGCCACGGCCGGCAGGCGCGAATAGACGCGAATGAATTCCGTTCTGATAATGCTTTGTTTGACAGCTTCCCACGGGCGAGTAACTCAGCAGAAAAATACGCAGTCATTCCGTGCGGAAGCTTTTGACGATTAACTTTCCGTCAGAATCCAGGACAGCCTTCATCTCAGAACTCAGCTGATTTTTGGGCGGGCTCTCCATTGCTTTCGGGTCCGATTCAAGGGAAGCTTCCACATTAAGCGGAAATGTGAGAGGCGCGCCTTCTTTGCCCGTGATCTGGACGTTTACGGTGAATCCATCGGGATAGGTATCTTGATCCAGCTCGGAATTGCGTTTCTTAATCGCGGCATACTTAGTCGGAGATGCCTTGCGGGTGCGGGCCAGGATTTCCTTTTGCACCATCTTCAACAAATCACGCTGCCATTCTACTTTGCCATCTTCAATCTTGAGTAACACCAGAGCGAGCGGCGACCATTTGCCGGCCACTTCCCACAGCAAAAACGAGCCATCCGCCGACCAACGCGGAGGCTGTATGCCGCCACGGTTCATGAATCCAGCCTTTCCTGTTTCGGCGTCGATCACGGCCAATGTGCGTCCGGTGTTTACTTCAACGAGTTCGTTTTGGTGTTTGGTTTCGTCGTAATGATCGAAATCGGCGGGCGCGAGCACCCCGTAGCGTTTGTCGGGCGAGAGGCTTGAGCGCACGACGCCAAATCCGTTGGGAAACTCTTTGCCGGTGATTAGTTCCCCGTCCGGTTCTTCATCAGCAGCAAGAATGGAAAAACCGCAGCTAATCACGCATGCGACAATTGCGAGAAAGACACTAATCACACGAATTGTCACCAATAACATTCGGATCAGTCCTTGGATCATTTTGTGGGTTTTCACGATTCTCCAGTTATCATCCGCGCAGTTACCATCCGCGCTCACCGGAAGATCCCCGGCGGCGCTTTGTACTTTAGCTGCCAATACTCCGCCGGATAGTCTGTCGAACCGATGTCGTAGACGACGACCCGCCATTCCCCCTTCTCCTTCCTAAGCAGAGCAAGAATGCCGTCGTCAAATGCGCCAGCCTCAATGGCCGTCTGGTGCTGGGTGATTCTATAGTTCACTGGTTTGCCGCCAGGCTGCTGCGGCACACCCTGCACAAACGCCCACCCGTTCTGCACCTTAAGGCGTCGAATGCGGAAGACGACCTTCTGCTTTAACTCCTTCTCTACGGGTGCACGGAGGGTGTCGATGATTGCTTTCCGCTCTAAGCTGTTCGGCTTCGGCGTCTGCGGGGTATCCTGAGCACGAGCGGAAGCGCAGGAGAGGATAAGAACGAGTAAAAAGAGGCGACTGATTGTTTGCCATATAATGACACTCTGAATTGGGTTAATGGTTGTTTTCAAAGCGTGTTTACAGCCACAGCAAAGCGCGAGTTGTACCATTTTAGTGTTAGCCCTATCCACCGAGCGCCTTTAGTTCCGCCCTGGCGAATTGGTACTCGTCCTCTGTAGTTGCGTTTGTTGCCAGTGACTTGCGGAGATTTTCGGTCGGGGACGCGGCGATTGTGAAGGTGAAAAGCCAGCGCTCGCGCGGGCCGCAGGCACGCGTCGGCTGCAGCCGCTGGTTATAAGGCAAATCATTTAGGGGTTTCCTCATTTGGCGTGCTATTCGTCATACTCGTTTTCGAAAGAAAAGGTGGCCTTGGGAAAAAGACGGCGCAATTTCTCCTGGTCTTTGATTTTTAAATGATTATTTCCCATAAATATTTTTAACCCATTTAAATTGGATAAAGACTTCGGCAATTTTATGCCTCCATTGCCACATACTGAAAGTTCCTGAAGATTTTTTAAATTACCGACGAACGGCGGAAGTTCGTGAATGTCATTAAAGTCCAGCGCTAATCTTTTTAAATTTTGAAGTGAAGCTATTTGAGAAGGAATGCTCTTGATACGATTTCTACCCAAGTCCAATTCTTCAAGATTCTGAAGGTTTCCAATCGTTCCGGGCAAGCTCTTGACCTTAGAAGGTGGGATGGTTTTATTCGTGTCACTTTCTGTCGGGTCTAGTGCCCCGTAAAGTCTCAGTACCTTTAAGTTACTCAAATTACCGATTGATTCCGGCACTGAGATGTTCATTTGACAACCATTTCCATTATCAATAATTAATTTTTCTAACTTCTTTAAGTTTCCAATTTCACTGGGAAGATCTTCTAAATTTTCCAGGCAAGAAATATCCAATTCCACTAAGTTAATCAGAGTACCCAATTGTGATGGAAGGTGTTTTATTGCGGGGTCATATTTCGTTATGGAGAGAGTTGTCGCTTTTTCAGGTGCGACAAAAGCTTGCTCAAAGCTATCGAACGACTCCGCATGCATAATGGAAGTTAAAGTGATACACATGCTTGCGATGAATAGATGGTTTTTCATTTCTCGTTCACCAACTGAACCACGTCATTTTTTTTCGCCCAGTTTCGCGGCACGCTCCAAGTCCCTGGCCGCTCCGCTGGAGTCGCCCTGGTCCGTCTTCGCGACGCCGCGATTGTAGTAAGCCTGAGCCAAATTCGGATTAATTTCGATGGCGCGGGTGTACTCGGCGATCGCTCCCACCAGATCGTTGCTTTTAGCCTTGACGTTGCCGCGGTTGTAATACGCTTCAGCGTATTTCGGATCGAGTTTGATCGCGCGATTGTAATCGGCTAGGGCCCCATCAAAGTCGCCCTTGTGGTGTTTCGCGAGACCGCGGTTGTTGTAGGCTTTGGGTTCTTTGGGATCAAGTTCGATGGCGCGAGTGAAATCGGCGATGGCCCCATCAAAGTCCCCTCGTGCAGCCTTACCGACACCGCGATTAACGTAGCTCGCGGCAGACTCTTTGCCCCGCAATTGCAGATCAAGTTCCGCCGCGCGAGCCAAGTCGGCCCTGGCCCCATCCAAGTCCCCTTTATCGCGCTCGGCGTTGCCGCGGTTTTCGTAGGCTGCGGCGAGTTTCGGATCGAGCTGTAGGGCGCGGTTGTAGTCGGCGATGGCGCCATCCAGATCGCCCTTGTCGCTCTTGGCGTTGCCACGGTTGTTGTAGGCTGCGGCGAGTTTCGGATTGAGTTCGATCGCGCGAGTGTAGTCGGCGATGGCGCCATCCAGATCGCCCTTGCCGCTCTTGGCGTTGCCACGGTTGCTGTAGGCTTCGGCGAGTTTCGGATTGAGTTCGATCGCGCGAGTGCAATCGGCGATGGCGCCATCCAAGTCGCCTTTCTCGCGCTTGGCGTTGCCACGGGCGCTGTAGGCTTCGGGATATTTCGGATTGAGTTCGATGGCGCGAGTGAAATCGGCAATGCCGCCATCCAGGTCGCCCTTGTTCGCCTTGGCGATGCCACGGTCGTAGTAGGCTTTAGCGTATTTCGGATTGACTTCGATCGCGCGAGTGTAATCGGCGATGGCTCCATCCAGGTCGACTTTGTGGTATTTGGCGAGACCGCGGTTGTAGTAGGCCTTGGCGTATTTTGGATCGAATTTGATAGCTTGGGTGTAGTCCGCGATGGCGCCATTCGGGTCGCCTTTATCGTCCTTGGCGTTGCCACGGTTGCAGTAGGCTATGGCGTATTTTGGATCGAATTTGATAGCTTCGCCATAGTCGGCGATAGCGCCATCCAAGTCGCCCTTGTCGCTCTTGGCGTAGCCGCGGTTGTTGTAGGCGATAGCGTCTTTCGGATCGAGTTCGATGGCGCGAGTGTAATCGGCGATGGCGCCATCCAAGTCGCCTTTGTCGCGCTCGGCGTTGCCACGGTTGCTGTAGGCATGGGCATATTTTGGATTGAGTTCGATCGCGCGAGTGTAATCGCCAATGGCGCCATCCAGGTCGCCTTTGTCGCGCTTGGCGTTGCCGCGGTTGTAGTAGGCTTCGGCGAGTTTCGGATCGAGCTGTAGGGCGTGATTGTAGTCGGCGCTGGCGCCATCCAGATCGCCCGCGGCCCCTTTGGCGTTGCCGCGATTGTTGTAAGCGCCGGCTTGACCGTCCGCTACAAAGAGATTGCCGACTGCGTCAAAAGCCAGGCGACCGTCGCGGGCGCTGACGGAAACCAGCATTGTTGCCAGGCCGACAACTGTTAGGGCGGCGAATAATTTATCAAGTTTCATAGGACGGAAGAACCGAGACACTAATTGCACTAATTACCACGAATTGCATAAGGCTCGAGCCAGTTGTTGGATTATTTGGTGTGAATTCGTGAATGGAGCTGAGGGGATCAGCAACATAGAACGTAAAGCCGCGACGGGTAGCCGCGAGCGAGCGGCGAAGCAAGCGAGTTTCAAATTCGTGTCTGATGGTTCATTCTTTCAGGTGCACTTTTAGCTGTTTGATTCCCTGTTGAGTGAGTTCTAGCATCCTGCGCGGAGTTTATCGGCTTCGGCGATTTGTTAGTCGTAGGTTTAGCGTTGCGCCTTGGCTTCCGATGACAGCCGCTTCGTTTCTTCAGCATCCAGGTTTCGAGGCACAAGTTTGAACGAGCTGACTAATTCTTTTACCAATGGATCTACATCCTTTTTGGCTGGTGACACTGAAAAAGCAAAAACCCCATCTTTCGCAGCAAGCCCGATCAAATAAGATGACATCTGTGCGCCTTCGTCGTTGTACACCCTTATCTCAGTCACCTTAAGGTCCTTTCTTGTTCCTATTAAGTCTTCTCGGATATTGCTTTCAACTCTGCTGGCATGTTGATGCCAGTAATTTATTTCCCATTGAGCGTGAGCGCTCAACAAATCCCTGTCGTTTTGAAGCTCCTTTTTATCGACAAAGGAAACCATCATTCCAACACCCTTTTGTAGCAGAATATGATAAGCGTCTTGAAGTTTTGCGCCGTTCCCTATTACGCGGAATTCAGCGTACTCGTTACCGTGTGCATACGCGCCATTCCACCCGTTGGAAGTTTTCACGTAGATTGGATCTTTGGGAGTTTCTGCCTGGACACCCTTAACTGGCAGCAGTATGAGCGCTCCCAGCAGTAATAATTGAGCAAGACGTTTCATAAACTCTCGTAGCGTCTAATCATGCGGCCCCGCGCAGCCGCGAATGCACTACTCATTTTGCTTATCCGGGACCGGCGTGCTGAGCTCACCGTAGAAAGCGTAATCGGCCTTGTTGCCGGTGATTTTCAATCGCCAGTGTGTAAAATCTTCGGCGGTGTCGCAGCTATTGCCCCGGCCTTGGAGCACCAGAACGTATTTGGTTCGGGCAGTGATTCCGGCCTTAAAAACGCCCGTCCCGTTAACCTCGCCTTCAAAACGCCATTCTTTATAAAGCAGCGGCTTGCGGCTGTCGCCGCCAATTGTCTGCCCGTCGTGAATGTCGGCTGCGTACCTGAACATCTTGGCTGGCAACTGTAAATTGAGGGTACCGGATTCATCGCCGTTGCGGAACGTCAGCTTCCACATGTTACCGACAAGCGAGCCACTCAGCGAGTAGCTTGCTGCCAGGTGAGCCAAGCCTTTACCGGATTCCTCCGCCTCGGTTAGAAATAGGTATGCCGTTGTGCCAAAACGCATCCGGTCCATGACACTAAGTTTGTAACCGTCAGGTTTGACGAAATTGATTTGGTATTCACCTGGATGAGCGCAACAAGCACATGCCCAAACACGACCCGGTAGTAAAAGCAAGATTACTATCGCGACGAAGATGAAAAGCCGTCTCGTCATTTGTCAGTCGTGCTAGTTTCTCCGAGCAACGCGAGGACCAGTGTTTTGTGTTTCGTGGGCATCAGATTCTCATTCTTCGAGGTGCACCGAATCGATGATGCGGTCGATCTCCTGCTTTACCTTCGGGTCGGTGTTCAGGTTCGAGGTAAAGGTGATCTCCAACAGCTGGCCTTTGTAGGAAGTGGTTAGGAAACGCGTGTAGACAGGGCTGTGCGAGTAATCCTTGGTTCCTTTCAGCATCGGGACATAGCGCCAATCCGCCCACGTGCGGCCATCGATGGTCACGATGTCTTTCTTCAGCCATTGAAGGTGCGAATCTTTCGGCAGCCAGTTGAAGCCTTTGCTGTATTCGGCCACGCGCATTTTTAGATAACCGTCGAGCTTGTCGGGCGTCAGACCATGCGTCCCGCGCAACACTTCTCCCCATGCTCCATCGGGGCCCGAGAACCTGGCCACGGTCTTTGGCTCTTTCGGATTGTCAGGGTCACGCGAAAAATCAGGTGGGATGTCTAGCTTAAGCTTGCCATCAAGCAGGATAACTGTTGTCGCTCCCGAAGAACCGTTGTTTTTAGAATCCACAGCCGACTGTTCGCTAGGCAATTGCGGATCGAGTTTCCTAGCCATCTTGAAGTCGGCCTCAGCGCCGGTCTTGTCGCCTTTGGTCTCCTTAGTGAAAGCACGATTGTAGTAGGCGCGTGCGTAGTCTGGTTTGAGTTCGATTGCGCGTGTGTAATCAGCAATTGCACCATCGAGGTCTTTGTTCTCGGATCTAGCGTTGCCGCGATTGTTGTAAGCGGCCGGATTTGTGGAGCCCAATTCAATCGCTTTTGTGTAATCGGCAATGGCGCCAGCCGCGTCCTTCTTCAGCCGTCTGGCTTGGGCGCGGTTGTAATAAGGGGCGTCATCCTTTGGATTGAGTGTGATTGCCCGATCGAAATCCGCGATAGCCCCATCCAGGTCCCCTTTCTTTCCTTTTTCTATCCCGCGATTAACGAGGTCCCCATCAGATTCTTCGGTCGCCGGCGACGCGGAAGATGCTGTGTGCCCGGCGGCAGCGGACTGACCCGTCATGTCGGGACTTGAACCGTTCGCTGCCACTGGCGTTGGTGACTCGGCTGGGTTGGTCTCATCTTTTATCTGCACCGCGATCAGGTGGCTGAAACTGATCTTTACCTTTGCATCGCGCGCGCCGAGCCGCATCGGCCCGGAAAACTCGGAAAGCAACAACTGCTGGTCCTTCGCGTTCTTGAATCGCCCGAAGCTGATATGCGGATAGGATTTCGCTTTCGGTTTTTCTTTTGATTCTTCGAAAACGAATTCTTCCCGCTCGCCCTGATCTTCTTTCCCGATGAATTTCATCACCGTCGCGCCTTCACTGGGATCTTTCGAAGCCGGCTCGCCATTCAAACGCGCATCGATTAAGCCGATCCAATTGTTCAACCGCTTGGCTGTTTGCGCATCCACTGGCTTGCCGGTTTCGCCCCAATCGTTCGACTTGAGCCAGGTTTTGCCATCCTTACGCGCAAACTCGCCGTCGCCAGTCTGAATCCGTTCCGGACCGCCATTTGGATAACGATCGTATTTGAATTGCGCGGTGCCCGCTGCGCCGAAATCAAGATTCGCAATCGCGACGAAATGGACCTTCGAATAAAAATCGCGGCTGTACTTCAGATTATCGGCCGCAACTTCGGTGTTCTCTTCGGCCCTGCCGGTTGTCGAGAAACCGACCAAAAGCAAGACAGCCAGCCCAATGCCGATTAAGGAATGCCGGTACAATGATGAAGAAATGTTAGGGATGTGTTTCCTGCGCAAGTAATTTGGTCGCTTCCTCCAGGTTCGCCCTGGTGGCGACCTTCTCCAAGCCGCGATTCAGCTCGTCGTCGGATGCAGCACCAAGAGCGATCGATGTTTTAAAGTCTGCGATAGCGCGTTGCAGATCGGCAATCCGGGATTCCGGTTCGGTCGAACCTTTCGCGCGACGGAGGTAAATCATACCTCGATTGTGATAAACAAAAGGCGCGAAACGGCCTTTCAGATTGATCGCTTGCTCATAGAGCTTGAGCGCCTCTTCATAATTCTTGACCGCCGCGGCCTGCTGCGCTTCCATCGCCAGCTTTTCATCGTCAGGTTGAGTTGAGTCGGCCCCACTCCCGGATTTTGCGTTACGAACGACCGGTCCGAAATGCATTTGACCTTTCGCGATTGTTACCTCCTGGGTCCCGCCATCGGGATAGTGAAGTGTCATTCTCGAATCAGGATCGCCCTCCCATGTCGCAATTTCCTCACCGTTTCTTAAGATGATCTGGCGCGGCGACCTCTGGATTTTGAGATCGAGTTTGTTCGCGTGTCCTTTGCCCGCCGCCGCAGCCTTGTCCCGGCTCATATCAATCGACAATTCCACCGGCCAACTTGCGCGGGGAGGAGCGGGAAGCTGCAGATCGCGCAATTTATCGCCGATACATTTTGCAGCTGGCTGGTCGTTTGGAGTCAGCACCTGTTCCAGGTGACCATCGGCCGCGAAAATAAAAACCACCTGAGCGCGCTCGCGGCGCAGGCGAGTCGTGCTGGCGGGCGGGGCATTGAAGTGGGCAATAAACTTAATCTTCGGTCCGAGATTTTTGGCACATTCGCTGACAATATCACCCAGGCGCGATGTAACCACTTTGCCGAACTCAATTTCGTAAAGCTCTCCCGCTTCGGTTTTCCCAAGACGCTCCGCCTCGGCCGACGCTTCTGTAAATGCGCGGCTGTGTTGCGAGCTATCCGCCGCCGCCTTCACGCCCTCTGCACGCAAAGTTGTCAGAGCCAGGACTGAACTGCCAACAGCTAGTATAACAACGATGTTTCTTCTCATTGAAAGCACGGCCCATTTCTTCGATCAATCTTTCTCAATGGTCTTCTCATAACAGCTTTTCCGTGATCACGGTGTTTGCGTTTTCGCAGTCAGCAGCACTTTGATCTTCTCCATGTCGGGATGAGTAATGCCTGCATCCTGAAATTCTTTGAAATCATCCAGCGCGGCTTGGCTGAAGGTTCGCTCGTCGTCATGAAGCTTGGCATCTTTGTTTTCCAGATAAATGGTTTTCGCTTTGTCGAATTGGTTATCGAAGAGATAGCCGTGGGCAAGATTGGTTTTGATAACCGCTGCGTCGTTTGGCGAGAGCTGGAGAGCTTTGAGAGAAGCTGCGATCGCTTCATGCGGTTTTCGATTGAAAAGCTGATACCAGGCGAGAGATAAGTAGTAGTCTCCATTTTTCGGCTCAAATTCAATAGCCCTCCGTATATCATTAACCGCGGCACCATAGTCCTTCTTTGTAGCGTAGACGTCGGCGCGGTTCGAGTAGGCGAGCGCGTATGTCGGATCGAGCTCGATGGCGCGATTGTAGTCGGCGATCGCTCCATCCAGATCGCTCTTATGCTTTTTGACGAGGCCGCGGCCGTAGTAAGCGTCCGCATTTTTCGGATTGAGCTCGATAGCGTGATTGTAGTCAGCAATGGCTCCGTCGACGTCGCCTTTAATGCCCTTAACGGCGCCACGGTTGTTATAAGCGTCCGCGTATTTCGGATTCAGTTCGATACCCCGATTGTAATCGGCGATAGCCCCTCCTAGGTCGCCCTTCTCATTCTTGGCGTTGCCGCGATTGAAGTAGGCAGTGGCATATTTCGGATCGAGTTCGATCGCGCGATTGTAGTCGGCGATAGCCCCATCCAAGTCGCCCTTCTCATCGTTGGCGTTGCCGCGATTGTTGTAGCCGATGGCATATTTCGGATCGAGCTCGACGGTGCGATTGTAGTCGCTAATGGCCCCATCCAGATCGCCCTTTCTTCGCTTGGCCACGCCGCGGTCGCAGTAGGCTTTTGCGAATTTAGGGTCGAGTTCGATCACGCGATTGTAGTCGGCAATCGCTCCGTCCAGATCGTTCTTCTGCTTTTTGGCAAGGCCGCGACTGTAGTAGGCAACGGCATATTTGGAATCGAGTCGGATGGCGCGATTGTAATCGGCAATGGCGCCATCCAAGTCACCCTTGTCACCCTTGGTGTTGCCGCGGTTGCTGTAGGCGACGGCATCTTTCGGATTGAGTTGGATGGCGCGATTGAAATCGACGATGGCGGCGTCCAGATCGCCCTTAGCTTGCTTGGCGAGGCCGCGGTTATTGTAAATCGCAGCTTCTTTCGGATCGAGTTGGATGGCGCGATCGTAGTCCGCGATAGCCCCATCAAAGTCGCCCGCGGCCTTTTTGGCTATGGCGCGGTTGAAGAAATCTTCTATCGTTTTTGCCGACCCTGGCGATTGCTTCTCCTTGCCTTTAGCGATACCGCGATCGCTGGAGTCAGCGGAAGACTCCTCGTCTCGCAGTTGCGGATCCAATTCTCCCGCGCGTTTTAAATCCGCCTTCGCTCCGGCCGCGTCGCCCTTCACTTGTTTTGCTTCACCGCGATTCTTGTACGCGAGGGCCAGCTTTGGATTAATTTCGATGGCGCTATTGAAATCGGAGATTGCGCCGTCGAGATCGCCTTTGGATTTTTTGATGATGCCGCGGCTGTTGAATGCGCTGGCATTTTTTGGATCCAAATCGATCGCGCGATTGTAATCGGCAATCGCGCCGTCGGCGTCGCCCTTGATGTTTTTGGCCAGAGCGCGGTTGCGGTACGCTATCGCGTTTTTCGCGTCGAGCTCGGTCGCGCGCGTAAAATCAACAATCGCGCCGTCGTTGTCATGCTTGTTAAGCTTGGCCAGGCCGCGGTCGTTGTAATAATCGGCAGTGTTGGGGCTGAGCTCAATCGCGCGACTCAAATCCGTGATGGCGCCGTCGTAGTCCCCTTTCTGCAACTTGAATGCGCCGCGCCTGTAAACTGCCGGCTCAGACTTCGGGTCGAGCTCAATCGCGCGGCTGAGGTCGGCGATGGCGCCGTTCCTGTCACCGTTGAAACCGCGAGCGCCGGCGCGATTGAGAAAACCTTCGGCGTCGTTAGGCGTCGGGCCCATGTCGAACTTCGAGAGATCAATTGGTTTGTTCTCCAGTTCCTTCGGCGTCTGCAAGTTTTCCCAGAGGGCCTCCGAAAGCTCATAACCGCCCTGCGCAATCAAGTACCCAAAACTGAACTTTACGCGCTCGCTACGAGGCGTTTTCCCGCCGGCGATCGGCAAGGGGCCTTCTAAGTCGTGTAACAACACATTTGGATTTTTGTCGTACAGCGGCCGGGCAAATGTCAGTCTAACAGGAGCGCCCTTTTCGTTGACTCCGGGCGCCTGGAAGATCCATTGCACCTCGTGGCCTGCTTTTGATTTGCTGAGCAGCTTCACTTCGCTCGGCGCAAAATCGAATACCGCTTCGACGAGTTTGACCCAGCCGTCCAGTTTTTGCGTCGTTTGTTTATCAACAGGCCGACCCGTCTCGCCCCAATTCTCCGATCTCAACCACGGCTTGCCATGCTGCCGCGCAAATGTGCCCGCGTCGCATTGAATGCGCTCTGGCCCGTTGTCCGGATAACGCTGGTAGCCAAAGGAAGGCTTCGATTCTGCAATCGCCGAGAAATGAACACCGGAATAAAAGTCGCGGCTGAATTCGATATTATCAGCAACGATCTTCGCGTCCTGCGCTCGCAACGTTGACAGGGCCAGAACTGAAACTGTAACGACTGCCACAAATTTTCGTCTCATAAGGATTCCTTCCCGTTCGGCGAAACGTCGCGAATTTTCTTGAACTTCTCGGATTCTTCGGTACGGCTCGGCCACGCTAAAATCAGCAGCCAGCCAGGCAGAGCCGATAAAGGGAGGAGTTTCAGGCGGCCAGATTAGGAAATTCGAACGTGCATTGTCAATGCGCTGGTAGTTAGCATTGCGACATGAACCACTGTCGAATCGCGACAATAACGATATCGCCAGACCCGCCTTCGGCAGGCAGCTCCTTCGGCATAAGGCTGGACAAGTTGGATAAGAGAACGTTGAGAAGGAGCTGGGCGATCCAGCTGGTTCGTAGAACCGGCTACCGCTACGCGGTGCTCTGCGGATCGATCTTGCTACCCGTTTCCTCGTGGGCGGCCAATCCGTTTCTTGACGCTAAAGACGACAAGCCGGTCTCTGCCAAATTTCGCGGCACGGAATGGAGCGATGAGATTGGGCGCGACGAGATTCCGCTGACTGCACGAGTGGTCACAACGCGCATCGCCAAGATGCCCTGGGGCGCGATTTTTAAGATCGAATTCACGGATCTGAAATCGCGCGCGAAAAAGCATCGCGAAATTCGCCCGGACTACTTTATCGTGACTGATGATCGGATCGTCCTGCTAAACGAAGAGGACAATGACGCCGCCGTTAAGAAAATCTCCACGATGGACAACCCGCCAACGTTTGAAGATGGAGATGTCCGCGGGATCACAAGCGGAAAGTTGGATCATGAAGAGGGCCCGTGGACGACGACGATCAACGTCACAGGTGACGAATGTGCTTATCTTACCAGCCATAATTCAGGTCATTTCTCGAAGATCGTCTGGAAAAAAGGAGTTGGATTGGTTGAGTACGCAAGCGGCTACGGCGCGCGCGCCGACGGCTATCGGCTTAAACGTGAAGTAACAAGTCGAAAGCGGTAAATTATTTATGCGATTCCTACTTGAGTTACCAGCGCCGGTTTCATTTTTCATAGTCTCGGCGGTTACCACCTTCGTCGCTCTGTTTGGACTTTACCTGGTGCGAAGGAAGTACCCGCCGGATGTACTAAAGGAAAATCACGAAGTCGCGGCGATTATTTTCAACGCGTTCGGCCTCTTCTACGGTGTAATGGTGGCGTTTGTCGTGTTTGTTACCTGGGGCGGATATGACGACGCAACAAAGAATCTGCAAATGGAGGCTAGCGAGGCGCTGGACATTTTTTTCAGCGCCGAAGCATTTCCTGATCCGGCCAAGAAAATCATACGGCAGGGAGTAACAGATTACCTCACTTCAGTTTATAACGATGAGGTACCGAAAATGGCACAGGGAGACATCAGCCTTTATTCCGGTGGAGCTCACGCCAGGCTCACAGTATTGTTCAGTCAGATCGATGCGACATCGATTCCCAACAGAGAGCTCTACGCGGAATCGCTGCACTGTTTAAATAACCTCGCTCAGTACCGCCGAATGAGAATATTCGCCGGGAACGATACTGTACCACCGGTTATCTGGTTAGTGTTACTTGTTGGAGGCGTGTTCGCGGTCTCCTACACCTTTTTCTTCGAAATGAAAAACATCAGGGCTCAATACCTGATGACCACTTCGCTCACTGTAACGATCACGTCGATCTTGTTTTTGATCTATGTGCTTGACCATCCCTTTACTGGGACAAGCAGGATCAGCCTTGCGCCTTTGAGACAGGCAATGGCGGCAGTAGAAAGGATGTAACGCTCGAGATCGAACGGCTTCAGCTCGTTTTATCGCCGCTTTTTCTTCGGCAGTTTCTTGCGCTTCGTCTTCGCGAGCTTCCGCAACTGGCTTTGACTCATTGAGCTTGCCATTTTGCGCGACGGCCCTTTCAGGGATGACTTCGAGCGCTTCCCCCGTTTAGCCGCAAGCGCGGCGCCGGCGGCCATCTGCTGTTTCTTCGATTTTGCTGGCATACAAAAAGAATTCGCATCGCAACGGCGAATTGGATTCGTTCACGTCGCAGCGGTTCTGCGCCAGAAGAAGTAGACCGGCACACCCGTCAACACGATGAGCATCCCGATTCCCGACGTAGCGGGCGCGAGAAATGCAAGATCAATGATGAGCGAAGCGGCGAGCACAATTGAAACAATTGGAACGATTGGGTAACCCCAGGTGCGATACGGTCGCTGTGCATCGGGTTTTTTGTGTCGCAAAATCATTAGCGCGGCAATCATCAGGACGTAAAACACCAGATCCGCCGAGACGATGTATTCGAGCAGTTGGTTGTAAACATTTCCGTAAGTCGGTTCATGTGTCGCGGCATTGATTGTCACTGTGCGCGGCAACGTTAGAAACGCAGTCCAGATTGCCTGTGCGACGAGCGCTGCCGCTGGAACGCGGAACCGATTTGTGGTCGCAACTTTGTGAAAAAACAACCGATCACGCGCCATTGCATAATACACCCGCGCCCCGGAGAGAATGAGCCCGTTATTGCAACCGAACGTGGAGATCATGATCGCCGCAGCCATACACATCGCACCGGAATGACCGAACACGGCGTTCATCATCGCCACGGCGACACGATTTTGCGGCGCGTGCTGGATTTCCGGAAACGGCAGGACGGCGAGATAGGCAACATTTGCTAGCAAATAAAGGACGACAACGACGCCGCAGCCCCCCACCAGTGCGCGCACGAGATTCTTTCCCGGGTCGCGCACTTCGCTGCCTACAAACGTCACATTTGTCCAGGCGGTCTGCGCGAAAAGCGGGCCCACCATCGACTTTCCAAAGAGCAGCGCGAGAGCGAGGCCGCCTACGAATGTGAAACCGGGCTGTGCAATCTGCGGGGTCCAGCCATTAGCCCACGAGTCCCACCAATCCGATCTCAGCGCAGCAGAGTTAGCATTCCAGCCTAACAACAAGCCGATCACGACCACGGCAGCCAGCGCGGCGGTTTTTACAGACGTGAATGTATTCTGAATAACTTTTCCAACTTCAAGACCGCGCGTGTTAGTCCACGTCAGTAACGCAATCAAGGCGATCGCGACCAGTTGTTCAGACGACAGGCTGACTGCGTATCCGCCGAACGAGATTGGCGCAACCAAGTAATTATCCGGCGAAACCGATGGGACAAAGACGCCAAGAAATTTTGCAAACGCAATCGCCACCGCCGCGATGGTCCCAGTTTGAATCACAAGAAACAACGTCCAGCCAT
>Ga0193733_1000216_pt1 | contig 20832 bp, 24 predicted proteins | sample U1s2metaG_FD_145076 | JGI IMG/M metagenome (GOLD analysis project Ga0193733, IMG submission 145076) | Soil microbial communities from a riparian zone of the East river system, Colorado, United States - U1s2 | ecosystem: Environmental > Terrestrial > Soil > Riparian zone | place: USA: East River...
GTTGTCTTATTGCCGGCGCTAGCGATAGTTTCCTTGCTGGTAACAGGGTCCATGCTCGGTTCTGCTAAACGCGACGTATGAATAGGCATCTGTTGACAGGCGCCCGTTCGCCGCGACACGGGCTCACCGCGCCAGTAACAAACAAGGAGAACTCAATCAGCCAGGTGAGGGCATGAGGCCCAACCTCCCGTCAACCGGACGCGCTACCGGCGTGATAGCACCCGCTGACGATCAGCTCGCTGCGCGCCTGCGCGGATTTGGCCCGCTCGGGCTCCTGGCGATTCTCGTCATCTTGTTCGCCGATGTTGTCGTCAAACCTCTCAGTGCCGTCCTTGTTCTAGTCTGGACTTGGCGGTCGCACACGCCATGGCGTGAGATCGGCTATGTTCGGCCCCGGACCTGGATTGGCAGCCTGACCATCGGCGTCTTGTTCGGAGTCGCGTTCAAACTCCTGATGAAAGCGGTCGTGATGCCGTTGCTCGGCGCCGATCCGGTCAATCAGGCGTACCATTTCCTGGCGGGCAACCAAGCCGCAGTTCCAGGGATACTCTATACGATGATCGTCGGAGCGGGCTTCGGTGAGGAGACCGTCTTTCGAGGATACATGTTTGAACGTCTTGGCAAGCTACTCTCCACTAGCGCGAGCACACGGGTATTCATAGTCTTGCTCACTGCCACGTTGTTTGGCTTGGCTCACTACTCCACCCAAGGGGTCACTGGCGCTGAACAGGCCGTAATCACAGGCCTCGTCTTCGGGACGATCTTCGCCGTGACGCGGCAGCTTTGGATGCTGATGTGTGCTCATGCTGCGTACGATCTGACGGCGGTCGCGATCATCTATTGGAATGTTGAATCCAAGGTGGCGCACTTTGTCTTTAGTTAGCCTTGGCTTTATCCAGTAAGTGCATGGACCAGTGAACCTATTACTATCGGCCATTGGCGAAGATTGCCGCGCTACCCTGGGATCGGCATTGGCGGGGGACTTAGGCGCGGGGGCGCACGACCGGGCGCGCCCGACGGCAGCCGCTGAATTCGAATGTCACCCACCAGCAGAGAGAAACATGCAAGACGCCATGGTCACAACGGCCCTTACGCTGCCGGGCTTCAGAATCGTCCGCAATCTCGGTGTCGTCCGCGGCATTACGGTGCGCTCGCGCTCCATCGTGGGCAACTTCTTCGGCGGCCTGCAATCACTGTTCGGCGGCAACATCACCATCTACACCAACCTGTGCGAGCGGGCGCGGTCCGACACCTATCGCCTCATGTGCGAGCACGCGGAGCAGCAGGGCGCAAACGCCGTCATTTCGATGCACTACGACGCCACCGAACTGATGACCGGTCTAACTGAGGTTCTGTGCTATGGCACTGCAGTCATCGTCGAGCGCGAGCGACCCGGTGCCTCACCATGAATTGGAGCGACCGGTGAACCATAGTGCGCCGCGAATGTCGGCCGCGCTCCCGGCCACTCAATGTCGGCGTTCGGCCGCAAGGAGAACTCTATGCCGCTAGTCACACTCACCATCCGCGAAGGCAAGTCCAGCGAATTCAAGTCCGTGGTGCTCAATGCCGTGCATGGCGCGCTGATTGCTTCGGGCGTGCCCGAGAAGGACCGCTTCCAGCGCGTACTGGAACTCAGCGCGGATGACTTCCGTTTTGATACGGAATACCCTGATCTCACCGCTCCCCGGACAGACGATTTCGTCCTGATTGAAGTACTCCTCTCGGTGGGCCGCAGTGTCAAAGTGAAGAAGAAGATCCTGGCCGACATCCTTGGCGGCTTGTCGAAGGGTCCGGGTTTGAATCCCGAAAACGTGATGGTCTGTTTCAAGGAAACCTTGTGGGAGAATTGGTCGTTTGGCGGCGGACGACTGATTCACACTTGAAGCGCGATGCGGTTCGGCTTTCTTCCGAAATCGCGCCGGAGACAGCATGGCAACCGATGGGGCGACGCCGCAGAGCATCGAGGAGTACATCGCCGCGTTTTCGCCCGAGGTTCAGGCAATTCTCGAACGGATACGGTTGACGATCGCCAAGGCTGCACCTGAGGCGCAGGAGACCATCAGCTACCGAATTCCGACGTTCGCCTTAAGCGGCGCTTTGGTGTACTTCGCCGCCTTCAAGAAGCACATCGGGTTCTATCCGCCGGTCACGGGTGATGCACGACTGGAGAAAGCTATTGCGCCCTACGCAGGAGAGAAAGGCAATCTGAGATTCCCACTCGATCAGCCGATCCCATACGGCCTGATCGAAAGAATTGTGAGGCTCAGAGTGAAACAGAATCTCGCGAAGGCGGCTGCGAAGGGCAAGAAGCGGCGGTGAATGCAAGGTGCCGACGCGGACACGCAGAATCCGCACCGCTGAATGCTCGCGCGTTGCGGCCGACGGCGCGGCTCCTCAAGCGCCTCCCGCGAGCAGCAGGCCTGCCCACCCCGAGTGCGCTGCGATCCCCAACACCCCCGCGGCCGGCGGTTTCACGGCCCTATTCGGCTTCCGCCTTGATCGGCCGGCTCATGAGCGAGCGCACCGCGTCCTTCGCGGGCAGGTGCTGGTACAGCACGCGGTACGCCATCTCGCACAGCGGCATTTCCACCCCGGCCCGTGCGGCGACCTCGTGGATGGCGCCTGCCGCGGCGTAACCTTCAACCGCCTGGCCGATTTCCGCGAGCGCCGCCTGCGCCGTCCTGCCCGCGGCCAGCAACAGCCCGAAGCGCCGGTTGCGCGATTGATCGTCGGTGCAGGTCAGCACCAGGTCGCCGAGGCCCGCGAGCCCCATGAAGGTGTCGCGCTGGGCGCCGAGTGCCACGCCGAGCCGCGTCATCTCCTTCAGGCCGCGGGTTATCAGCGCCACGCGCGTGTTGGCGCCGAAGCCGAGCCCGTCCGACAACCCGGCGCCGACGGCCAGCGCGTTCTTCACGGCGCCGCCGATCTCCACGCCCATGATGTCGGTAGAGGTGTAGGCGCGGAAATTTGCCGACGACAGCTCATGCGCCAGCGCCCGGGCATACGGCGCGTCGGGAGATGCCACCGTCATGGCCGTGGGCAGCCCCGCGCCGACCTCGCGAGCGAAAGTCGGTCCAGACAGGACTGCGACCCGGCGTTCGGCGCCCAGCACCTCGCACGCGATCTGGTGCGGCAGCTTCAGGCTCCCATGCTCGAAGCCCTTGGTGGCCCAGGCGACGTGCATGTCGGGCGCGAGATGGGGCGCGAGCTGGGTGAGCAGCGCGCGGAACGCGTGGCTCGGCACGACGATCAGCACGTCGCGCGCGCCGGCGAGCGCTGCCGCCAGATCAGGCTCGACCTGCAACGAATCGGGAAACCGTGCGCTGGCGAGATAGCGCTCATTGCGGCGGCTTGCCGCCATGTCGGCGAGCCGCTCGCGGTCGCGGCCCCACAGCCGCACCGGCCGGCCGCCGCGCGCGAACTGGATGGCGAGTGCCGTACCCCACGAACCCGCGCCGAGCACGGCGACGGGCGCTTCACGCAGTGCTCGTGCGGTCACCTTAGGTCACCGGCTTCGGACTTGGGTGTGTCCGGCGCTCGTCAGTTGGCCGGGCCCTGCGCCTGGTTGGCGGCATAGAGCGCTTCGAAGTTCACCGGCGGCAGCAGGAACTGCGGAAAGCCGCCCTGGCTCACGAGCTGCGAGACGGCGCAGCGCGCGTAGGGGAACAGGACCCCGGGGCAGACGGTGCTGATGGCGCGCTTGAGTTCCGCCTCCGGCAGATTGCGGATGACGAACAGGCCCGCCTGCTTGACCTCCACCAGAAAGATGGTCACGTCGCCGAGCTTTGCCGACACGGTCACGGTGAGCACCACCTCGCGCACGTCCGGCCCCAGGGCGGTCGAGCCGGTTTGCAGATCGAGGCTGATCTGCGGGTTCCAGTTGCCGTCGACGCGCGGTCCGTTGGGCGACTCGTAAGAGCAGTCCTTCAGATATACGTTCTGCAGCGCCAGGACTGCGCCCGCGTCGGCCGGCATCTCGGTCGCCGGCGCCGCGCCGGCTGTTTCGTTCGACATTGCAAGGCTCCGTTTATTTCAGCATGGGATCCAGGCGACCGGCCGCATCGAGGGTATCCAGCTCATCGCATCCGCCGACGTGCTCATCACCGATGAATATCTGGGGCACCGTGCTGCGGCCGCAGCGCGCCAGCATCTCGGCGTGCGCGCCCGGCACCGCCTCCACGTCGATTTCCTCGACAGCGACCCCCTTGCTGCCGAGGAGGCTGCGCGCGCGCGCGCAGTACGTGCACCCGTCCGCAGCGTACATGAGGACTTTCGGTGCTCCCAAGGCGTTCGCTGCCTCGCTCTCAGGCGCGCGACAGGGGCAGGTTATCGGCACGCCAGGCGGCGAGCCCGCCGCGCAGCGTGAACGCCCTGGTGAAGCCTTGCGCCGCGAGCTGGCGCGCTGCGGCGCTGCCGAGCGAGCCGGTATCGTCATAGACCACGACCGCCTTTTCCTTGTGCTTCTTCAGGGTGTCGGCGGCCTTGAGGATCTGCTCGCCGCTCATCTGCCGCGCCCCGGCAAGGTGGCCCGCCTGGTATTGCTCCGGCGCACGCAGGTCAAGCAGCAGCGCACCCTGGTTCATCAGCCGGATCAATTCCTGGGGTGTGACCGAGACCAGGCTTTCCGATCGGGCGCGCATCTCGTATACAGCGATGAGCGCCACCACCACGGCGGTCGCGGTGGCGAGCCAGGGGTGGTGGCTGACGTATTCGAGGACACGGTCCATGGTGAAAGCGGGCATGCCGGGGGCGAAAAAGGGCGCGCATTATAGCGCCCCCATGCCATTCGGCACGTCGGGTGCGCGGCGCGTGGCGGCCGGCGCCCTGGCGCTGATGGTTCTCGGCAGCGCCCCGCTGCCGGCAGCCCCGGCGGCGCAGCCGGAGACGGATGCCCGCAAGGCCGAAGCGGAACTGCAGGCGGTCAAATCCGAGATCGAGCGGATCACCCGTCAGGTGAGCGCCGAGCAGGTCGAGCGCGACCGGCTCACGCACGAGCTGCGCACCTCGGAACTCTCGGTCGGGAAGCTCCGCGACTCGCTCAGCGAGGTGCGCCGCGAGCGTGCCGAGCGCGCCGTGCGGCGCGCGACGCTTGCCGCCGAGCAGCGCGTGCGGGAAGCCGAGGTGCAGCACAACCGCGCCGCGCTGGCCGGGCAGTTGCGCGCCGCATACCTCATCGGCCGCCAGGAGCCCCTCAAGCTGCTGCTGAACCAGAAAGATCCCGCGCTCGTCGGCCGCATGTTCGCCTACTACAGCTATTTCGGGCGCGCACGCGCCGGGCAGATCAAGCTCATCGAGGACGACATGCAGCGCATCGCGGAACTCGACGGCGAGCTCGCTGCCGAGGATCAGCAGCTCGCGGAGCTGGAAAAACAGCAACGCGCGCAACTGCACGCGCTCGAGCAGGCGCGCACGCAACGCACCCACGTGCTCGCGAGCCTCGAGGCGCAGTCGCACACCCGCGCGCAGAGTCTCGAGCGGCTGCGCAGTCAGCAGGCGGGGCTCGAAAAACTGCTGCGTGAGTTGCGCACCGCCATGGAACGCTTTCCGCTCGAGGGCAACGATGCCTTTGCGCGCCTGCGCGGCAAGCTCGCCTGGCCGGTGACCGGGCGCCTCGTGGCGCGCTTCGGCGATGCGCGCGCCGGCGGCGTGCGCTGGGACGGGGTGCTGGTGGCGACCGAGCGCGGGGCGCCGGTCAAAGCCGTCTGCCAGGGCCGCGTGATCTATGCCGACTGGCTGCCCGGCCTGGGGCTGCTCACCATCGTGGACCATGGGGACGGGTACCTGAGCCTCTACGGCCACAACGAACGGCTTTACAAGGCGGCCGGCGAGCCGGTCGCGGCGGGCGAACCCATCGCCGCCGCCGGCGACAGCGGTGGCAGCAGCCGTCCGGAGCTGTATTTCGAGATCCGCAAGGGCGGCAAGCCGGTCGACCCGCGCCCCTGGTTCCGCGCGGCCGCCCCGTAGGTCCGGCGGCCCCCCTGCAGCGCCGGATGTGATTGGGGTCAATGTTTTGCCCAGTTCACGGGTCCCGTGTGCGCTTTCGCCAACTCGCGCAAGGATCCCGGACGCCTTAAGCGCAATGGTGGGAGCCAGCCCTTATAGAGAAATCGGCCCGCACGCCGGACCATGAGTTCATCAGTACACAGCGAGCACGTTCCCGGCCGGCCGGGGCCCCGTTTCGAGCCCCACGTGCGCCTCGTTCGCTGCCTGCTGCCGCGCGCCTCGTGCATCGCGATGTTCGGGCCCGCGGGCGACCTCGTCTGGTCCACCGAGACCGTGGGCCCGGATCTGGTGAACGTCATCGATGACGCGATGATGAGCGCACGCTCGAACCCGGACAGCCCGGGCCAGGTGCGCGTGCTGCCCGGGAATATGCCCGTGTACCTGTGCCCGCTGCGCGATGGCACCCAGCGGCTGCTCGGTGTTGTCGCCATCGTGTGCCGCACCAAGGAGGCGCAGGACACGAGGACGCACGATTTCGCCTTTGCTTACTCGCTGCTCGGCCCCGTGCTTGAATGCCTGCGGCGCGAACTCGTCGCAGGCGCCACCATCGATGAGCTCAACCACACCGTCGGTGGGCTCGACAAGGATCTGAACCTGCTGCTCACCCACGGCAGCGCCGACGAGAGCGCTGCCACGGCCGACGGGGCCAACGAGCTGCAGGTACTGCTGCAGCAGACCATCGAGCACCTGCACGCCCGCACCGGGGCGCTGCTCGTTCCGGAGCGCAACGTCACGCTGGTGCGCTCCAGCGGGCACGCGCCGGCCGACACGCAGTTCCTGATGCGCGCTCACCGGCGGCTGCTGTCGCTGGCGCAGGCGCAGCGCGAGCCGGTGATGAGCAACGAAACTCTGTCGGCCGCAACGCCCGACGCCTTGCCGTACCGGGTGTTGTGCTGCTCGCTGCGCTCGCGCGCCGGCCGTTTCATCGGTGTGCTCGCACTGCTGCGCGAGGCGGGCGCGGACGCTTTCACGGAGCGCGATGCCCACATCGCCGAGATCCTCGCCCGCAAGGCCATCGGCGTCATCGAGAGCAGTTACGACGCGCTCAGCGGCCTGTACACCCGCACGGCTTTCGAGCGGCGCGTGCGCGCGGTCGTGGACCACAAGACCTCGCAGGCATGGAGTGCGCTGTACATCGATGTGGATCAGCTGCACGTCATCAACGAGAAGTCCGGCATGCACGTGGGCGATTCCGTGCTCGCCCAGCTGGGCGAACTGCTGCGGCAGCGCTTGCCGCACGGGGCCTTTGGGTCACGCATCTCCGGTGATCGCTTCGTGGTGCTGTTGCCCGCGCAGGTGAATGACGCCGAGCGTTTCGCGGAGTCGCTGCGCACGGGCGCCGAGCGGCTCGCCGTGCCCCAGGCCGGGGTACACCTGCCCGTATCGATCAGCGTCGGCGTCGCCTTGCTCGATTGCGCCGCGGACGAGCTGGCGCACGTGCTGGCAGCGGCCGAGACCGCCTGCAAGGCCGCCAAGGACCGCGGCCGTAACCGCGTCGAGGTGTACCAGCAGAGCGACGTCAGCATCGTGCGCCGCTTTGCGGACATTGGCATCGCGGGGCAGCTGCGCGAGGCGATCGACGCCGGGCGTCTGCACCTTTACGCGCAGCTCATCCTGCCCTTCGCCGCAGCCGACAGCGCCCGGCCGCACTATGAGCTGCTGCTGCGCATGACCGACGAGGACGGGCGCACCGTGGGGCCGGACAGCTTCCTGTCGGCGGCGACGCGCTACCAGATGATGCCGCTCATCGACCGCTGGGTCATCAACCATGTAATCGATGCGCTCAAGCCGCGGGCCGCTGTGCTCGAGGGCCAGGCGCTGGGTTTCGCCATCAACTTCTCCGGCCAGTCCCTGAACGATGATGCCTTCTCGGACCTGCTGATCGAGCGCATCACCTCCAGCGGTCTGGATCCGCAGCTGTTCTGTTTCGAGCTCACCGAGACCGCCACGGTGGCGAACCTGGGGCGCGCCGAGGCGCTGATGTGGCGCCTGCGGGAGCTGGGATGCGGTGTGGCGCTCGATGACTTCGGCACCGGCCTGTCTTCACTCTCGTGCCTGCGCCAGTTGCCCGTGACCATGCTGAAGATCGACGGCAGCATCGTGCGCGAGGTGCTGAATGACCCGCGCGCCGAATCCATGGTGCGGGCGATCGCACAGCTGGCCCGCGGCATGTCGATCATCACCGTGGCCGAATACATCGAGACCGAGGCCATTGGCGCGCGCATCGCGGAGCTGGGCGTCGACTACGGCCAGGGATTTGCGATCGGCAGGCCGATTCCGCTTGCCGAGCTGCTGCTTGAATTGCCACTCCCGAGCGCACCCCGCGCGGCTGCGCCTGCGGACGTGGACCCCGAGCGCGACCCGGGCACGTGGTACGCCGGGGTGGCCGGGCGATGAGCTTGCGGGAACCGGGGCCTTTGAGCAGGTCGACGCGTCCGCGCACCCTGGTTGCGCTCATCGCCGGAGCCGTTCTCGGATTCTGCGGGGCCCTGACCGGAGGGGTGCTGGCTGACCGCCCCAGCGAGGGCGCACTGTCCGCCCATCCCGCGCGCCCGGTCGGCGGCACGGCCTTGCCCTGGCAGGAGGCGAGCCTGTTCGCGGAGGTCTACGAGCGCATCAAGCGCGACTACGTGGACGACGTCGACGATCACGCCCTGATGGAGAAGGCCCTGCGCGGCATGGTCGCCGCGCTCGATCCGCACTCGGCCTACCTCGACAGCGAGGAGTTCGAGGAGATCCGCCTGAGCACCATGGGCTCCTACCCCGGCGTAGGCATCGAAGTCGTGGCCGAGGACGGGGTGGTGAAGGTTCTGCGACCCATCGAGGGTTCCCCGGCGCAACAGGCGGGACTTGAGCCGGGCGACGAGCTCGTGAAAATCGACGGCAACGACATCGGTGCGGACCTGGCCGGCGCCATTGCACGCATGCGGGGAGCTTCCGGAAGCCTGGTGAAGCTCACCATCCGGCGCGGCGGCCGGCCCGGGTTGATCGAGTACGCGCTGCGCCGAGCGCAGGTTGAGGTGCGCAGCGTCGTGCAGCAGAGCCTCGAGCCAGGCTATGGATATCTGCGGATCACGAGCTTCAGCGAGACCACGCCGGTAGACGTCGGCCGTGCGATCGCTCGCCTGAAACGAGACAATCCTGGCGGTCTGAAGGGCCTAGTGCTCGACCTGAGAAACAATCCCGGGGGCGTGCTCGAGGCCGGCGTAGCGGTTGCCGATGATTTCCTCGAGAGCGGCGTCATCGTGACGGCCGACGGCCGTACCTCCGAAGCGCGCTTCCGGATGGACGCGACGGCCGGTGACCTCATCGACGGCGCGCCGCTCGTGGTGCTCGTGAACGGCGGTTCGGCCTCCGCCTCGGAGATCGTGGCGGGCGCGCTCAAGGATCACGGCCGCGCCCTGCTGGTCGGACGCCGGACTTACGGCAAGGGCTCGGTGCAGACGGTGATGCCCCTGACTCACGGGGGTGCGGTCAAGCTCACGACGTCCCGCTACTTCACGCCCTCGGGCACCTCGATTCACGGCAAGGGCATCGTTCCGGACATCGTCCAGGACGGCCCCGGACTACCCCCCGCCGAGCTGCTGACGGCCCGGGGCTCATCGCCCCTGACCGATCGCGACACCGACGTGCGGGTGGCACTCGACACCCTGAAGACCCGCGCCGCTGTCGCGCAACGCTCCGCGCTGCCGGTGGCGCTGCGCGCGCTGGTGCCCTGAGGGTGCGCTACCCGCCGGCGCGCGCTTCCCGATATCCTCACGGCCATGCTGGCGTGGGTCATCGACGTGGTCCTGCATCTGGATCGGCATCTGCTCGAGTTGCTGACCCGCTATGAGCTGTGGATCTATCCGATCCTGTTCGCGGTGATCTTCGCGGAGACCGGCCTGGTCGTAACACCCTTTTTGCCCGGGGACTCGCTGCTGTTCGCGGTGGGCGCGCTGGCGGCGGTGGATCGCACCGGCACCCTGCAGGCGCCGCTCGCGAGCGTGACGCTCGGGTTCGCGGCCGTGCTCGGCAACACCGTGAATTACAGCATCGGGCGCGCCATCGGTCCCCCGGCCTTCAGCGGCCGTTACCGCCTGCTCAAGGTGCAATACCTGAGGCGTACCGAGGAGTTCTTCCGCCGCCATGGCGCGATGGCGATCCTGATTTCGCGCTTCGTGCCCATCATCCGCACCTGCGCGCCGTTCGTGGCGGGCGTCGGGCGCATGCCGTACGCGCGCTTCCTGGCGTACAACCTCGCGGGGGGTTTCGCGTGGGTGCTGCTGTTTGTCTGGGGCGGCTATCTGTTCGGCAACATTCCGTTCGTCAAACAGCACTTCGGGCTGGTCACGCTGCTCGTCATCGCCGTGTCGCTGGTGCCGCTGGCGGGCGCCCTATGGCGCCGCCGCGCGCCCGCCGAGTGATGCGGCCGTACCGCGGCGGGGACTTCAGCTGCGCGCGCTGAGCGCGACGATGGCGCCGATGATCGCGCCGATCAGCAGCGCGAGGTTCGGAACGGCCGTCAGGGTGAACCCGATGTGACGCGCCTGCGGCGCCTTCACGTAGCCCTGGGAATACAGCGCCCGCCCGATGAGGAACACGACGCCCAGAGCCGCCGCCACGTACACGTTGACGTAGCGCGCGAACAGCAGTACCGACGGCACGAAAATGATCAGCTGCTCGAGCGTATTCATCTGCACCCGGAAATAGCGCTCGAACACCTCGTTGCCCGTGGTGGCCGGCGCGGGGATGTTGTAGCGGGTGCGCGCCCTGGACACGGCCACGCCAAACAGGAAGAACTCGACCAGGGCGAGGGCAATCACCAGGTGAACGAGCGGCATGAAACCTCCAGCTTTTCGGCCAGAATGGCACAATGCCCTCATGAGCGACAAGGAGCGAGGCTACGCGCACCGGGTCGACATCCGCGCCGGGACGCAACATGTGTGGCGAGCCCTCACTGAAGCCGAGCAGCTCAGCCGCTGGTGTTCGCCGGATGCGGAAATAAGCGCCCGCAAGGGGGGCCTGTTCCGCGCCAGCGTCGACCGGGTCACCGAGCTCGAGGCGCACATCGATGTGTTCGAGCCCGGTAGGCGGCTGCGTCTGATCTACCTGCGTTCGCCCGGACTGCCCCCCGCCGACAGCGTGATCATCGATGACTTCATTCTTGATCCGGTGCCCGGCGCAACCATCGTGAGGCTGCTGGGCTCGGGTATACCGGCGACACCGCAATGGGATACCCAGTACCGGCGGCTGCGCACCGGCTGGCAGCAGGCCATGACCCGGCTCAAGGTGCTGCTCGAAAGGCCAGCCGGACCCGGAGCGACTCCATGACAGGATTCCTGCTGCGCGCCCTGATCAGCGCGATCGGACTGTGGCTCGCGACCGTGTGGGTCACTGGGGTGCACATCCGCGGTCCCGGCACGCTGCTGCTGGCCGCAGTGCTGCTCGGCGTGGTGAACGCCGTCGTCCGTCCCATCGTGTTCATTCTGACGCTGCCGATCACCCTTCTCACGCTGGGACTGTTCCTGCTGGTCCTGAACGCCGCGATGGTCGCGCTGGTCGCGGCGATCGTGCCGGGCTTTCACCTCGCGGGGTTCAGGGCGGCGCTGCTGACCGCGATCATCGTGTGGCTGACCGGCTGGATCGGCTCCGCGCTCATCGGGCACCGCGGCATCGAGCGCTTCGAGCGGCGCTGAGCTGAGCGGGGGGATTCTCGAGGGCCACCATCGACACCGACCTCTACCGTCACGGTAGGTCGCGGCAACTAGCTGCTCGCCGGCAGCATCCGCCCCACCCAGCGGTAGAGCGCGTAGATCACCAGCACGAAGGCGATACCGCCGAGCCACTCCGAAGCGGTAGAGAACGAGTCTCCCACCACGCCGATGGGAAATTGGTTATTGGTGAAAGCGACCAGGGCCGTGAAGACCACTGCGAGCACGCTCTCGCCGACGATCAGGCCGGAAGCGAGCAGCACCCCCAGTTGCTTCGTGGCCTTTGGTTTGGCGGTCCTGTCGGCGCCTCTGTCAAACCACCAACCGACCAGCGCGCCCACGGTGACCATCAGCGTCGATGCCGTGGGAAGGTAGATTCCGAGGCCTACGGCGAGTGGCGGCAGTCGCGTGGTACGGGTGGTCTTCGACAGCAGCCAGTCGACCGCGATGATGCCGGCCCCTATGAGGGCGCCCCAGCCCATCAATTGCCATTTCTCCGGGTCGTTCTGGATCACCGCCTGGCCGAGGGCAGAGATGAGGCCCGCCTGGGGCGCGGGCAATGCGTGGGCTGACGCGCCGGGGGCGCCCGCAAAACCGTAAGCCTTGTTGACCAGGTCCAGCACGGGCGGGATCACCAGCGCGCTGGCTACTACGCCGATCACCAACGCCCACTGTTGTTTCGAGGGCGTGGATTCCACCAGCTGGCCGGTTTTCAGATCCTGCAGGTTGTTGTTGGCAATGGCCGCCACGTTGAACACGACAGCGGTGACGAACAGCGCGTAGGCCACGAGCGCCTTGCCCATCTCCGGGGGGAGCGAGGACTTGACGCTCACCACCAGGAACAGCGCCGTGGTGGCCACCACCAGAATGCCTATCCCTGAGAGCGGGCTGTTGGAGGCGCCGATCAGCCCCGCCATGTAGCCGCACACCGTTGAAACCAGGAACCCGAGGACCACCACGATGATGATGCCGCCGACGGTGAGGAGCAGCGCATGCTCGCCCAGGCCCGCACCCTTCGCGAAGTTCCACAACAGCCAGCAGATCGGCAGGATGCAGAGCAGCGACACCAGGCCCACCTGATCCACGGGAATGTCGTGCTCGGTGCGCGGCAGGGTGTCCCCTTTGCCGGCCTTGCGCGCCCGGGAGGAAGCGATGGCGCTTTTCAGGCCACCGATCACCGGCTTCACGAGCTTGAAGAGTGTCCAAATGGCGGACACGGCGATGGCGCCGGCGCCTACGTAACGCACATAGTGGCTCCAGGTGGCATGCGCGAACTCTCCCGCATCGCCTGCGGCCGCGTAGAGTGCGCTGAAGTGCGGCACCCCCCAGCCCCAGCCGATGACGGCGCCGACGAACATGGCGATGCCGCAACTGATGCCCACCAGGTGGCCAATGCCGAACAGCGCGAAGGAGAGCTGGAAATCGAAGCCGGTGGCCGGCGCCCGTGGGTCACTGCCCAGGCGGAAGCTGTGAGCTACGTCCCCCAGGAACAGCCGCATCTGCACCATCACCAGGAACAGGGCGGAGACCAGCGAACCCACCAGCACCGCTTTCAGGCCCTTGCCGCCGGATTCCACCGAATCCTTGTCCGCAACGTCGCCGGAGCCGACCTTGATGACCTCGGCGCAGGCGGTGCCCTCGGGATAGGGCAGATCCGAGTCCGTTACCAGCGCGCGGCGCAGTGGGATGGAATACATGACTCCGAGGATGCCGCCTGCGGCGCAGATGGCTACCGACTGCCAATAGGGAAAGCCGGTCCACCACCCGATCATGATGAAGCCGGGCAGCACGAAGATGATGGAGGAGAGCGTGCCGGCGGTGGAAGCCACCGTCTGCACGATGTTGTTCTCCTGGGCGGTGGTGTTGCCGAGCCAGCGCAACAGCGCCATGGAGAGGACTACCGCCGGGATGGAGGTGGAGAAAGTGAGCCCGGCCTTCAGTCCGAAGTAGACGTTGGCGGCGGTAAACACCACGGTGAGCACCACGCCCAGGACAATTCCGCGCAGCGTGAGCTCGGCCCGCGATTCGGTCTTCATATCGTTCTTCTCCCGTGGCCGCTAGCAGCGCCCTCGACCCCCGAGGGCACGAGAATTCTTACGCGTGCGCGCGCAGCGCCTCCTCCAGCGCCGTCGTCAGCGGCTTCAGAAAGAAAGACTCTTCCGGCATGAGGCGCGCCTTGATGCCATGCCGGCCGAGCGCGTCGGCCACGACCGGACCGACCGCGGCCACCAGCGTGTGAGCGAGCGCCGCGCTGACCATTGCGGCGGGCGCGACCGCGAACAGCCGCTCGACCTGCGGTGTACTGGTAAAGGCGATCGCATCCACCTCGCCGGCGCTGAGGCGCGCCAGCAGGCCGCGCACCGCCGCATCGTCGGCGCCGTCGGCATATACATAGGGTGCGACGCTCAGCACGGTCGCGCCGGCGCGCTCGAGAAACTCCACCAGCGGGCGGTTCGGCTCCGTGCCGTACAGTTGCACGCCCACACGCCGGCCCTTGAGATCCTGTCCCGCGAGGCTGGCGATGATGCCTGCCGTCGTCGGGGGCTGCGCAGGCAGGTCCGGTTTCAGCCCGAGTTCGCGCAGCGCGCGCGCCGGCTTGGGCCCGCGGGTGATCTTGCGCACGCTTGCGAGCGTCACGAGGAACTGTGCTTTGAGTGCCGGTTCGTGCCGTTCGATACAGGCGAGGATGCGGCGCAGGCCCTCCCCGGTGCTGAGGATCAGGTCATCGCAGGAACCGCCTGCGAAGCCGCGAGCGAACGCCAGGACCGGCGCCGGATCCGGGGCGTCGTGGATGGCCACCAGCGGGCAGCGCAGGACGCTCGCGCCGCGCCGCTCGAGCATGGCGGCGAAGACCTCGAGCTCACGTGTCTCAGGCACCGCGACGGTGCGGCCGGCCAGTGGCTGCGGATCCATAGGCCGGCCATCTTAGCCGCGCTGCACTCCGAGTGCGCGCTCGCCTCAGGGGCGCCATGGGAACAAGCCCTTCGGGGGCAGTGCAGCGCGCTATGCTTGCAACCCATGGGCAAGCTAATCGTCGCTCTCGTTGTCCTGATCATCCTCGGGCTCGCGGGGTTCACCTGGGTGACGCTGCACTGGTCGTATTCGGAGGGCGAGCGCGCAGGTTATGTGCAGAAACTGTCACGCAAGGGATGGCTGTGCAAGACCTGGGAGGGCGAGATGGCGATGGTGACCATGCCGGGCACCGTCGCCGAGAAGTTCGCCTTCACCGTGCGCGAGCCAGCGATCGCCGCCAAGCTCAACGCCAGCGTCGGCAAACGCGTGGCGCTGCACTACGAGCAGCACAAGTGGATTCCAAGCTCCTGCTTCGGCGAGACCGAATACTTCGTGATCGAGGTGCGCGTGACGGAGTAAGGCGCGTTGATGGAGGTCACGCGCGCGCGAGTCCTACCACCCGCACTGCCGTCCCCGGTTCTGCTCGCTCAGCCACTGCATCAGCGGCTGGAAATACTCGGTGATCGCGGCCGCGTCGATCCGGCGGGTGCCGGTGAGCTTCTCGAGCGCGTCCGGCCAGGGTTGCGACGCACCCAGACTCAACATGTCGGCGAAGCGCCGGCCCGCTTCCCGACTGTCGTAGTTCGAGCACTCGTACAGCGGCCCGTTGTTGCCGGCGGCCGCGCACAGCGCCTTGTGGAACTGGAACTGCAGGATGAACGACAGGAGGTAGCGCGTGTAGGGGGTGTTGTCCGGTATGTGGTACTTCGCGCCCGGATCAAAGTCGGCCTCGGAGCGCGGGACCGGAGGGGCGATGCCCTGGTAGCGCCGGCGCAGCTCCCACCAGCTGCCGTTGTAGTTCTCGGGCGCGATCTCGCCCGAGAACACCCTCCAGCGCCACTGGTCGATGAGGCGTCCGAAGGGCAGGAAGGCGATCTTCTCCGACGCCATTTTCATCTGCTGGTTGATGAGTGCCTCGTGGCTCGGGGCGACCGCGCGGACGAGTCCGATCTTCGCCAGGTACGCGGGCGTCACCGAGAGATTGACCGTGTCGCCGATGGCCTCGTGGAAGCCGTCGTTGGCACCGTCGCGAAACAGGAAGGGCTGGTTCGCGTAGCTCAGGAAGTAATAGACGTGCCCGAGCTCGTGGTAGATGGTGAACAGGTCCTGCTCCGTGGGCTCGAGGCACGCCTTGATGCGCACATCGCCGGTGGTCGCCAGGTCCCAGGCACTGGCGTGACACACGACCTCGCGGTCGCGCGGGCGCGTGAGCATCGAGCGCTCCCAGAAGGTCCTGGGCAGCTGCGGAAATCCCAGCGACGTATAGAAGCTCTCGGCCGAGCGCGCCATGCGCCCCGCATCCCACTTCTGCGCCTTCAGTCGCGCGTCGGCGGTTTCAATGCTGGCTCGCGGAAAGGGTTTGAGGATATCCGGGTAGATCTTGTTCCATTGCTGCGCCCACATGTTGCCCAGCAGCTGCGCCGGGATCGGCTTGCCGGGGGGCACCTTGTCCTCGCCATAGCGCTTGGCGAGCCGGGCGCGCGCATAGCAGTGCAGCCCGTCGTACAGCGGCTTCACCTGCTGCCACAGCCGCTCGGACTCGGCATCGAACTCTTCGGGCGACATGTCATAGCCCGCGCGCCACATGACGCCCAGATCCTTGAACCCCAGCTCGCGCGCCCCCTCGTTCGCGAGAGCCACGAACTGGGTGTAGTCCTCGCGCATGCCGGCACCGACGGCGTGCCAGCCCTTCCAGGCGTCCGTGAGCTCGTCGTAATTGCGGCTGCTGGCGAGAATTTCCGACAGCTGGTCGAAGTTCCTGCATGAGGAGGGTCCGGTCGGACAGTACTTGCCCTCGCCGTACTTGGCTTCGAGTTGCGCCGCGAGCTGCGTGAGGCGCGCGCGCTTGTGCGCATCGTCCGGCGCGGGCGCGGCGACGTTCAGGCGCAGCTTCATGAGCGCGCGCGCAGTCGCCGGCGACAGTTTCTGCGTGTCGTAGCGCTTGGCCTCGGCCACCGCCTTGCTGAGGTAAGCGAGGTAGCGATCGTTGGCCCTGGCATTGAGCAGCTGCGTGTCGGGAGTGATGAACACGTCGAGCGTAAACCCGGCGGCCTGCGCCTCCTGGGCGCGAGCGGTGAGCTCGCCGTTCACGCGCGTGACGAACTCATCCGCGCTTTCGTTCGCGGCGGCGGCTTGCCCGGAAGCCGCGCCCGGTGGTGTGCCCGATCCGCGCGGCGCGCAGCCGCAGAGCAGCACCAGGCATAGCGCGCCGCTCGCGGCGCAGGCAACGAGTTTGGATAAGGGCACTTGCATTACCTCACACCCGCCATCATTCGTTTCACGACCGGCGTCAACAGCAGCATGACGCCGCCGGCGATCACGCCGTACCAGAAGATCTTCAGGAACAGGGCCGGGAGCGACTCGAGGTGACTCGCGTCGTACTGGCCGGAGAGCTGGCCGGCGAGATTGCTGCCGAGCGCCATGGACAGGAACCACATGCCCATGACCTGCCCCACGAAGCGCGGCGGTGCGAGCTTGCTGAAGTACGACAGTCCCACCGGCGACAGGCACAGCTCCGCGAAGCAGTGCAGCAGGTAGGTCAGCACCAGCCAGGTGGGCAGCACCCTCTGGCCGGCGAGCGTGTACTGGGCGGCGCAGTACATCACCAGGAAGCCCAGGCCGAGCAGGATCAGGCCCGCGCCGAATTTTGCGGCCGCGTTGAAATCCCGGCCGCGCCTGCCGAGTGCGATCCACAGCGCCGCGAACACCGGCGCGAACAGGATGACGAACAGCGGATCCACCGCCTGCAGCCAGCTGGCCGGCATGTCCCAGCCGAGGATGTGGCGGTCGGTGTAACGCTCGGCAAACAGGTTGAAGGAGGCGCCGGTCTGCTCATAGCCGGCCCAGAACATGACCGAGGCGGCGAACAGCGCCATCATCACCAGCGTGCGGCTGCGCTCCGCGGCGCTGAGCCCCGCGAAGAACAACAGGTAGATGAAATAGCCGAGCCCGAGCACGCCCATCGCCCAGGAAGCGCCCGAGGCGAGCGTGACCGCGTTGATCCGCAGCACGCCGCTCATGGCCGCCGTCGCCACCGCGGCAACAAGCAGCGCGAGCACGATCATGGGCGTCCAGGAACCGCGGTGACCCTCGGCCCCCACCCCGGCTCGGCCCAGGTAATGACGCGTCCAAATGAACTGGGTAAGCCCGATGGCCATGCCGACCGCCGGCAGGACAAAGCCCCACTTGTAGCCGAGCCACGTGGCGAACCAGCCGACGAGAATCGGACCGATGAGCGCACCCAGGTTGATGCCCATGTAGAAGGCGGAAAACCCGGCGTCGCGCCGCGCGCCGCCTTCCGGGTAGAGCGCCGCGACCATGGCGCTGCAGTTGGGCTTGAGCAGCCCGATGCCGATCGCGATCACCAGCAGTCCGAGGAAGAACAGCTGCGTCTGCCCGAAGGTGAGCATGAGGTTGCCGGCGATGATGAACAGCGAACCACCGATCACAGCGCGCTGTGAACCGATGAGGCGATCGGCGATCCAGCCACCCAGGAGCCCAAACAGATAGGTGCTGCCGACGTACAGTCCATACGCGTTGTTGGCGGTCTTGTCATCGATGCCAAGTCCGCCCCGCGCGACGCTGTCGACCATGCACAGGATCAGCACCCCGCGCATGCCGTAGTAGGTGAACCGTTCCCACATCTCGGTGAGAAACAGGGTGGCAAGGCCGCGCGGCTGGCCGAAGATGGTCTTGCCTGGCGCGGCAGCCGCGGCGCGGGCGGCGTCGGCGACCTGATTCATAGTCGGGCCTTGAGTTATTTCTGGCGCGGCGAGCCGGACGCGGCAGTCTGAACCAGGCGCGGGGGCGCGCGCAAATGAGCGCGGCCGGAGCACCTGTTGGTGGCGACGCCCGCGCCGCGCGGGCGTGGACGACCCGTCAGGTATCGTCGGCCTTGGCGGCCTCGGCGCTTCTCGGGCGCGACAGCAGGCGCGCCATCACAATCCCCCCTTCATAGAGCAGGTACATCGGTATGGCGAGCGAGCATTGCGAGATGGCGTCGGGAGGAGTGAGCAGCGCTGCGAGGATGAAAATGCCGATCAGCACGTAGCCGCGGTGCTCCTTGAGTTTCTCGATCCGCACGATGCCCATCACGACCAGCAGCACCACCGCAACCGGCACTTCGAACGCGAGTCCGAAGCAGAAAAACATCGTGAGCACGAAGTCCAGGTAATTGTTGATGTCGGTCATCATCGCCACGCCCTTCGGCGTGGTGCTGGTGAAGAATTGAAACATCACCGGGAACACGAAGTAGTAGGCGAAGGCAATGCCGACATAGAACAGCACGATCGAGGACACGAGCAGCGGCACCGCAAAGCGGCGCTCGTTGCGGTACAGGCCCGGAGCGACGAACGACCACAGCTGGTAAATGACGTACGGTATCGCGATGAGCAATGCGGCGAAGAACGACAGCTTGAAGGGTGTCGTGAACGGTGACATCACCCCGGTGGCGATGAGGTTGCTTCCCTGCGGCAGCTTGGCGAGCAGCGGCTGCGCGACGAACGTGAACAGGTCATTGGAATAATAGACGCACGGCCCGAACGCGATCCCGACGGCCACCAGGGCGCGCAGCAGCCGGTCCCGCAGCTCCAGCAGGTGCGAGATCAGTGTGCCTTCGGCGAGCTTTTCAGGTTCCGCGCTCATCGGGGCTCGGCGTCGCGCCGGCCCGGATTGCCGCTGGGTCGGCGCCGGTGGCGTCGGTAGGGTGGGCGTCCTCGGTCGCCGCCGCGGTCAGCGGTGGCACAGCGGGCAGTGGTGGCACAGCGGGCAGTGGTGGCGGGGTGGTCGCTGCCTGCGCCTTGCGGGCCTGCTCGACCTGCACCTCCTCTTCGAGCTGCTCGCGGAACTGCCGGGCCATGGCGCGCGCGCGCCCCACCCAGCGGCCAATCTCGGAGACGACACGGGGCAGCTTCTCCGGTCCCAGCACGATCAGCGCCAGGACGAAGATGATCAGAACCTCCGAGAACCGGCCCTCGAACAGATCACGCGCTCCGTTCGTTCTTCGCGTCGCTCTTCTTCGCGACTTCCGGGAACTCCGCGTCCGCGCCCTCGGAACGGATCTGCTTCGGCGGGGTGCTCTGCTCCTCCTCGCCTTCGCTCATCGCTTTCTTGAACCCGCGCACCGCGGCGCCGAGATCCGATCCCACGCTGCGCAGCTTCTTCGCGCCGAACACGACGAGCACGACCAGCAGAATCACCACGAGCTCGCGCATTCCTAAACCACCCATGGCTCACGACTCCACGTAACTCTCCGCCCGCGCAGAGAAAACAATTCGATGATAGGTCAAATGAGCCCCCGGAACCCCAGAAGTTCGCTCGATTCCGCTACGCGTGTCACGCCCGCGCCCTAAGCGGTCTCGAGCCAGAACGTCACGGGGCCGTCATTGACGAGCGCCACCTGCATGTCGGCGCCAAATACGCCAGCCGAAACAGGGGCATAGGCGCTGTGCGCGCGATCTACGAGGTACGCGAACAGGCGCCGCGCCTCCTCGGGCGCGGCAGCCGCGCTGAACCCGGCGCGGGTGCCCTTGTGGGTGTCGGCGGCGAGCGTGAACTGCGGCACCAGCAACAGGCCTCCGCCGACCGCGCGCACCGGCAGATTCATCCGGCCCTCGGGGTCGGGGAAGATGCGGTAGGACAGCACGCGCTCGAGCAGGCGCTGCGCCGCGGCGTCAGTGTCCGCGCGCCGCACGCCGATCAGTGCCAGCACGCCGCGGCCGATGGCGCCGACAACCTCGCCGCTGACACGAACCTCGGCCTGGCTGACGCGCTGGATGAGAGCGATCATGACACGGGGATTGTGTGGCATTTGGCCCGGCTAATCCGTAAGATTCGGGGCCGTTTTTTGAGCTCCGGCGGAGAGACAGATGCAGGCGGGGGTCTCGATCGCCGCGCTCGCAGTGTGTACGTTGGCGGGCACCGCGTGGGCGCAGGAGCCGGCCGCGCACGGCGACGCCCGGCACGGCAAGGCCATCTCCTACACCTGCCTCGGCTGCCACGGGATCGAGGGCTACAAGAACGCCTATCCGATGTACAGCGTGCCGAAGCTCGAGGGACAGAACCCCGATTATCTGGCGGCGGCGCTGCATGGCTATCGCGACGGCGACCGCGCGCACGTGACGAT
>Ga0193733_1000217_pt1 | contig 20745 bp, 20 predicted proteins | sample U1s2metaG_FD_145076 | JGI IMG/M metagenome (GOLD analysis project Ga0193733, IMG submission 145076) | Soil microbial communities from a riparian zone of the East river system, Colorado, United States - U1s2 | ecosystem: Environmental > Terrestrial > Soil > Riparian zone | place: USA: East River...
TTCACTAAAAAGCTCTCTAAAAAACCCTACTAATTATATTAGTTATAGTAGAATTAAATAACAGATTTGAAATTAAGCAGGATTGCTGAATCATCCTATACTATTGTAGTTTGTGAAAAACCTGCTGCTGCACGAAGGATAGCACTAGCTTTGGGAGCCTCTTCAGAGACGATGGGAGGGCGAAGAGATCTGCCGCCAGTATTTTCTGTAAAAACCCGGAATAATCAACACTTTGTAGTATGCTCTGCCCTCGGCCACTTGTACGGATTAGCGGATGTTAACGGAAACCGAAGTAAGTATCCTATATTTGATGTTAAATGGATGCCAATTTTAGAGCAGACAAATGGAAAAGGTAGAAAGACAGCCACAAGAGCAGTCCAGATCATACGAACGATATCCTTGCTTTCCCAACAAGCTACAAGGTTTGTTCATGCTTGTGATTATGATCAGGAAGGCGAGGTAATAGGCTATAACATTCTCGAATATGCATGTAAGAACAAATATCAAAGTTCACTAAGAGCTAAATTTTCAACTCTTACAGATGAGGAAATAAGAAATTCATTTGATAATCTGTTAAAGCCAAGCAAAGGATTAGCTGAAGCCGGGAGATCTCGCCATATGATCGATTTTATTTATGGAGTTAACCTCTCTAGAGCACTCACACAATCCTTTAAGGTTAGTAACGACGGTAAAAGATATTGTAACCTGTCCATAGGCAGGGTTCAGGGTCCGGCTCTTGCCTTTGTAGTGGACAAAGAAATGGAGATCAGAAAACATGTCCCGGAACCATACTGGATTATATATGGAGAATTTGAAAAAAATGGACATATAATTAAAGCACACTACTATCAACAAAAAATAAACACCCTATCTCAAGCCACTTCAATACTTAGTGCCTGTGCAAACGAAGATGGTGTGGTAAGAGGAATTGAACATCAAAAGGCCACACTCAAAGCTCCAACTCCTTTTAACTTAGGTGATCTACAGAGGGAAGCATTTAGAGTATTCAAATTTTCTCCCAGTTACACACTAACGATTGCAGAGAGATTATACATTGAGGCACTGATTTCTTATCCAAGGACAGCTAGCCAAAAGCTGCCTAAATCAATAAACTATAAAAAAATTATTTCAGCCCTTTCAAAAATTGCGTTTCCTGTTGATGGTGATAATGAAAGTAGCGAAGGTAGCGGTACCTATACTAACCTCACTATGAGCCTGTTATTAAAGGAGAAACTTTCTCCGAACGAAGGAAGCAAGACTGATCCAGCACATCCAGCGATCTACCCAACAGGGGAGGAACCAAAAGGTAAACTGGAGGGCGTTGAACTCAAATTATTCGATCTCATAATCAGAAGGTTTTTGGCAACTTTTGGAGATCCCTCAATAAGCGGACATACATCAGTCACAATTCTTGTTAATGATGACTACGTTTTCAAAGCTGATGGAAGGAAAATGCTCTATGAAGGATGGATGTATTATTACAAACCATATATCAATAGATCAGGCATTGGAACTGAAATACCAGAGCTACATGACGGTGACATACTGAAAAATGTAGTTGTAAGAAGGGATGAGATGTTTACCCAACCTCCTTCTAGATTCAATCAATCTAGCTTACTGGAAGAAATGGAAAAAGAGATGATAGGTACTAAAGCCACAAGGTCTGAGGTTATCAGCACACTCTTGAAGAGAAATTATATTAGTACTGCTACCCACGAAAGAGAAAAATATGGAAGAGGAGGAATCGAGGCTACAGAGATTGGATTTGTAATAATCCAATCAATGCGCAAATACATGCCAAGTATAATATCTACAGATCTTACTAGATCTATGGAAGAACAATTAGAAGGTATTGAGTCAGGCAATTTGAAGAGTTCGTTTGTAATAGACCATGCTATAAATAAAATAAAAGAAGCGATAATCTCTTTCAAGGAAAAGGAGAGTGAAATAGGCAGTCAAATAACTGAGGCAGTAATTACTCTGAATAATCAACAACAGAGGATACTAGGGAATTGTCCTATGTGTAGTGACGGATTCCTAAAAATCAAAAGATCAGGCGTAACAAAAAAGAGGTTCGTAGGATGTTCTAATTATTCTTCTGGTACATGTAACGCAACCGCTCCACTACCACAAAAAGGATCAGTAAGAACTACGAGCAAGACCTGTCCACTATGTCGATGGCCGATAGTTAAGGCTGACTTTGTCGGTCAGGCGAAACGTCAATGGGAGTTATGTGTCAATAAGCAATGTCCATCAAAAAAGCCCGATCAATAAAAATCCGTTTTTTAGGGTATAGGATTAAATGACGTATCTATCTAGGTTAGCGTTATCACAAGTTACACTTGATGCTCTCAAATCTTTCTTGTCCTTATTTTCGTGTTTTCCAATATCTACATCTGTCGCTTGTCTTACCATCCTCAGAGTGCTCGTATCATGAGTATATGATAGATACATAGTGTATATCAACGCAGTATCTTTTCCTTCAGTCTTTCTTATTGTTCTTCCTATTCTTTGGACTATTTGGTTCATATTAGATGTTGTTGCTAGTATTATTGCCACTCTAACTTCAGGTACATCATAGCCTATTTCTAACGTATGTACTGAAAGCAGTGGAAAGAATTCTTTTCCCCACTCTGATAATATTTTTTGCCTCTCTTTCGATTTCAGTTTGCTATCAATTATCATAGATTTTATTCCTTTATTTTGTAATAGCTCCTTTAGTTTCTGAATGGATTCTATGGTTTCACTAAACACCATAATCCTTTCAGAATGATGTTTTGTAGCTATAATATCTACTGCTGCTGATAATTTATTTTTAGCACAATTAATCACATTCTTTCTCTCCTTAACGTTTGCAAACCATGCTCTTGCTAGTCCGGCTGTGCGTCCTCCTCTTCTTAATAGAGATGTCATTGATTTAGGATCCGAGGTATGAAGATAACCAGAGATATTTCTAATTTTAGTAGAGCATTCGTCATAGATTTTTTGTTCATTATAAGTTAGATCAATTTTTATTGGAATAACAACAGGCCTTGCTAATCTCTTGTCTTTCACAGCATCTTTTATCATATACCTTCTGACTGGTGGCAGCAATGACAGAACTGTGTTGTATCTGGGATCTTGTTCATCTATTGTTGCTGTTAGGCCTAATAATGGTTTTTCAGGATCTGCTGCAGTTACCAGATCAAACACCTTTCTCAAAGTTGTAGCCGTGTCACTTACCAGGTGTACTTCATCAAATATGATCATGTTCGAGCTATTAATAAGATCAAAATTGTTAATTGAGCTCTGGTATGTGCTTATTGTTATCTCACCCACTTCTTTGCGCTCTCCGAAGTATGCTCCTATTCTCTCTTCAGGAATACCATATCTAATTAGTCTGTTGATATTCTGCTGTACTAGGACGATTCGTGGTACGAGAAAGAGGATATTGAATGATTTATTGTTATTATCAGCGGGATTCTTGCCCTCGTTAATTACTATTGCTTCACATGCTCTTTTTGCACATTCAAATGCAATTTCTGTTTTGCCAGTGCCAGTACTGTATATAATCGAACCTCTAAAGCCATTTGTTGTCCATGAATCGACAGCCTCCATCTGATCCTTTGTAAGTTTAAATGGAAATTTTAGTAAGGAAATTGCTGGAATTATTGGTGGTGATGATAGGGATGGCTGTGAAGACGTTGGTGATGACGATTTCGTCGCGGTAGGTTTTGAATTCAACATGTTATAATATCCTATCACAACATAAACATCTCCGGTTGAAAAATATTATCTATTACGGCATTTTCGTGTTCACGCACGCCAGAAACCGCTATCATGAGGCCAGAAGCACTAAAACTGATGAATGACAAGCAGAAGGCTTGCATTTTAACATACAAACGGTAGATAAATTCCTGAATTTAATAAACAAAACCTGCAGAAAAGTGTAATATGCTTCGACCCCCAACAGACCTTATCGTCTGGCTTGGATAATGTGCAAAGGATAAGGAGTGCAATCTTCAATTAAGCTAACTCGAATAATGCTTTCAAGATTGAAAACTCTAAAAAGAGAGTCTGACTGATTTTATAAGTATATCTGTTATGCCAAAGGATAGTTTTTTGACCTATGAGAATTCCACTTATGGAATAAAGATACAATATCCACCCGACTGGAGCTTTGAAGAGGGAGTGAGCACGGAGAAGGATACGGTAATCGCTATAGTTTACTTATATCCTCCAATTGCCGCAGATCCAAACGCTGTAGCCTATTTATACGTAGGTACATGGGATCTCGATCGCAAAACTAAAAGCATAGATCTATTAGCACGCCATGCGATTAATTCCTGGCGGCCCGATCAAGATTTCAAACTGATCTCTGCAACAGCACAAACAAACCTTGCAGGTAGACCAGCATACGCAATTGTATTCAAACATTTGAACAACGGCTTCGATTCAAAAACAACACAACTGGGAACGATATTCGACAACAAGGTTTACTATATTGTGTTCAGTACAGAGGCCGTAAAATACGATGCATTTCTTCCAACAGTGCAGAAAATGATCAGTTCATTTGAACTGACCCCCATGAAACGAGAAGAAATAATGTAGAATCAACACCTATCGATACAGAAGACCATACCCTCTACTAGTTTCATCTACAATTTGATTCTTATGTGATTGTTTGAGTTCATTACAATATCAATTGTTATTTAATGCACACAAATTTTAGCATAAAGTACCATTCATTCCTTTTTGTGCATCATTTCATCCTGTTGATAACCTGCTTGGTAATTTACTTTATCTGCCCAGGGCGTTGAATATTATGTTACTATTTCCATTCCCAAACTTTTCCTGTAGTCTTTCCTGTAGCATCTACTTCATAACTGAATACACCAACCATGTTATTCAAAAAAGCTAGTTTGCCAGTGGAAGGAGTGCTATAAAACAAAGATCCATGGAACCTTAATTTACCATCTTGCGTGAAGTGTCCGATTCCTTGGCCTGTCCATGTTGCCACATCCCCATCTTTCGTAGTGAATATTCCTTGCCCATACGAAGAACCATCAGCTCGCGTTATTGATGTATATGTACCAGTTTCTGAGGCAGCAATATTTCCTCTCAGTGTATCATTTGCTATAAACGATGCTTCCGTCTTTGGCCATGGTGAAACCTCCAGAACTCGTTGTCCTGTTACCATCCCTTTCTCATCTATAACTGGAGTACCTAACGTGGGGGTAGCAGTTGCATTTGCAGAAGATGAGCCTGTCATCATCATACTTGGTTGCTGCGTCTGCGCGAACGCTACTGATGGAATTTGATGATTGAAGACAGCAGCTATTACAGCGCTTACTGACACTGCGACAGCAATAATAACAAGAGTCGCAAAGAGTATAGTTGGTTATTGTATCCCTTTACTGTGGTGTTCTCTAAAATTCGAGTCTCTAATTTTCATAAAGAGAGTGTTATACCTAACAAAGAATTTTAATTTTTCTTTGCTTAGCTCGATCATAGCCCTGGCAATTCTAGTTTACTGCTTATTGGCGTCTCTCGTTCTCTTCATCATTATCATCATAATCCAACTTCTTATCAATCTTCTTCTGTAATTCTTTATAGCGCTCATACTTCTTGGTCCATTTTGAAAGAACGACCCATTGTCTTATTCCTATTCCTAACCATACAATAGAGATCAGAAATGGAACAAATCGTGGTATGCCAAAGTGAGGACCGAACGCGGGACCAGATCTGTCATGCGGCCCTCTAGCACTATCAAATGGAAATGGTGGTCCAAATAATGCAAAGGTAAGGGAAAAAGCGATGGGTGGAATGATCATAATAGTAAGGATCATTATGATAAACAGCTTCTTAGTTTTGTTTAGCTGGGCGATAATTCCATCCATTATTTTAAAAAGATTCTCTCTGGAATTGTTGTCATTGTCTCCCTTGTTTGCATCTGTCATAAACTGATTGTCCTCCACCGCATTATAAGAAATGTAGTAACTTTGTTACCTGATATCATCATCATTATCACCATTGTTACTGTCAAGGTGATTTATCTGTCTCACTCCTTGGAAACAACTCTTCGTATGGTTCTAGAATTTCCCTGAGAATCTCCCTTCCCTTCTCTGAAACCTTGTATTTCATTATTGTTTTATTCCCCCAGGGTTCTTCCGTTCGGTTTATCATCTCCTTTTTGACCATGTCATCAAGAAGATCTTTATGCTTCACATTGTTTAATCCACAATAGCTCATGAGTTTGCTTTGATTTAGTTCTCCATATTCGTAGAGTTTCAGGAGAATGTCCTTCCTTATGTAAATCCTGTCTCGATACTCATGAACCAACGTAGCTCAATTGTCATCGAGACAAATACCATCTAGAACGGGGTAGTTACAAAGATATGATGTCGATTTCTGATAATAGTATATAATGTATTTGGCAACTCGACAGTAAATTAAGCACATTTCATACTCTATATATAATGCGGTAAATATGAATATACTCTAGATAAACCTAACTTATTTCTTATACGGTAAACATATGACATAACTTCCTTACTCTGAGTAAACAGTTTGTGATCTATCTATGTCTTTCGTATTTAGAGTTGAAGCCCTCAATAGACTGGTTTGTAAAGATACTAGATGTGCCAAAGAACTAGCCTGAATCTAACGGAAAGAGGCATAGTCTTAGAAACGAAGTGTCTTAGCAAAGGACTGAATATCCACTGCTAATACGAGAAGTGCAGGCCAACACTTAAGCTGTACCATTACTAACACACTTAAAACTTGTGAATAATGTTTCACGATCCTCCTTAACTCAACACGTATAACCGCGGTTTGTTTGCCATTAATTGATAACCAGGCAGCTACCTCAGAATCTGATTTGAGTCTTTGACTTCCTAGCCAATAATTTCGGTGAGTATCCTTCTTCTGCTTGGCTGCATTAAAGTATAAAAGCACCAGTAACATTGTGATGTCTGATGCTAACTACAGATTCAATAATTGCATTATCTATATTGAGCTTACTGTTCCTGATCGGAGTTGCATATAATGACAATAGCAATACTATTGCTCAGATACAAGAAGGTCATGCACGAATTTTCAAAACCATCCCACTCGCAAATCTAGTTCCGAAAGACGTGAATACTGCTGGGGAAAACATTACCGTCTCTAGACCAGCAGTAACCCAGAAGCAACAACAACAAACTTCAGAAATAGTTGCAGCAATAATTCCATATATTATGCCAAGCCAACAAGATCTCAAATCTCGACAAGAGCACCCGGTCACAGGTCTTAAAGCAAGCCAACAAGATCTCAAATCTCGACAAGAGCACCCGGTCACAGGTCTTAAAGCAAGCCAACAAGATCTCAAATCTCGACAAGAACAGCCACTCGCTGGTTTTAACACTAAAGGAACAATAAACTCTCTTATCAGTACACCACGTGATAAATGGATAGCAACTGGCAATTGGAGCATGAATGCAAACAATGGCGCACTAACATTCTTTCAAACCAATATGACGTGGTTTAACAAGAGCGGTAACGCTACACATACACATGAATTTCTGAACTTTAGACCCACTGAAGGGAGGATAACAATACAACCAGGCAACACCATATCTCTGAAAGGAATAATGGATGTAGGAACAAACCATCGCGTTGTATGGAAGAACGTCGATAGTGCAATTAGCGTTAATAATGGCAAAACAATAACTATTTCATTAAATGACAAGCAAACTAACTCTCATTTTGCAGGACAGCCTATCTTAGGAATTGTTTCGTTAATAACAAGGTGTTCTGATGTACCGCTCCAAGCTATGGAAGTATTACCTAGCTGCGGGCAATCTTAGTCTTGCATCTGTCATGATATGAGCCTTCGCTGACCTTCAAATAGAAGAAGCCTTCATTACTTATTTTTGGTCTCTTTCTTTTTACAATCCTACATGTCTAATAATTAGTGCACGTGGACCGTAATAGCGATAGAACTGATAGTTCATACTAATTTTTTCTACTCCACGTCACACTAATTGAGCAAAATCGATAGGATATAATTATGTGATGCTATTTCTTCCACTACAGTGGTATAGAGGGCTGGGTTGGCCTAATTACTGACCTATGCAGCATAGAATTTTTCAGGATAAGAACACTAAGGGCAGAACATATACTGTGAGTGGTAAGTCGTAGTCAAATACTCTTTGATTTGGACGCAATTAACATTTAGATATGAAACCGATTAGCTTTCGAAGACATGTGGTTTCCCCTGCAAGACTACTTTGATAGGCTAGGACATAGCCTCGTGGTTTTCCCATGCTAACCCCAGCTCATACTCCCCACCTTTGTTGAGGAGGTGGTTAACCTACTGCATAGGACAGCATCCATCATTCCTGAAGCGAATGCAAGCCTTTACTTACACCCGTGGCCAGAGTGATGTATCAGTCTACTTTTTCGGCTAATCGGATATTCTATATAATGTATTACAGAGAAATAAACTTTTAGCTCCTTTAACAGGTAATAAATGTGGGATTATTTTTGACTATGTTAATGATATATAAAAAATATGGACATTTTATCAAATTTCTTTTTTAGATGTACAAGCATTATTCTATATACATAATTTCATGAATAAAAGAAGGCTTCAGGTAACTAAGTTACGTATCATAGGTGAACAATGAATAATATAGCCATTGTCACCGTTTCTTCTATGACTACGTCGACAAAATTTACTAACAAAAAGATTCTGATTCCGGCCATCTTAGGAATTGGAATATTAATATCAGCCATCTTCTTAATCTTCCCTGTAGCATATACAACGGCGCAACGGCAACAGCAGATGGTGACGAACACCAATAACACCTACATGAATGCATATAGCACTACAATACCTAAAATCAACGGTTCAGTAAATGTTGGAGAAAATATAAAGATTCTCCTGAAAGAGAATACTAAGATTTCATTCACAGCAGCTGCTGAAACAGCAGGAAAACAGGTTGGCAATGGCACAATATTGGGAGGTCATTTGGGAGTAACACAAGGCTATCTAACATATACATATTTAATAGCAGATCCTAACAAAGATACCGCATACAGAGTAATCATCGATGCTGGAAATGGTAAAGTTCTGTATACATCACAAGGTCAGCCAATATCTTCCTTTGGACATCCACCAATGTTTGGACCGTTTGGACATAAAGGAGCTCGTGGATTTGATGGAGGATTTTCGCATGGATCATTTGGCCACTTTGGGACGTTTGGACCATTGAAAGCGTTTGGATTTGGCGTAGGTACCTGAATGCATGGCAGCAACATCATCCTGAGGCGATACAATAATGGTTACCATCAACGCCACCCTCGAGGTAGCTACACCTTTTGATCACGTAAAGAATTTGGTGTGAAAATTGGCTAGGAATAATACATGCAATGTTTTCAAGCCATCTAATATCAAATCCCATTTCAATCAAGTTGGTGCTATTGCTAATTTCCATCTATTAGATACTTTATATCAATAAAAGTGGTAATCTCCTTGCGACCTGTTTGGTGGCATACATATGTTTATAGATAAATCTTACGTACGTCTTATGATAATAAATGACTGTTGATAGACTGAATATACAAAAGTGTATAAAGAGTGATTGAAAAGGTAGATTAATCATGGTTAAAACTCTTACTCTGAAGGTTCTTGAAGCTTACACTAGGGATGTTGGACGTGGAGTATCTCGTATAGACTACGAATCTATGGATTCTTTAAGTGCATCTACTGGTGATGTTATAGAGATTAAAGGAGGCAAACGAAGAACGGTTGCCAAGTGTTTACCTCTTTATCCTTCAGATGAAGGAAAAGGTATTATCAGGGTTGATGGCCTTTTAAGAAATAATGCTGGTGTAGCCATTGGAGATACTGTCGAAATAACAAAAATCAAGGCAGTACCAGCTGAGAAGATAATGGTTGCTCCATTAGAAGCAATACCATCTATTGATGAAAGATATCTAGCTGATGCATTGGAGAGCGTACCCCTCATAAAAGGGGATAATGTCATGGTTCCGTATTTTGGCGGAAGGCTTACATTTCAAGTTATTGAGGTAACCCCTGCTAGTGCAGTGTTAGTTACTCAAAAGACAACGTTCCATATTGCAGAAAAAAGCGAAACACTAAGAGGAATGACACATGTTGCATACGAAGACATTGGTGGGTTAAAAGAAGAAATCCAAAAAGTAAGGGAGATGATTGAGCTTCCATTAAGACATCCTGAAATATTTGAAAAGCTTGGAATTGAAGCACCAAAAGGCATTCTTCTTCATGGACCACCTGGAACTGGTAAGACATTATTAGCAAAGGCAGTAGCTAATGAGACTAATGCTCATTTTATTAATATTTCTGGTCCTGAAATAATGAGTAAATTCTATGGAGAATCTGAGGCACGATTAAGAGAAATATTTAAAGAGTCTAGAGAAAAGGCTCCTTCTATTATATTCATAGATGAGATTGATTCGATTGCTCCAAAGAGAGAAGAAGTAACTGGTGAAGTTGAAAGAAGAGTAGTCTCACAGCTATTATCATTGATGGATGGTCTAGAATCAAGAGGTAAGGTTATCGTAATTGCAGCCACTAATAGACCAAACGCGATAGATCCTGCATTAAGACGACCAGGTAGATTCGATAGAGAAATTGAAATCAAAGTTCCTGACAAGCGAGGTCGATTGGAGATATTGCAGATCCATTCGCATAATATGCCTCTGGAATCAGATGTCAATCAGGAAAAAATTGCAGCAGTAACACATGGATTTGTAGGTGCAGATCTAGAATATTTATGCAAAGAGGCTGCTATGAGATGCTTAAGGAGACTGTTACCGGAGCTTAATCTAGAAGATGAAAAGATATCACCTGAAACATTAGATAAACTGGTAATAACTATGAATGACTTTGAGTTGGCAATAAAGGATGTTATGCCTTCTGCAATGAGGGAAGTCTATTTAGAAATACCTGACATTAGATGGACAGATATAGGGGGTCTAGAAGAGATAAAACGTGATTTACAAGAAGCGATAGAATGGCCATTAAGATATCCTGATCTATATAAGACGCTTAACCATACTCTTACTAAGGGCATACTATTACACGGACCTTCTGGTACGGGTAAGACACTTTTGGCAAAAGCAGTTGCTACAGAATCTGAAGCCAACTTTATCAGTGTAAAGGGACCTGAATTAATATCAAAGTGGGTAGGTGAATCAGAGAGAGGAATTAGAGAAATATTCCGAAGAGCAAGGCAAGCAGCTCCCTGTGTAATATTCTTTGACGAAATAGATTCTATTGCTGCTACAAGAGGAGGTGGTATGGGAGACATAGAAGGAAGTGGTGCTAGTGGATATGGTGGCGCAGGCAGGATGCTATCCCAATTATTGACTGAGATGGATGGTGTACAGGAAATGCAAGGGGTAATGGTAGTAGCTGCAACTAACAGAGCCGATATGATTGATACGGCACTACTGAGGCCCGGGAGATTTGATAGGATTGTCTATGTACCAAATCCAGACAGAAATACTCGAGTCAGAATCCTTGAGATACATACAAGAGGTAAACCTATTAGTCGAGACATAGATTTAAGCAAAATAGCAGAGCAGACAGAAGGTTTCAGTGGTGCAGATGTAGCAGCAGTTCCCAATACTGCAATTTCTCTAGTGTTACATGAGTACCTTCAAAAGTATCCGACACCTGAAGATGCAGCAAAACATTCATCAGACGCACTTGTATCGTTACGACATTTTGAAGATGCAGTCAGAAAGATAAAGACACAAAGAGAAACAAAACCCGGAGAGCCAGTTGCCAGTCTGGCACACTATAGGTAGGTAAATGACTTTCAGAGAGCAAATTAATTCTCATTCCTTCCTTCTCTTTGTTGGGTGTTGATGGACTTACCGGATTCATTTTAATATTTGTTCGAGATTCAAAGTTTTATAATCAAATACGAACCCATTTCACCAGATAGCATTAAGGCAACTAAATTGTATAAACATCTAGGTACAGGATGAGAATTGAACTTCTCAATGACACTTCCCCACAGACCATCTAGAGCACAGTACAAACAAGTAGGATACTAGAAGAAACCATATTTTCAATGAGGGCGTAAATGACGAGATAGAGTTCTTGTCTTGGCATTTAGCCATTTTTTCGGTGCTTACAAAAGGTAGTACGGGTTCTTTGTTCATTCGTACGGCCAGCAATTAGTGGTATTTATATTACTGAAATGTCATAGTATAATTATCTCATTTTATTACGATAATGCAAACTTCAATTGTATGTTCGATATGTAACAAGGATCATGTGGTTATCACCGACCCTGAATCTGCCGAGATCATTTGTAGTGCCTGTGGCGCTGTTATGTTAGAAAGGATTCAAGAAGATCGCCCAGAATGGCGTGCTTTCAACCTTGAAGAAACAAATGATAAAAGCAGAACAGGAACGCCTATCTCATTGGCACGACATGATATGGGACTTTCTACTATTATTGGAAGAATCAACAAGGATTCCAGTGGAGGCAAAATTGATTCACAAACTCTTTCTACAATGAAAAGATTAAGGACATGGGATTTAAGAACACAGACCTCTGATGATAGAAGCCGCCAACAAGCCTTTAGTGAACTTCACGTATTAAAGGATAAACTAGCATTACCAGATGCTATAGTTGAGAAGAGTGCATATATCTATAGAAAAGCTCAAGAAATAGGATTAATCCGTGGGAGAACAATATCTGCTACAATTGGTTCTGCAGTATACATTGCTTGTAGAGAGCTACAGATCCCAAAATCATTAAGAGAAATCGCCGTAGCTAGTAACATGAAACGAAGAGTACTATCAAGAAGTTATAGAATTTTGACTTCTGAACTTGACATAAAAATACCAATTATTGATCCTATAAAGTGCATTGTCAAAGTAGGTAACAAGGCTAGTCTTAATGAAAAGACAAAACGTCAAGCAATAGACGTTATGAATAAAATTACTAAGAGTGAAATATCCGCTGGCAAAAACCCTATGGGGCTTGCAGCAACAGTACTGTATATAGCATGTCTTAGGACTGGTGTGAATATACGTCAAGCTGATATCGCATATGCTGCTGGAATATCGGAAGTAACCCTAAGAAACAGAATCAAGGATCTTAAAGAAAGGTTTAATCTGAATTAATAAATAAAGATTAAATGGATATCTAAAAAAACTATCAATTTGTTATCTCAATGGTAATGCTATTACTCTTTATTTTTCAGTTCGCTTTCTATCATTGTTGCTGCACTACATTGAGAAACTACCAATAACACCTCTCTCATACTCTTCTAGCAGCCTTTTCGTTTTCTTCTAACTTTTAGTGGGCATCAGATACACGCAGTCTTTTCACTTTACACAAAGTAACCATTATACTTTGCCTTTCCAAGCATTCTGTTGTTCTTATTTTTATCTCGTAAGATTATGGAAGTGTGAGGAACGTAGCTATTAGGTTTTGCCATATAGGTAGTACCATGGACTACAACAAGAATGTATTCATAGCGCCATAAAAGGTACTTTTCTTGTTCATTCATAAGAGTCTTGAGAGGAATTCTCGCTACGTCATGGTATCTATCTACAGAAACCCTCATCTTATTCTCATTCTTATCGCTCTTAAAATTACCCCCACTACCAAAATCATCCCATATTGGATAATGATCGAACCACAAAACCATATCTAATTCTTCCGCAGGTCGGTTTCTTACATACAGTAATCTAGGTTTAAATGCAGTCACCATGCTAAATACAGTCATTGATATCCCAAGTAAGAAATATCCTTCAGTGATAAAGTAGATATTATTATTCTTCTCATTAATTATCATTGTCCCATTTTTCTCATTTTGAAAATATGCATAGTTATTGTGTGCCATAAATGGAATTGCAGTACCTGCAAGTAGCAAAGGTACTCCTATACCAGCTATTGCAATAGGTGCAAGTCCTTTATGCGTTATAGGAAGAAATATCAGTACAATCAAAATAATTGATATAGTTACCAAGATATTTTCAGAGATTGAAGAATGTGAATTCATACTATCATTGTTAATAATATCGAAAATTGAAGTCTGGATAAGAATTAGAATCGTCATGCTTATTATACTCAATGCCAATAATACGACTTCATTTCTATGAAGCCATAAAGATATGCTGTTGTTGTTATTGTTGTTTGAGTTTAACAAATCATATTCTCAATCGTTTATAGGTCATCATCTTTAAATATTTTTATTGTCGTTAGGCTAAACCTTTTTTCCTGGTAGACATTTTCATCTTTGTGGTTGTCAATAGCCAAGATTGTCTACTGCCGAAGACACTAATATTTCTTGATATATGTACAAAGTGTTTAGCTTAAGAAAAAGAAAAATAATCTACTACTAATCAGAAAAGCATTTTAGACGCGCGTTGAACTTTTCGTTGCTCTTGGCATTCACAGGTCAAACGGATTTGGCAAAAATAACCAATTAAGATGATGATTTCCTGTATGGCCCGCGAGTCCTTTTACGAGCTTTCTTTTGTTTAACACTTTGTTTTAATAGGATCGATTCTATTTCTTCTGTATTCTCTTCTCGCTTGTTCTTGTCAGTATTAATGAAATTAGACGGATGATGTTTAATATGAAATTCGACATGTTTTTCAAATTCCTGCTTCTTGTCAAAAAACTTGTTACATGCTTGGCATTGAAACATTTTATTTTCGTGCACAAATTTTTGATGCCTAGCCAGTTCTGTATCATTTACAAATACTATACCACAAATATCACATTTGTATTTCTCAGAACCCGCCATATACTTCTGAAGATATATAAGATATATATTGATAGTACTCCAAGATTCACCTTTAACCCAGTCCTATACAAAGATACTGTGATCTGTGAATATGAGCAAACTTCATTAGGGATAGGGTACTATTACCGTATAGTACCTGACAAATACATCTATGAACTGAGGCTCACTCATCGATTTCACTTGTATGTGACTTGCTTCTATAAGTCCTAGTCAATTTATGCTTTGTCTTTCTAGATACTAGTAGAGGAAGAGAAAAAAGTAATGACAACAATAGTTGGTATCAAAACAAATGAAGGCGTTGTACTTGGCTCAGATAGAAGAGCAAGTAAAGGCTTTTTCATAGGCTCAAAAATAACACAAAAAATAGCAAAAATAGATGATTTTCTAGCAGTAGCAATAGCCGGGCAGCTATCAGATGCAGAGTATATGATTAAAGTTGCAAAAGCTGAAAGGAGATTAATGGAGCTACGTCGCGGATTTCCGCTTACTGTAAAAGAATCTGCGAGGCTAATTGCAAACCTGGCATATTCTGGTCTTAAGAACTATCAACCATACTTTGTAGAATTATTGGTGGCAGGTGTAGACCAAGAAGGTGGACATATATTTTCGGCAGATATGAGCGGTGCAATAACCAGTGAAGACTTTGCATCTTCTGGTTCAGGTTCTCCTATTGCATATGGAGTACTTGAAAGTGTGTATAACAAGGAAATTACAAATGACCAAGCAAGAGAAATTGCCACCAAGGCTGTGGCAGCAGCAATGGAACGAGACCCAGGTTCAGGGAATGGCATTGATGTCCTGGTGATTCCGAACCTCTTGGTAGTGAAAAAGGAGGCGACTCATTAGAAATGGCAGAAACTGGTGGTGCGGGTATTAGTAGCACCAGGTATCCTTACTATTATGGTCCTGAAGGTAGACTAGTATTAGTAGATAGCGCGTTAGAAGCAGTAAACAGAGGGTCAACTACTATCGGAATAAAAACACCCAGCTTTGCTTTGATATCTAGCCATATTAAGCCGACGAAGCCTTTGGTAGAACCTGCTGAAAAAATATTTACAATTGATGAACACATAGGTGCAACAGGCTCCGGATACATAGGTGATATATTGCAATTAATTGATGAGATAAGGTTAGCAGCACAGAAACATAGGCTTACGTATGAGAGTCCAATTGATATAAATTCACTTGCAAAACATCTGGGTTCATACTTGCACAACTATACAATTTATGCTGTTAGACCTCAGGCAGCCTCCATAATAATTGCAGGAATAGATCAAACCGGGGTTCAGCTATACCAAGTAGACCCAAGTGGAACATTCTATCGAGGAGCTGGCCTAGCAATAGGTCAGTATTCAGATATTGCTCTTGACGTAATTCAAAAAGAATATAGCACAGATATGAGTATGGAGCAAGCCATTCAATTGAGCAATAAGGCAATAGAAAGAGCATTAGGAGAAAGACCATTGGTAGAAATTGGTGTTGTTACAGCTAAAGATGGTTCTTTTAGGAAGATGGCTAATAGCTAAGCCACTTTCTTCTTTTTATAATGATCCGATTTAGAAATAATATCTAAATTTATTAATCTCGAGCAATGATAAAGAGACCGACCACCCATGTTTCCTGAAGGTTTTATATGGTAATTACTACCGTTTATTACCAAGCCTTATATATCAGCAACGGTAAGTAATACTGATGATAAAAAATGGTAGACAACAAATCTTCTAAAGACGATACATTGGTAAGAACAACTGAATCACACGATATATCTGACACAATAAGAGAAAATATTATTAAAGGAGTGGACGCTTTTGAGAAAATTCAGCCACAATACGCACATTCAATCTCTAATCTGCAGCTAGATTACATCCAGACTGTAAAAAATACTGTTGAAAATGCGATTTCGGCTCAAAAACAATTTGCAAGTATCTGGAATGTTCCAGTAGCAACAACAACCGCAGCGACATCATACACGGAACAATTTGCCAGACAGGCAATTGAAGTTATCAACGACCTAACGAAGGTAGCTGATATAAACAACCACCTTGCAATCAATGCAATTAACGCAGCAAGAGAGAATCTGAGAATCTACAACAGAACCGTTGATGCAATAACAGAGTTTAATACCAATGCAGTGAAAGCATGGGGTTCATACTCTACTGCACAACAACAGGCTTTCAAGCAATAAGAAAACCTTTTTTTCTCTTTAGAGCCGTCTTTTTTAAATAACGATAGGTAACCTTAGTGGCAACGCAATCTAACAAGTATTACCTGTTATTCTTGGCTCATTAGTTCAAACATCAGTTCGTATCTCAAATGAATCACATATTTTGTGTATAATTAGCTGCAATAAATCAGTCTTGCTCGTAGAGAAATACTTTTAAATACATAGAAAATTTTTTGAATCATACATCGCAGACTCACATAACTATGGGCTATTTCCTTTCACGTCTGCGCGTAATTGGTTGAATCCATCTGTGTAACCTTGAATATATTCGTGACTATGCCCTTCATTGAATCCATTCTGATCAAAAGATGATCTTGTCCATCTGCGTAACCCTCTATTGTAATTATCATTATAGTTTGTCTTGTGGAACAAAGCTTAACGAGATGTCATGTCCTAAATGAGAATAGACGTTTAAGCATAGTATATTGCATATGGAAGGATGAAACACATGTGGAAATTAGGAATACTCAATCCATTACATGAAAGATGTTAATAACAAGTTTGGTGTAATATTACAAGTCAAGAGATTAAAATATGAGCGAACTTGCTTTTTTGGGGTTTATAAGTAATCGATTGCTGACTAGGGGAGAACAGCAAGCGCTGCATAAAGATGACATTCTTGATTTAATTGTGGAGGTTTTTCAAGCAAGAGGAATGGAATGCGACGCAGGAGTATCAAAGCTTTCAATAGATGGACTTAAAGAAAGCAATATCTACAATTTTAAAGAAAATGAAGATGAAATAAGAAGAGAAGGAGAAGAGAAACTACTAGAATATGTGAGGCAGCCATGCACACAGGGTATACAGAATGATGTGATTCTACTGTATGGTTAGTTTTACAACAAGGTGGCTTTCTACTCTAGGAATAGGGACGTTGTGTTTTGGAATATTACTATTTGTAATACGAGTTCCAGTTCGCACAATAGCAGTATTCTTTGCAATAGGAATACCTTTGATCTTATTGTGGTTATATGTTGATGAAAGGTCAAAGTACGAACAAAAGAGGAAGAATAAGAAAGCTAATGCTGTCAAAGGAGAAGAACAACAAGAAGGCTGCAAATGCCCCATTTGCAAACATGAACAAGCGCAAGTCTGTGTAGAGAATAAATGTGCATGCTGTCTTATGAGGAAGGGAGACGACATAATTGGACATTCTATTAATCCACTACAATAATAGGAAATAATTAATAGACACATAATCACCGAAATACACTCGTGTTGAAAACATCTGATAAAATTAGGCTATTGTTAAAAGGATGTTGAATACTGACCGAAAATTCTGCACCAGCTGAGAAAAAAAAGTATTATCAGCTTCACTAGGGAACCTGACGATTGCTGAATTCAAGGCCGATAGTCATAAAAACACACGCTTCCACCCGACTACTAACAGCAAATATTCCAGCTACAAAATTATTTATACTGCATTTCGATAATTATATCATGTTTGCCAAGCAAGAAATACGTAATAAATATAATGGCTACTTGTCGAAAACAGCAGTAACAAGAAAAGCCATATCAATATCATTTGCCATATTCACCATATCTATTTTATTAATAGCTAGTACTGTTGCATTGGGAGCAACATCAACTCGTAGTAATAACAATACGATTTCTAGTGTAATTGGCAATAATAATAACAGCGTACAAAAACCACCACAACAACAACCAAAAACCCGTGAGTATACCCTAATAGCAGAAGAGACCACATTAGAAATAGCCCCAGACGTTCGTGTTGATGCTTGGACTTATAATGGTACTATTCCTGGACCTACCTTAACAGCAACAGAAGGCGACAGAGTTATAGTACATTTCATTAACAAAACACCCCTTCCACATACAGTTCATTTACATGGAGACCATCCTAGTAACCAAGATGGAGTATTTGAACAAGTACCTGCAAATGGAACATACACTTATGATATCATTGCAAAGCCAGCTGGCACATTAATGTATCATTGTCATGTCTCTCCAGTAATGCAGCATGTAAGAATGGGCTTGTATGGTGCATTTATAGTATATCCAAAAACACCTTTGCCTCCAGCAAGAGAATACGTCCTTGTCGATGGAGAATACGACACAAAGAATCAACTAATTCCATTACCAGAATACTATATGTTTAACGGCTATGCAATGCAATACCAAACCCACCCCCTTCCTGCCAGAACCAATGAGACTGTTAGAATTTACCTTGTAAACCTAGGTCTTTCTCCAGCTTATGGTATGCACATTCATGGTACATCGTTCAAAGCATATCCTTCTGGGATATGGGAGAATTCTCCACTTATAGTACAGTCATGGGAATTAGCATCAGGTAATGCTGCCATATTGGAGATGAAATGGCCATGGCCTGGTAAATTCACGTTTCATTTCCATGGGATCCCTGAAGAGAGAGGAGCAATGGGATACTTTAATGTGACAAACCCAGCCGTAAATGCAGTAGATGGAAAGGATGTAGCCAGTACAAAATCTATAAGTATGATAGACTGGCAGGCCAATTTAACAAAGAGCTTACAAAGAGAAAATCCAAATGGAAATGTAACTACTACTTCTACTACCACTGAAGCTGCAAATAATAATAATGCAATGAATGAAATGGAAAAACACCACCAACAAGTACCCCCCTCCTCTTCTCAACTTTCCACTAGTACAACTAAAGTCTCAATAGTAAAGGGAGCAACTATCCTTGGAGATAAGGCATTCATGCCGAATCATCTTAGGATTAAGCTTGGAACTACTGTTACTTGGACTAACAACGACAGTAATTTACATACTGTTACCTCAGGTACACCTAATTCCGCGAACGCAGGGGAAGCATTTGATTCAGGTTTAACAGCGCTCATAATGCCCGCTAAAATATATTCACATAAATTTACAAATATAGGCGAGTTTCCTTATTTTTGTAGATTACATCCTACAATGGTAGGAAAGATTGATGTGGTTCCCGCTGCTAATATTACTGATACTGGATAGAGATATGCCCATATAATAAATAAGATGCAATAGATGAGAATTATAGATTAGTAATAATAATGTAAAACTTTTGCAATGCTTTGCATTGAAGAGCAGACTTTGTTATTAATTATCGATAATTCTAACGCGAACTTACCAATCGATATTCACAAGTACGACAGATACAGACAGGTAGACTGATCAATTATTATCGTTAACATTATTGGTATTATAGTTGATGATCTAGACTGCTATTTATATTACTACTTTCAATGCAGTTTCTGCCATATAACCGGGTTAATTGAGATGATAACTGCAAAATTCAAAAATCGTAAAGAGCTTGGTAATTTTGTAAAGAAGGATTTATCAGGGACAGATATTGAGAGAACTGACACTCATATTGTATTAATAACTGTGAAGGAGGATTTTAGATTTCTGGATAATTGCAAAAATAGCAAAGTAATTCAATAGGTTTGAAAGATGAATAAGCAACCTATACGGATATAATATATAAAGATAAAAAAAATACCACATAGCTAATAGTTGGCGCTCCCTTTATATTTGATAGCTAAACGTCTGGTGAAATAACATGAGCTTAACAAATATTAGATATTTCCTTGTTCTAGTTTACAAACGTTTAGTATATTTAAAATGAACTTTATATATATCTACTACACATAGGGTCGTATGTTTGAAAACCTAAACTTAGTAGTATATGGAACGCTGGGATTTTGCATCAGTTATCTCGCACTTGAATCAGCTTGGCACTTTACAGCATGCAGGCT
>Ga0193733_1000219_pt1 | contig 20522 bp, 17 predicted proteins | sample U1s2metaG_FD_145076 | JGI IMG/M metagenome (GOLD analysis project Ga0193733, IMG submission 145076) | Soil microbial communities from a riparian zone of the East river system, Colorado, United States - U1s2 | ecosystem: Environmental > Terrestrial > Soil > Riparian zone | place: USA: East River...
GATTTGGGGAGAGATATGACGCAGGTCCTCGCCGCTCCGCAAAAGAACAAGTCGTCGATCGTCAATCCGATGTTGCTCTCGCACGGCACCTTGATGTGCAAGAACCTCGCGAACTCGCGGCGCTTCTACGAGGAATTTCTCGGGCTGGAAGTGGTACGCCACGCAAGGCCCGCCATGATGCTGCGTCTGAGGACGGGGATGTACGTCGTCGCCGTATGCATCGGAGAGAAGGTCCCCAACCAGCACGTCCTCACCCACTGGGGTTTGAACGTCGTCACGCGCGCGGAAGTCGACCGGGCGCACGCCGAGGCTCACCGGCTGAAAGACAAATACGGGATACAAGAAATCAACAAGGTGCTCGAGCGCCACGACGCCTACGGCTTCTACTTCCAGGACCTCGACAACAACTGGTGGGAGATCCAGCACGAGCCGCGTGCAATCGACGACTTCTTCGATCGCGGAGACATCGTCGACGCGAGCGTGGTCGCCACCGACTCGGCCGAGTCCCTCGAGTGAGCGGAAAAGCGGCCCTTGGACCCGAAGCCGGCGCGGTGAGCGCCGGGCTCCACTACACCATCGACACCGGCGTGAAACCGGTGAACGAGACCTTCGGCCCCAACAATATCCGCCGCCGCGTCTCCGGCGAGCACGACGTGCGGCAGATGACGATACGCGACGGCCGGCCGCTCGCGGACGAATTCGATCTCGAGGTCACCGGCTTCGAGTTCGTGGAGCACAGGACGCAGGTCCGCGACTTCTTCGATCCTGAGGAGCTGAAGCGCGTCTACTACCCCGAGGTCGAGGCGCTGGTGAAGAAGATCTCCGGCGCCTCGCGCGTCGTGGTCTTCGATCACACGCTGCGCTCGGGCGACGAGGCAGAGCGCGAGGCGAAGCTGGTGAGGGAGCCGGTGCTCAACGTGCACAACGACTACACCGAGTGGTCGGGGCCGCAGCGCGTGCGCGAGCTGCTGCCCGACGAGGCGGAAGACCTGCTTCGCCGCCGCTTCGCCATCATCCAGGTATGGCGCGCGATCAACCAGCCGATCCAGTCCAACCCGCTCGCGATCGCGGATGCGCGCAGCCTGCTGCCTGCGGACCTGATCCGCGCCGAGCGCCGCTATCCCCACCGCGTCGGCGAAACCTACCGCATCGGCTACAACCCGGATCACCGCTGGTTTTATTTTCCGCGGATGCGGCGCGACGAAGCGCTCGTCTTCAAGGTGTTCGAGTCGGCCAAGGACGGCCGCGCGCGATTCACCGCGCACAGCTCGTTCAACGACCCGAACACCCCCGAGGGCGCGCCGCCGCGCCAGAGCATCGAGGCGCGCACGCTCGCTTTCTTCGCACCCGGCAAGTAAGCGTGGTGACCAGCGCACAAAACGAGCTGTTGACGCAAACAGGGCCCGGAACGCCGATGGGGCAGCTCTTGCGGCGCTACTGGATTCCGGCGCTGCTCTCCGAAGAAATGCCCGGGCCCGATTGCCCGCCCGTGCGGGTGAAGCTGCTCTCGGAACGCCTGATCGCGTTTCGCGACACGCAAGGCCGCGTGGGGCTGCTCGATGAGTTCTGCGCGCACCGCCGCGCCTCGCTGTGGTTCGCGCGCAACGAAGAGAACGGCTTGCGCTGCACCTATCACGGCTGGAAGTACGACGTGACAGGACAGTGCGTCGATGTTCCCTCGGAGCCGGAGGAGAGCGGTTTCTGCAGGAAGGTGAAGCTCAAGTCGTACCCTTGCGTGGAGCGCGGCGGCGCGGTGTGGGCCTACATGGGGCCGCCCGAGGCGAAGCCGCCCTTCCCGGAATTCGAATGGACGCTCGTGCCGCAGTCGCACCACTTCGTCTCCAAGCGCCTGCAGGAATGCAACTACCTGCAGGCGATGGAGGGTGGCATCGATTCCAGCCACATCTCGTCGCTGCACAGCGGCGAGATGCAGACCGATGTGCTGCACAAGGGCACCAAGGGCGCGCACTACCAGAAAGACGCCCGGCCGAAATTCGAGGTGGCGGAATCTCCCGGCGGGCTCTTGATCGGCGCGCGGCGCAGCGCCGAGGCGGGAAATTACTACTGGCGCATCACGCAGTGGATCATGCCGTGGTACACGATGATCCCGCCCTACGGCGACCACGCCCTCCACGGCCACGCCTGGGTGCCGATCGACGACGGGAACTGCTGGGCGTGGAGCATGTCGCACCACCCGACGCGGCCGCTGAACGAGCTTGAGTGGGCTGCGATCAAGAGCGGCCAGAGCATCTACGCCGAGCTGATTCCGGGGACGTATCGTCCCGCGGCGAACAAGGACAACGATTACCTGATCGACCGCGAGGCGCAAAAGACCGGCCGCTACTTCAGCGGCGTGAAGGGCATCTCCATGCAGGATGCCTCGATCCAGGAAAGCATGGGGCCGATCACCGACCGTACGCTCGAGTATCTCGCGCCGACCGACATCGCCATCGTGAAAGCGCGCCGGCGCCTCCTCGACGCGGTGGCCGCGCTCGCGCAAGGCGTCGAGCCCCCGGGCCTAGCCCCCGAAACGCATCGCGTGCGCTCCGCGTCCTTCGTCTCGCCGTCGGCGCGCTTCAAGGACGCCGCGCAAGAAGCAAGGCTCGCCGCCGAAGCGGGCACCGCGCACGTTTCGATCTAGATGAAGATCCGCGCCGCCGTCGCGCTGGAAGGCAAGCGCACCGAGGTGCGCGAGTTCGAGCTTCCTCCGCTTCCGCCCGAAGGCGGCCTCCTGAAAATCGAAGCGGCCGGGGTGTGCGGGGCCGACTGGCCGTATTTCCTCAACTATCCGAAGGCTAAGGGTCCGCTCATCCTCGGCCACGAGAACGTCGGCTTCGTCGCGCAGGTCGGGACGGCCGCGGCGGAACGTTGGGGCATCAAAGAGGGCGACCGCGTGGCGCTGGAAGAATATCTTCCTTGCGGCCATTGCGAGTATTGCCGGAGCGCGGAGTTTCGCCTCTGCGACGCGACCGATACGCTGATCGGAAACGGCGTGCGCTATGGCTCGACGCCGATCAGCGTCGCGCCTTCGCTCTGGGGCGGCTACAGCGAATATCAGTATCTTCACCCGAACGCGGTGTTCCACAAGGTTCCGGCGCACGTGCCGGCCGAGCAGGCGGCGCTCGCGCTGCCGATCGGCAACGGAGTCGAGTGGGCGGTGCTGCAAGGCGGCGCGGGACTCGGGACAACCGTCGTGATCCAGGGGCCGGGTCAGCAGGGTCTCGCTTGCGTGATCGCCGCGAAAGAAGCCGGAGCGGCCTGCATCATCGCGAGCGGCCTCACGCGCGACGCGCACCGGCTCGCGCTCGCGAAGGAGCTCGGCGCTCACCACACGGTCGACGTCGAGCAGCAGGATCTGCTTGGCGTGGTCAAGCAGATCACCGGCGACAGGATGGCCGATCTCGTGATCGACTGCGCTTCCGGCGGGCCCTATACGGTCGTGTCCGCCATCCTGCTGGCGCGCAAGGGCGGGCGCGTTATCCTCGGCGGACAAAAACGCCAACGCATACCGGATTTCGACAGCGATCTGATGATCAAAAAATTTCTCACCCTGAAAGGTATGCGCGGACACAGCTACCAATCGGTCGAGATGGCGCTGCAAATCATCGCGAGCGGACGCTATCCGCTCGCTAAGATGTGCACGCATCGCTTCGGCCTCGCGGAGGTCGGCGAGGCGCTGCGCACCGTGGGCGGCGAGGGCCAAGCCGATGCGATTCACTGCAGTGTGGACCCGTGGCGATGACCGACGAGGCAAGGACAGCCATCTCGATGGCGATGAAATTTCTCGGGCATTTGACCGTGGCAGCCGGTCTGCTCCTTCCCGCGGCGCTGGCCCCCGCGCAGCCGTCCTATCCGGCTCCCGGCAGGATCATTACCATCGTCGTGCCGTTTTCTCTCGGCACAGGGCCCGACATCCTCGCGCGCCTCGCGGGGCAAAAGCTCGGCGAGCGCTGGGGCGCATCGGTCATCGTCGACAACAGGCCTGGTGCGAGCGGTAACATCGGCGCGGAGCTGGTCGCCAAAGGGCCGGGCGACGGCTACACGCTGATGATGACGGCGACGTCTTTCGCGCTCAACGCCGCATTGAACAAATCGGCGCCTTACGATCCCCTGAAGAGCTTCGCTCCGGTATCGCTCGTCGCGACCGGGGCGCTCGCCTTCGCGGTCAGCACCGACACGCCGGCCAAAACGCTGAAGGAATTCGTCGCCCTGGCCAAGGCGCGGCCGGGGGAGCTCAACTACGCGTCCTCCGGAAACGGCACGCCGCAGCATCTCACGATGGAGCTCTTCAAGCTCGCCGCCGGCGTGAACATCACGCACGTGCCCTACAAGGACAGCGCCGCGGCCACTCGGGATCTCGCGGGCGGCCACGTCGATGCGATGATTTTCCCGGTGAACACCGCGGCGCCGCTCGTGCGCGCCGGCAAGGCGCGCTCGCTCGCGGTGTTCGGCAACGAACGCTCGCCGGTCTTTCCGGACGCGCCGACGATGAAGGAGGAAGGATTCACGAGCGTCGAGGCGCACGTGTGGTACGCGCTCTTCGCGCCCGCCGCGACGCCGCCGGAGACCGTGCAGAAGCTGAACGACGAGATGAATGTGATCCTCGGCCTCGCGGACGTGAAGGAGTTTCTCTCCAGGCAGGGCCTCGTCGCCGCCGGCGGCTCGCCGGATAGGCTCACCGAGATGGTGAGCGCGGAGCTCGCGCGCTGGATCCGCGTGATCGCCGAAGCGAAGATCAGGCGCGATTGACGGGCTAGAGCCTGACGCCCTCGTCGGCGATGTAGTCGCGGATGACGGTGTCGATGTCGGGATCGGGCTTGAAACCCATCGCGAGCGCGCGCGCTGTCGCAAAGCGCACCGGCCAGGTCTTCACGATCGCCTCGATGCGCGCTTCGGGCTTCCAGGACACCCGCTTGGCGGCGTGCGACCCTGCGATCTTCCCCATGGCCGCGATCATCTCGGCGACCGTTACCGTGATCCCGGGAAGATTCACCACGCGGTTCCAGCCCCACGCCGGGGCCGGAAGCTCGTGCGCATGGATGAAGGCATCGACCACCCTGCGCGGAGAGAGCAGCCAAACGCCGGTTTCGGGCGGAAGCGGGCATTCGTAGGGGATTCCGTTGAGGGGCTCGCGCACTACGGCGCTCGCAAAGGACGAGGCCGCCGCGTTCGGCTTTCCCGGCCGCACGACGATGGTCGGAAGCCGCAGCGACCTGCCGTCTACGTAGCCCTTGCGCGAGAAGTCGCTCACGAGATATTCGCCGATCACCTTCTGCGAGCCGTAGGAAGTCTGCGGCGCGGGCGTGGTCGAGTCGTCGAGAACCTTGGGCAGGTCGCCGCCGAAGGCCGCCACCGAGCTCGCGAAGACCAGACGCGGCGGCTGCGCGCAGTTTCGCGCCTGCTCGAGCACGTTGCGCATGCCCTGCAGGTTGACCCGCATTCCGAGATCGAAATCCGCCTCCGCGGCGCCCGAGACCACTGCTGCCATATGGAACACCGAGCCAGTGTCCGGCGCGATCGCGCGTGCGGCGAACTTCGGGTCGGAGATGTCGCCAACGAGCGTCGCAAGGCGCGGGTCCTCGGGAAGATCGGCCGGAAAAGCCTGATCGACCAGGGTGAGACGCGCGATCTTTTCGGCGGCGAGCGTTCCGCGCGCGAGCAGGGCTTTCGCGAGCTTGAAACCGATGAAGCCCCCGCCCCCGGTGATGACGATTTTCATCGCGGCACGCGTCCGGGCAGGATCGCTGCGATCACAGGAGCGAAAGCAGCGAGTATTCGACTTCCCTCAATACCGGCAGCGCGCGGGAGGTCGCGGCACTCGTGGTTTCGCTTCCCATCGCCAGGCTCACGCTGATCGCCCCGACGACTTCGGATGTGCGGCTGCGGATCGGCACGGCGATGCCGCGCATGTCCGGGTCGAGCTGCTGCTCCAGGACAGCGTAGCCGCGGCTTCTCGCCGTGGCGATCAGCTCGCGCACGCCATCCACCGTGGTCACGGTATGGGGCGTGAAAGGCATGAAGACCCGGCCGGCAAGCCAGCGCTCGACCTCTTCCTGCGGCCAGCAGGAGAGCATGGCGATGCCGGCCGACGCAAAATTCGCCTGTACCCTGGCTCCCAGCATGAACCCCACGTTCTGTACCAGGCGATTGCCGCTTCGGGCGACGAACACGATGTCGTCGCCGTCCCGGACTGCGAAGTAGGCCGCGCCGCCCACGAGCGCGGTAATTCGCTGCAGGAAGGGCTGCGAGATCCTGGTGACGTTGGCGGAATCGACGTAGGACCATCCCAGCCGCAAAACGCGCGGCGTCAGCCAGAACAGCTTGCCGTCGCTTTCCACGTACCCGAGATGCTGCAAGGTCAGCAGGTAACGGCGCGCCGCCGCCCGGGTCACCCCGGTGCGCCGGGCCGCCGTGGACGGCGAAAGCCGCGGATGGTTTTCGTCAAAAGCCTCGATCAGACGCAGACCCCGGTCGAGGCCCGCGATCCGATCGCGCCGGCTCAGCGAGCGCAAGGGGGGCATAGTTCACCCGGCAAGGAAGCACTGTGCGTCATTGGGTATGTCTGTGAAATTCGGGCGAATCGAGGCCTTTGCCGCAATACCGTTGCCGTCAGCGTTTCGCGCCTCCGCTCACAGCCGACACCGCCGCTCGCAGGCCAAGCAGGTAGCTGTCGACGCCGAAGCCGCAGATCTGACCCTTCGCGATTCCTGCCACGACCGAGTGATGGCGAAACTCCTCGCGGGCGTGGATGTTCGACATGTGCACCTCGACGATCGGCACCGTGAGAATCGAAAGCGCGTCCCGGATGCCGTAGCTGTAGTGCGTCCAGGCGCCGGCGTTGATCAGCACGGCGTCGACCTTGTCGGCGAAGCCTTTGTGGACGCGCTCGCACATCGCGGCCTCGCTGTTGGTCTGGAAGCACTCGACCGTCACCCCGAACTCCTTGCCGAGCGCCTGCAATTGAGCGTCGATCTCGGCCAGCGTGATCGTCCCGTAGTGAGTGGGATCGCGCTTGCCGAACATGTCGAGGTTGACACCGTGGAGCACGAGAATCTTCATGTGTGTGCCGCGTTCAAAGGAATGGTGAGCCGGCGGATCAGAGCGCGCGTATCCGGCTGCACGCCGCGCCACCAGGCACGAAACTGTGCGCTAATCGCACATCTGTGGGCGATTATCGCGCACCTTCGCCCTGCGGACAATGTTCTCTCCCTTCTCCTCTCTCTAGGATTTCCGCTCGGTTCATCGGCATCCAAAAAAGGAGGGGATATGAAAACAAGCAGGATAACGCTGGCGCTGGGCGCCCTGGCGTCGATAGCGGCCGGCGCCGCGACGGCGCAGACGCCGCTCACCTATAGCAACAACGGCTCGAACGTCACCTTGTACGGCGACGTCGACTATTACCTGAACTACATGAGGAGCAGTTCGGGCAGCAGGTCGATATCGCTGCAGGACGGCGCGTACCTGCGCACCCGGCTGGGCTTGAGAGGCGACAAGGACCTCGGAGACGGCTACACCGGCAAGTTCGTTCTGGAGCAAGGTCTGAACGACACCTCAGGTGCCGCAGCCGATGCGACGCGCGTGTTCGATCGCCAGCTTTGGGCAGGACTCGCGACCCCGGCCGGCGAATTCCGGATCGGCCGGCAGAATACCGCCATCTTCTACCGCGGCGGCTATATCGACTTCACTGCGCGGACCCTGGGTTCCGTGGTCAACGCTTTTGGAGTGCCTTCGCGCTACGACGCCGATCTCGCCTACCTCTCGCCCCGAATGGCCGGCTTCCTGTTCGAGACGCACTATTCGTTGCAAGGGTCCGCCGTGAATCACACCACGAATCAGGGCGTCTATCAGCTCGCCCTGGATTACGAAAAAGGCCCCTATCGCGCCGGCTACGCCGGCATAGCCGGAAAAGCCCCGATCGGCGCCACGGTCGACAGGACCGTCAGCTATAACAGTTGGTATGCGAACTACAGCTACGGCGGGGGCAAAATCTATCTCGTCCAGATACGAACGAACAACAACAGCACTACTGCCGGCGCGCCCGGGACCCTCAACAACGGCGGATCGCCTCTGAATAATGTGGGTAATTCGCTGGTGGCCGGCACCGACGCGGGCGCAAATACCTACTACAACATCTCCCAGATATCCGCCGACTACTATGTGAATCCCAAAGTCCGGATCGGCGGCCTGTATGGGCGTATCAGAGACAGCTCCGGAACGGGCAAGAATGCGAACGGCTGGGCCATCGGCAGCTTCTGGGACATCTTCAGGGACACCACCTTGTACGCTCTCGCGGACTCGTTGAGCAACGATCCCAATGCCGGCTTCCGTCCGTCCGGCTCGGCGGGTCTGACCAAGACCTTTACCGACGCCGCCGACGTCAACGGCCAAAGGATCCGCGGTGCGCACGTCGGTTTTGTTTACAAATTCTGAGGAATGCCGAAGGGGGCGCCTTCCGATAGGGGTGCCCCCGATGAAACACCAGTCGCGCAGCCTGCCGCCCCGGCATCGGTTCGGGGTCGGCCTCTCGGGGATGCCGGTGTTCACGCAAGGAGGGCTTTGAGCGTATGGCTGCAAGCGAGATTAAAAAAGCGGTTACCGAGGAACAGCAGCAGGAACTCGATGCTGCTCTCCAGCGCGCCGGCAAAGCGCTGGCCGTCATCGAAACCTATGACCAGGCACGCGTCGACCGGCTCTGCCGGGCGGTGGCCTGGGCGGTTGCGAACAAGCGCACATTCTCGAGCCTGGTCGAGATGGGAATCGCCGAAAGCGGCCTCGGCGACGCCGAGAGCCGCATGGGCAAGCGCATGAAGATCCGCGGCGTGCTGCGCGATGCGTTGCGCCAGAAGAGCGTCGGCATCATCGAAGAGGTTCCCGAAAAGGGAGTCGTCAAGTACGGCAAGCCTGCCGGGATCGTCGCCTGCATCGTTCCAACCACGAACCCCGACCTCACTCCCGCGGGCAACGCCATCTATGCGATCAAGGCGCGCGATGTCGTCATTTTCTCGCCGCATCCGCGCTCGAAGAAAACCTCGTTCGAGACCGTGCGTCTGATGCGCGAGGCGCTAGCGCGCGAAGGCGCGCCGGCTGACATCCTGCAATGTCTGACTAAGGTCAACATACCGATGTCGCAGGCGCTCATGGCGCGCGCGGACCTGATCATCGCGACCGGAGGGCAGCCGATGGTGCGCGCCGCGTACAGCTCGGGCACGCCAGCGTATGGCGTGGGCGCCGGCAACTCGACGATGATCATCGACGAGACGGCCAACATCGAAGAGGCCGCGCGCAACACGCGGCTTAGCAAGACCTCGGATTTCGGCTCGGGCTGCTCGGCCGACGGCAACCTGATCATCGAAACCGGCATCTTCGATCACATGCTCGCGCAGCTGCAGAGCGAAGGGGGCTACCTCGCTTCCAGCGGCGAGAAGACGGCGTTGCGCCGAGTCATGTGGGACGGCGAAAACCACCGTCTCCCCGACACCGTCGCGATCGCGCCGCAAAAGCTCGCCGCAGCAGCGGGCTTCAGCATTCCCGCCGATCGCAAGTTCATCATCGTCCACGGCGACGGCATCGGGAAGGAATATCCGTTCTCCGGAGAAAAGCTCACCACGCTCCTCGCGGTCTACAAGTACCGGGGTTTCGATCAGGCGCTGGAGACGATGCGCGCCATCTACGAAGTCGGCGGCAAAGGCCACTCCTGCGGCATCTATTCGTTCGACGAGGAGCATATCCACCGGCTCGCGCTGGCGGCGCCGGTGAGCCGCATCATGGTCCGCCAGCCGCAGTCGAAGGCCAATGCCGGCGCGTTCAACAACGGCATGCCGATGACCTCCAGCCTGGGCTGCGGCACCTGGGGAGGCAACATCGTTTCAGAGAACGTGCATCTCAAGCACTACCTCAACACGACCTGGGTGTCGGTGCCGATCAAGGAGGACCGCCCCTCCGACGAGGAACTGTTCGGCGAGTTCTACGACCCGGCGCTCGAAGCCGACGAGCCGGCGATGGCCTCTCACTGAAAAGCGATGACGGCGAAGACCTCCGAAGAGCGGCTGACCGAGGTTTCCGATTGGTGGACCACCGGCATCATCGACATCCACCCGGGCAAGATCGCGATGCGGGGATATCCGAATCGAAGGAGAAGAACATGAAAGAACTCATATCCCGTCAGCTGGTGAAGTACCTGGAGGCCCGCGGCGTCGAGCACGTGTTCGGCCTGTGCGGCCACACCAATATCGCGGTGCTCGCGGAGATGGAGAAGAGCCGGGTCAAGTTCGTCAACGTGCGCCACGAGCAGATCGCCGCCCACATGGCCGACGGCTATGCGCGGGCGAAGAAACAGACCGCGGTGGTGCTCTCGCACCTCGGACCCGGCCTCACCAACGCCGCGACGGGCGTGGCGAACGCCGCGCTCGACTCGATCCCGATGGTCGTGATCGCCGGAGACGTGCCTACGCATTACCACGGCAAGCACCCGCACCAGGAAGTCAACCTGCACGCGGACGCGTCGCAGTTCGAGATCTACCGGCCGTTCGTGAAGCGCGCCTGGCGCGTGGACCAGCCCGATCTTTTCCCCGAGATCCTGGAAAAGGCGTTTGCGCTGGCGGAGAGCGGCCGCCAGGGGCCGGTGCTGATCGATGTGCCGATGGATATCTTCTCCAAGGAGGTGGACGTCGCGCTGTTCGAGCGCCTGCGCCTGAACACGAAGGCGCTGCGCAAGCCCTCGCTGGACGAGCAGACGGCCACCGAGATCGTGCGCAGGCTCGTCGCTGCGAGCCGGCCCGTGCTCTACGTCGGCGGCGGCGTGATGCTAGCGGACGCGACCACAGAGTTGCGGGAATTCGTCGACCACCTGCAGATTCCGGTCGCGCACACCCTGATGGGCAAGGGTGCGCTCCCGGACGACCACCCCTTCGTGCTCGGCATGACCGGCTTCTGGGGAACCCGCTTCATCAACGAGCAGTGCCGCGCGGCCGACTGGATTCTCGGCCTCGGCACGCGCTTCGCCGAAGCCGACTGCAGCTCCTGGGAGCCCGAGTACACGTTCAACTTCCCGCCGACTCGTCTCATCCACATAGACATCGATCCCGCGGAGATCGGCCGCAACTATCCGGTGGAGATCGGCGCCGTCGCCGACTTGAAGCAGGCGCTGACGGCGCTCAACCGGGCCGCGCGCAAGCTGCTGCCGGAGGGCATCCAGCGCTCGGAACGCCAAGGAGAAATCGCCGCTGCCCGCGCCCTCTTCCTCGCGGGCAACCGCGCGCACGCGCAAAGCGACGCCTATCCGATGCGGCCCGAGCGAATTCTCGCCGACGTGCGCGAGGCGCTGCCGCGGGACGCATTCATCACCACCGACGTCGGCTGGAACAAAAACGGCGTCGGGCAGCAGTTCCCGATCTACGAGCCGGGTACCATCTTCACGCCCGGCGGCTACGCCACGATGGGTTTCGGCGCGCCGGCGGCGATGGGCGCAAAGCTCGCGCACCCCGAGCGCACCGTCGTAGCGCTGGTCGGCGACGGCGGCTTCGGCCAGAACCCGGCGCTGCTCGCCACCGCGTTCGAGCAGAACATCGCGGTGGTCTGGGTGATCATGAACAACTACGCCTACGGCACCATCGCCGGACTGGAGAAGGCGCACTTCGGCACGACTTTCGGAACCGTCTTCGAGAAGGACGGCAAGCCCTGGTCGCCTGACTACGCCGCGATCGCGAAGGCCTACGGCATCGAGGGCGTGAAGATCGGCTCGGCCGCCGAGTTCAAGCCCGCGCTCGAGCGCGCGCTCAAGTCCAAACGGCCGGTGGTGATCGACGTCGTGATGCAGAACGAGCCGGTTCCCACCGCGGGGCACTGGAACATCATGGACATCTACTCCCCCGGCAGAAAAGTGCACCACGCGAGCACGACGGTGACGGCCAAGTGAAACACGAGTTCTCCCTCGCCCACCTGAACGCGCTGTCCCTGTCTCCGCCGCGGCTGGTCGAGGTCGCCGCCCGCGCCGGCTACCGGTACGTGGGATTGCGCCTGAACCGCGTCACGCCCAGCGAGCCGCTCTATGCGCTCGCGGACGATCGCGCGCTGATGGCGGAAACGAAAGCGCGGCTGGCCGACACCGGCGTCGCCGTCCTGGACATCGAGCTCGCACGTATGGGTCCGGAAAACGACCCCAGGAGCTACGTGCCTCTTCTGGAGGCGGGCGCCGAGCTTGGAGCGGCTCACGTCCTAACCCAGTTGCCCGATCCGGAATTCAACCGCGCCGCCGATCGCTTCGCCGCGCTGTGCGATCTCGCCCGGCCGCTAGGGCTCGGAATCGATCTCGAGTTCGTGTCGTGGACGCAGACTCCGGATCTGGCGGGAGCCACAGGCGTGCTGCGCGAGGTGCGCCGGCCCAATGCCGGCATCTTGGTCGATACGCTGCATTTCGCCCGCTCCGGCTCAAGCCTGGAGGAACTCAGGAAGCTGCCCTGCGAGTGGTTTCGCTACGCCCAGGTCTGCGACGCACCGGCGCAAGCGCCGAAGACCCGGGACGAGGTGATCCACGCCGCGCGGTTCGAGCGACTGTTCCCCGGGGAAGGCGGCCTAGGCGTCCGCGAAATCCTTGCCTGCCTCCCTCCGGGCATTCCCTACGCGCTGGAGATCCCCCGGGTTTCGCTTTCGCGGCTCATTGGCGCGGAGGAATACGTCCGCTTGGCGCTCATGGCGGCGCAGAAATACCTCGATGCGCCCGAGGAAGTCATCGAATCGGCGCGAAACTGAAACAGGGGCGAGTTAGTCGCATATATCCTTCATAGGAGGAGGTTGACATGGACTTCAAGATCGATCGTCGTTCGGCGCTGAAAGCAGCTGCCGCCCTCGCTGCTGCGCAAATGGTGCCTGCCTGGGCGCAAGCCAACCCCACCATCCGCTTCGCGGCGGTGTTTTCCGACAAGGACATCCGCGCGGGAATGATCCAGATGTTCGCGAAGGAGGTCGAGCGTGATTTCAAAGTGGAGCCTTTCTACAACGGGACCTTGTTCAAGCAGGGCACGGAGCTGGTCGCCCTGCAGCGCGATAACCTGGAGATGGGCAATATCGCGCCGCAGGATATTTCCAAGCAGATCCCGGCATGGTCGATCCTGACTTCGGCGTACCTGTTCCGCGACGCCAACCATCTGAACTCCTTCTTTGCCAGCGATCTCGGCGCGCAGATGAAGAAGATGGTCGAGGACGAGGTCAAGGTGAAAATCCTCGGGCCGACGTTCTTCGGCACCCGGCAGGTCGGCCTGAAGCGGAAGAAGAAGATCTCCACGCCTGCCGACATGGCCGGCGTCAAGCTCAGGATGCCGCCCGGGGATGCCTGGCAGCTCCTCGGCCGTTCGCTGGGCGCGAATCCCACGCCCATGGCTTACGCCGAGGTCTATACGGGGCTGCAGACCGGCGCCATCGACGGCCAGGACAACCCGCTGCCCAACGTGCAGAACATGAAGTTCTACGAGGTGATGTCGCAGATCGTGCTGACCTCGCACCTCGTCGGATACGACCTGCTCAGCGTCAACCTGAAAACCTGGCAGAGCATGTCGCCCGCCAAGCAGAAGGCCTTCCAGGCTGCGGCCGACAAGGCGATCGCCTGGAGCGCGGCCGAGCACCTGAAGCGCGAAGCGGAGTTGGCCGATGGCTTCAGGAAACAGGGTCTCGAAGTCTACGCCCCGAACGTCAATGCCTTCCGCGCCTATGCGCAGAAGACATACCTCGGCTCGGACGAGGCGAAGGACTGGCCGAAAGGGATGCTCGAGAAGATCAACGCCATGAAGTAACTCCCGTATGCCCGCCGGTCGCGCCCGCGGCCGGCGGCCTGCAGGTCTTGGGGGAAACAAAACAATGAATCCGTTCTTCGGCAAAGCCGGAGCCTGGCTGCTGCGCCGCGCGGAGAATTTTGCCGCCGGCCTGCTCGCCGTCATGTTCGTCGCTTTCATGGTGCAGATCGTTTTCCGGTATCTGTTCAACTTCCCGGTCGGCTGGACCTCCGAGCTGAGCGTCATCACCTGGCTGTGGCTGGTGCTCTGGGGCGCCGCCTTCGTCGTGAAGGAAAGCGAGGAAATCCGCTTCGACCTCTTGTATTCGGCGGCGGGCCGCCGCACGCGTCGCGTCATGGGAATCATCACCGGGCTCTCGATCGTGATCCTGTATGTCCTCTCGCTCCCGGCTACGGTCAAATACGTCAGTTTCATGAAGGTTGAAAAAACGTCCTATCTCAAGATCCGCTTCGACTGGCTGTTCGCGATCTACGTGATCTTCGCCGTTGCCGTGATTGTCCGCTACCTCTGGATCTTGTCGCATCTGCTGCGCGGCAAGGATCCCGAAGCCACCGATTCGACCAAGGTCAGCTCCGGCCTATGAATCCCACCAGCCCCTTCTCCCTCTGCGTCATGGCGATCGTGGCTCTCAGCCTGCTCGGGCTGCCGATTGGGCACGCGATGATCGGCGGATCGGTTCTTTACCTTTTCCTGGCCGGCCTCGATATGGGGACCGCCGCCGAGCAGCTGCTCAACGGCATGTACTCGAGCTTCGTGCTGCTGGCGATACCGCTGTTCATCCTCGCCGCCGAGTTCATGACCATCGGCAGCATCACGGAACGGCTGCTGAGCTTCTGCAACGCGTTCGTCGGGCGCTACCGCGGCGGCCTCGCCCAGGTCAACGTCGTGCAAAGCATCGTCTTCTCCAGCATGTCGGGCTCCGCCCTCGCGGACGCCGCGAGCTCGGGCAAGCTGATGCAGAAAATGATGACGCAGGACGGCAAATACCCGGCGGCGTATGCCGCCGCCCTTACGGCGGTGTCCTCGGTCATCGCGCCCATCATCCCGCCCTCGATCCCGCTGGTGATCTACGCCCTGGTCTCCGATACGTCAGTCGGCTACCTGTTCCTTGCCGGCGTCATCCCGGGTCTACTCCTCGGCATCGCGCAGATGCTCCTGATCGCGTTCACGGCCCGGCGGAGAAATTTCCCGGTCGAGAAACCGGTCCCGCTGCGCGACATTCCGCGCATCAGTTGGGAAGCCATGCCCGCGCTGATGATGCCGGTGGTCCTTCTCGGCTGCCTCTACTCCGGGATCACCACGCCCACTGAAGCCGCCGCTCTCGCCGCCTTCTACGCTCTGCTGGTTTCCGCTTTCCTCTATCGCGGCGTCACCTGGGGCAGCGTCTACAAATCGCTGGTGACCAGCGCGCGCGTCACGATATCGATCGGCATGCTGATCGCCGCCGCGATGGCTTTCAACTACGTCCTTACGGTCGAGAACATACCCAAGACGCTCGCCATCCTGCTGAAGGGGCACGAGCTCACGCCGTTTACCTTCCTCCTGCTCGCGAACCTCATCCTTTTGGTTCTCGGCTGCTTCCTGGAAGGAACCACGATCCTGCTGATCATCGTTCCGGTTCTCCTCCCCACCGCGCAGGCGCTGGGCGTTGACCCCGTGCATTTCGGAGTGATCGCGGTCGTCAACATCATGATTGGCCTGTGCACCCCGCCTTACGGCCTGCTGCTTTTCATGATGGTCAAGATCGCGGAGGTGCCCCTCCGGGACATCGTGCGCGAGGTGATGCCATTTCTCGGCGTCATGATCGCCGCACTTGCGCTGATTACCTTCATACCGGGGCTCGCCCTTTTTCTGCCCCGGCTTATGGGTTACCAGGGCTGAGATGGAGAAGAGCAAATTCCTGGTCGGCCTGATCGGCGAGGGGATTCAGGAATCCCTCTCTCCCGCGCTGCACGAGGAGGAAGCCCGGTGCCAGGGACTCACTCTGCACTATCAGCTGATCGATCTCGCCCGGGACGGGTGCAGCGTTGCCGATCTGCCGCGGCTGATCGACTCGGCCGAAGCGGCGGGCTTCGACGGTCTCAACATCACGCATCCGTGCAAGCAGGCTGCGCTGCCCCTGCTGACCGGGCTCTCCGAAGAAGCACGCGCCATCGGCGCCGTCAACACGGTGGTCTTCCGCGAAGGCGGGCGCAAAGGCTTCAACACCGATTGCTCGGGCTTCGCCGTATCCTTCCGGCAGGAGCTGGGCGATACGCCGAGGCGGCGCGTGGTGCTGCTCGGCGCAGGAGGGGCCGGCGCGGCCATCGCTCACGCCGTGATGGGCTTGGGCGTGGAGCAGCTCTTCATCGTCGACCGGGACCATGAGCGCGCCGAAGCGCTGGCGCGCAGAGTCGCAGGAAACCACCCCGACCGGGTGGTCGCATCTGCCGATGACATTGCACCGGCGGCGAAACGGGCGGACGGCCTGATCCACGCCACTCCGATGGGAATGGCAGCTTATCCCGGTCTGCCCTTGGATCCGTCCTTGCTGCGCCCGGAAATGTGGGTCGCGGAGATCGTCTACTTCCCGCTGGAGACCGAACTTCTGCGCGCCGCCCGAAAGCGCGGCTGCCGAACCCTCGATGGCGGCGGGATGGCGGTCTGGCAGGGCGTGGGGGCCTTCGAGCATTTCACGGGCATCAAGCCCGATGCGGCGCGCATGGAGGCGCATTTCCTGAAAATGGTTTCGCGCGCCGGCAGCGCCGATACGCGGATTCCGGGTTGATCATCGCGTGATGGTCCACGGATAGACAGGGCAGGTACAGCGAGAGTCCGGAGGAGCGGTCCGATGGCCCTTCTTGGCAACGCGGCAGTGGCGATGTGGTGGAATGTCGCACCCGAAGCTCGGTCGGAGTTCGAGGACTGGCACTCTCACGAGCATATGCCGGAAAGACTTCGGATCCCGGGTTTCTTGCGCGGGACGCGCTGGACGTCACCGTCCGGTGAAGGGGACTATTTTGTGATCTACGAGCTGGCAGAGTACGAGACGCTCACTTCGAAACACTACCTTGACCGGCTGAACAACCCGACGCCGTGGTCCACCAAGATGATGCCGCAGCACCGCAATATGACCAGAAGCCAGTGCCGGGTCATATGCAGCCACGGTGGTGGTACGGCGCGCACCTTGCTGACGCTTCGGTTTTCGCCGGTCCCGGGGCAGGCGAACCGCTTGAGAGAGCGGCTTTCACGAGATGTCTTGCCGGCGCTTGCGGCGCGGGCCGGCCTGATCGGGGCTCACTTGTTGCAAACTCAAACGCCGACAGGCCAAGCAGCGACCGCCGAGCAGAAGATCCGCGGCGGAGACGCAGTGGCCGATTGGATATTGCTAGCCGGCGGCTACGATTCGAAAGCCGTGGCGGCGCTCTTGGACGACGAACTCCAGGAGCAAACGCTTGCGAGACACGGAGCGTGCCATGAGCGAATTGCAGGCATTTACCGGTTGTCGTTCTCATTGACCAACAAGGATCTCCCTTCGACGAGGGCCCGGTGCGACTCCCAGCCGCCGTCGATCGGCAGATTCGTCTCCCAGCCCGCCACGCGGCGACTGCCGAAGGCCGCCGACGGCAAGAAGGGGGCGCGGGGTTCGCGAACCATGCAAGAGCCTCTGAGCAGGGCGCAGCTTCGAGTGCTCGGCCTGCTGAACCGCGGTTTGACCAACCAGGAAATCGCCAAAGAACTCGAGATCGGGGTCGGGACGATCCGGTGGCACTTGAATAACATTTTCGGCAAGTTGCAGGTACGCAACAGGACGGAGGCTATCGTTCGAGCCCGGGAACTGAGCCTCGTGTAGCGAGCATCCTGCCTGCCTTTTGTTAGGTGACGCCGCGCCATGGGGGAGCGTAACTTGCGCAATAGACAACTCGAGCCCCTTCGTTCGCGTATCGGGGCCGCCCTTGCGAAAAGCGTTACAAAGAGGAGGTGAGCACAGTGGCTGCTGATCGCGTTGCCATCCTTGCGATCCCCGCGGAAAGTGCGAATGGTGCAACCGACGCCCCGTTGTTGCAGGAGGAGCTCGAGCGCGCTCAGCGAGTAGCCAGCGGGCAGATCGCCGCTCAGGATCTCGACTGGCTCAGCAAAGGTTTCAGCGCCTTCCTGGCGAACGGCGGCGCGCTCCCGCTCGAGCGCTGCTTGCGCCTGCCCGGGAGGGACGGCGCCTTGCGCCGCGAATGCCGTGACTACTGGCTGCGCAGCGCCTGGAAAATGACAGGTGGCGATCCCTCGCCCTGGTGTCGATCCGAGATGCTGGCCGTGGAGGTCCGCACATTTGCCGCAAGGCAATGGGTAAGATGGCGCACGCTTCAGTCCGTACCGCCAGACGCGTCGGAATTGGAAACCGCCTTGTTCCATGCCTTCCGCGCGTATGAGCGGATTCCCGTGACCGCAATGCAACTGCACAACATCGCTCATCACCGCCGGCATTCTTGAAGTTCGCCTGAAATCTTCCGGCTGAGCCGCCTGAGCGGATACCCTCTTTGCGTTCGGTGCCCGACCCGGTAGGTCTCGCTCGTGACCTCGGCGGCTTGTCGACGATGCTTCCCAAAGTAAGCACCATAGTTTGCTTTGGCAAGCAGGCGTGGCATTGACAAGGCAGACCCCCTCCTTTGAAATGATGTTCTAGTTTTGGCAGAACATTAGGGTCTCGTTCGGGGCCCGATCCTAGGGGGAGATGTTCCATGAACCTCAAATTGTTGGTGTCCTCGCTGCTCGCTGCCGGCGTGCTGACCATGTCCCAGGCGGTCACGGGGAACGACGACGGTGATCGAGACCGCGGTGATCGGGACCGCGACCACGACGAATGGTCGGGCAAGAAGCACGATGAGCACAATGGGCACCACCACCATCGGCCCCGGGCAGCCGAGTTGTCGGATTGCTGCACGCCGGGCGACAAGGACTTCCCCAAGGTCGGCGGCAATCTCGGAAACCAGAACTACTCGAGGCTGCACAAGATCAACCAGCACAACGTCCGCAGGCTGGGCGCGGTGTGGCTCAACCACATCGAAGGCGGCGTCACGACAGGGACGAACCAGAGCACGACCGTGGCGGTGGACGGCGTGCTCTACATCGAATCGGCCCCCGGCAACGTGTTCGCCGTGGACGGCAAGACCGGAGTGACGAAGTGGAAGTACACGCAGCCCCGCGGCAGCCTGACGCGCCGCGGCGTGGCGGTCGGCGAAGGCAAGGTCTTCACGATCACCGGCGACAACACCGTGGTCGCGCTCAACAAGGACACGGGCGCAGTCGTCTGGGAGAAACAGCACAACGGCTGGGGCAACGTGGAAAAGGTCGCGGTGGTCTACAGCGACGGCATGCTCTACGTGGGCACGAACGACGGCAACCGCGGCGCCGGACTTGCGCTGCGCGCAAGCGACGGCGAGCTGGTGTGGTTCTTCTGGGGCGCGCCCGGCCCGGGCGAGATCGGCAACGACACGTGGGAAGGCGATTCGTACCTGCTTGGCGGCGCCACGCCCTGGATACATCCGGCCGTCGATCCGGACCTGAACCTCGTCTATTGGGCGTTCGGCAACGCGCGCGGCAATCGTTCTTCTCAGGATGGGTCAGCGCGCGGGGGAGAGAACCTGTTCTCGAGCTCGGTTGTAGCCGTTGACGCAAAGACCGGCGTATACCGGTGGCACTTCCAGACCATCCATCATGGCATTTGGGACATGGACAACATACTGGTCGTGCTCGCGGACATCAAGGTCCATGGAGAGGACCGCAAGGCGCTTATCCATAGCGGGAAGACCTCCATGTACTACATCCTCGACCGCCGGGACGGCACGCCTCTGCTCGGCATCGACGAGCTGCCGGTGCCTCAGGATCCGAGGCAGAAGACCTGGCCGACGCAGCCCTACCCGCGTCAAGGCGGATGGACGGAGAACTGCATCATGAACCAGCCTCTGGGAACGGACATCCCGGGCAACCCCAACCGGGCCGTGCCGAATTTTGCGCAAGGCTGCCTGTATGCCGCCCACTGGGACATTCCGATCCTGTCGATTCCCGGCCATGGCGGCGGCGCGGACTGGAGCCACCAATCCTTCAGTCACAACACCGGGTTCATGTACACCGGCTACGGCTACGTCGCCGCGGCGCATTCGCTCACGGAAGCGAGCAACGGTCTGCGGCCGGTCGGCGAATACCAGACGGGCGGCATCGTCGCCGTCGATCCGTCCACGAACAAAGTCAAGTGGAAGAAGCTCATGCCCTACGAGCTGGCGCACGGCAACGGCATCCTCACAACGGCGAGCGACTTGCTCTTCATCGGTCAACCGGACGGAAATCTGCTGGCGCTGGACGCGCGCGATGGTCACGAGCTGTGGCGGTTCCAGACCGGCGCCGCCGTCAGCGCCAGCCCGATCACCTACGAGATCGACGGCGAGCAGTATGTCGCGGTGTATGCGGGGGGCACGGGCATTCCCTACGGCGATTCCGCGCCACGCGGGGATAACCTGTGGGCGTTCAAGGTCGGCGGTACGCTCGCGCAGGCCGCCACGCCCACGCCGCCGGTCGTTCGTCGTCCGGTCTCGGGCAACCCGGTGGAAGGCGCCACCTTGACGCCGCCGAACACGGTGATCCTTGCGCGCACGCGCTCGGCGACCGGCGTGGTAGGGGCGACGGAATCCACGGCGGTGAACGCGATGGGGCCGACGCACATGCGAGTTCCGGTCGGGACCACGGTCACCTTCACCAATCCGGCGA
>Ga0193733_1000220_pt1 | contig 20478 bp, 9 predicted proteins | sample U1s2metaG_FD_145076 | JGI IMG/M metagenome (GOLD analysis project Ga0193733, IMG submission 145076) | Soil microbial communities from a riparian zone of the East river system, Colorado, United States - U1s2 | ecosystem: Environmental > Terrestrial > Soil > Riparian zone | place: USA: East River...
GCTGGCAGCGCATTGCCCGCCAGGCGTCGGAGCAGTCCCGGCGAGGCGGTTTCCCGGAAATCGCACTGCCGATCAAGCTTAAACAAGCCGTGACCGTGACCACCGGCACCCGTATCGTGCTGGCGGAATCGGAAGACCATGTAACTTTGAAAAGTGTCCTTCGAACTCTCACCCCGGCGGGCGAAATCACCCTGGCTTTTGGCCCCGAAGGCGGCTGGACCGAATCGGAGGCAACGTTGTTCCACGCTGCGGGATGGATCGCAGCCTCTTTGGGGAGCACAATCCTGCGCGCTGAAACCGCGGCCATCGCGGCGACCGCCGTCGCTTTCGCCGAACTACAATAGTTCTCCTCAGCAAAATCCTCATGCTTCTCTGGTATGCTCCTGCAAAGTGGCAGTCGCAAAACCCAACTCACGTCCCCGCGCCTTCGAACCGGACGAACGCCAGCGCGCAGCGATCGAACACCTCCACGGGCCCATGCTGGTTATCGCCGGCGCGGGTACCGGAAAGACCACGGTTCTCACCAAGCGCATCGCCCATCTGGTTCGCCAAGGCTACGCCCGGCCCGCCGAAGTGCTGGCTGTCACCTACACCAAGAACGCGGCCCAAGAGATGCGCCAGCGGGTGCGGGAGGAGTTGCGCGGAATCGACTTGTCCGGCCTGCGGATCGCGACCTTTCATGAGTATTGCAACGACCTTCTGCGGGAACACGGCCGGCAGTTCGATGTGCTCGACGATCAGGATCTCTGGATTTACCTGCGCCGTCGCCTGCGCGAACTGAATCTGCACTACTTCGTGCGCGCCGCCAGGGTCAGCAAGTTCCTGGAGGATTTGCTCAAGTTCATGCGGCACTGCCACGACGAACTGGTCACTCCGGAAAAATACCAGGAATACGTTCAGCGTCTCGAACGCGGGGAACTGCCCATTCCGCGCGTGACCCGGTCGAAGGACGCGGACCAGGTGTCTGACGAAGAAGTCCTGGGACGCTGCCGCGAAATCGCCAACGTGTTTGCCACCGTGGAACGGATGCTGCGGCAAGACAACCTGGGAACCTTCAGCCACATGATCACCCACGCCCACCAGATGTTGCAGCAGGATGGCGAGCCGTTCCCGTCCCCTAGCCGGTTCATTCTGGTGGACGAATTTCAGGACGTAAACTTTGCCCAGGTGAAAGTCCTCGAGCGGCTCGCCGGGGAACAAGGCAGCGTCTTTGCGGTGGGCGATCCGGATCAGGCGATTTATCGTTTCCGGGGAGCCTCCAGTGCGGCGTTTGTTCTTTTCCAGCGTCACTTTCCCACCTCCAAGCTGGTGAAGCTAGAGAAAAATCGCCGCTCGACCTCGCCCATTCTGAACTGTGCTTTTGCCTTGATTTCCAAAAATCCGGAGGTTTTCAACTCCGGCAGCGGTGCCACAGCCTATCAACGGTCGGTCCTGATTTCTGCCCGTGAGGAAGATGCGGCGCGAGCAGGCCAGCCGCTGCCGCGTGTGCCGGTGGAGGCGGTGGTGCTGAAGGAAAAGGATGCCGAGTCCACCGAACTGGTCTCGGCGCTGCGTGATTGGCAACGCAAGACTCGCCGGCAGTGGAGCGATTGCGCCGTCCTTTACCGCACCCACGCTCATCGCGATCAGCTGGCCGCCGAGCTCGCAAGCCAGGACATTCCGTTCTCCATTGAGAACATGGACGTGATGGATATGCCCGAAGCGCGCGACCTTTTCGCCTGCCTGGGGGCGGTGGTTTCCGACGCCGACGGCGCCAGCTTGTTCCGGGTCGCGGCCCTACCGCAGTTCGCCATTGATCCGGAGAAACTGCGCGCCGGAATCAAGGCGCTTGCCCGCGAAGCCGGCGCGTCCGCGATCGCGCTGGTCCTGGCACAGATCGAAGGCGGCCCAGGTGTGCTTGAGCGCTTACGACAGACCCGCGAAGAGATTGCCGCCACCGACGCCCGGGGCCGGATCGCGGTGGATGTGATCGCACGCAATTTTTCCCTGGATCCGAGCTCACGCGCGCTTAACGCGGTGCTCGAGTTTGTCAGCGGATGGGAGCAGAAGGCCATCACCGCGACCGGGGAGGTGAGCGAGCTTCTCGACTACCTGGAATATTTTCGCGAGGCTGGCGGGGTCATTCCTCTGGCCTCGAAGGATGACAATGCAGTCCGCCTTATGACCGCTCATGCTGCCAAAGGCCTGGAGTTTTCCCAGGTCTTCATTCTTCGTGCCAATTCCAGTTCTTTTCCGGCGTCGTATAAGGAACCGCTCCTCGAATTTCCCCGGGAACTGCACGACTCTGCATCGGTTGCCCAGGACGATGACAAGGAACTATGCAAACAGGAGGAGCGCCGCCTATTTTACGTTGCCATGACCCGGGCGCGGGATTCGCTGACGATTTATGCCAAGCAGGGAACTGGGGTTAGAGATCCCACGCCTCCCGGCTTCATGCGCGACCTTCTGAAGGACTCCAGCCTGCTCGGCCGCTGGCTGGTGCCCGCCCAGCCCCGGGGCTTTCAGACCGACATGTTTGCCCAGGCGGCAGGTCTGGCCGGTATGACGCGCACCAGTGAATGGCTCAATCTGCCGCCGGCTTCCAACCTGTCCGCTAAATTAAGCGCCAGCGCGGTCCAGACTTACGAAACCTGTCCCCTGCAATTCAAACTGGAGCGCGAGTGGAAAATTCCCGGCGAGGTTCCCGCCGCCATGCAATATGGCGCCGTCATGCACCGCGTCCTGCTCGCGTTCTATAACTCCGTCCGCGCCGAACGTCCGATGGCTGACCAGGCTGTGATCCAGTTCTTTGCTGACGAACTGGCTGCCGCCGGCTTTCAGGACCATTACCAGCATGACCTCTACCAGCAGCAAGGTGTTCTGCAGTTGCAGGATTTTCTGGCTGCATTCCGGCGGGTTCCCGCGCCCAAGGTACTCCATACCGAAGAGTTCTTCGAGGTAAAGGTGGGCGAGGTGAAAGTGGTGGGTCGCATCGATCGCATTGACGAGGTGGCGGCCAGCAGCGTCGTCATCACCGACTACAAGACGGGAAAAGCTCAATCCCAGGAAGATTCCGACCTGAGCCTGCAACTTTCCATTTATGCTCTGGCGGCGCACCAGAAGTGGGGATATCGTACCGATCACCTCGTCCTCTACAATCTGGAAGGGAACAGTCCCATCGTGACCCGGCGCAGCGACGTTCAACTGAACGAAGCCAAAATCCGAGTAAGCGGAGTGGCAGAGAATATTGCGGCAGGAAAATTCGAACCCAAACCTGGCTTTTACTGTAAATTCTGCGTCTATCGCAATCTTTGTCCCGCCACCGAAAAACGACTGCAGGAACCCTCGCCGCAGACCCAAGCCGCGACCGCCAAACAGAGGTGAGGCGGGAGCATGTTCTTTCGGCGGACGCGGAAAGCAAAGCGGGATGATTTTGTAGGGCTCTCGGAGCAGAAAATCTTTCGGCAGAAAAAACTTAGGGGACGCTTCCGCGTCCCCGTTTTGCTGCTTTTGCTGTACTTCTCTTAGTGCTTCTTTTTCTTCTTTGCCTTTTTCTTGGTTGCCATGGTTCTATTCTCCCTTCCATTTTTCATGGACTGCTATGCAACGGTGCTCAGTTGCAACTTATTGAATGTATAGAGTCAATAAAAAGTGATGTCAAGAAAAAAATGATGCTCTCATGCGCATGCGACCCCTACACCAAAGTCACCAGAGATTGTTCGAGAAGAAATTTTCGCGATCGCGAGCGCCGGGGGAGAAGTTTTCTCGCCTGGAAGTTCTTCGGGCGTTCCCGATTTCGCGCGTCTCCACGATCGCAAAAAACGCCAGCCTGTGTTTCTGACCTGCTCCCGGCGGCTTCAGGAATTCCGATCTTTTCCTGCCGCGCGCATCTATAATTGAAATTGAGAAATCATCGCGGGAGCATATAAATGGCGGCTAAGGACGAGGTTGTCATCATTTCCGGGTGTCGCATTCCAGTGGGAAGATTCCAGGGCAGTCTCTCAGATTTGAGTGCGACGCAGTTGGGTGCGATCGTGGTTCGTGAGGCGGTGAAGCGTGCCGGTGTTGACCCCAAACTTGTCGACGAGTGCATCATGGGCAACGTCGTCTCTGCCGGTTTGGGACAAAACCCCGCCCGTCAGGCGGCGATCTTCGGCGGACTGCCTCCGGAAGTGGGTGCCATGACCGTCAACAAGGTTTGTGGTTCAGGACTCAAATCTGTCGCACTCGCGGCGCAAGCGATCCAGACCGAAAACAGTTCCATGGTCGTCGCCGGCGGCATGGAATCGATGACCAACGCTCCCTATCTTCTTCCCCAAGCGCGCAAGGGATATCGACTGGGCAATGCCCAGATCGTTGACTCCATGGTGAACGACGGCCTGTGGGACATTTACAACAACTACCACATGGGCATGACCGGCGAGAACGTGGCGGAAAAATACGGCATCACTCGCGAGCAGCAAGATCAGTTTGCGCTCAACTCTCACCGCAAAGCTCTGGCTGCGATCACGGAATGCCGCTTCCAGTCGCAGATTGTTCCGGTCGAACTGCCACCGAAGAAAAAGGGCGAGGCTCCTGTAATTTTCGACAAGGACGAATCGCCCCGCCAAGACACGACCATTGAAGTGCTGCGGTCGCTGAAGCCGGCTTTCAAGAAGGATGGCACGGTGACGGCCGGCAACGCACCCGGGGTGAACGATGGCGCTGCCGCGGTGGTAGTCACCAGTGCGAAACGCGCCCAGGAGCTGGGCGCCGAACCCATGGCGCGCATCGTGGCCCAGGCCACCAGCGGGGTAGACCCCAAGTGGGTGATGATGGCGCCGGTGGGTGCAGTCCGCAGGATCTGGGAAAAGACAGGATGGAACAACGAAGACGTCGACCTCTATGAACTCAACGAAGCTTTCTCAGTGCAGGCCCTGGCCGTGATGCGCGAGCTTGGGCTAGACCCGAACAAGGTCAATGTAAATGGCGGGGCGGTCGCCATCGGACATCCCATCGGAGCGAGCGGCGCCCGCGTGCTGGTCACTCTTATTTATGAGATGATTCGCCGCAATGTCCATCGCGGCATCGCCGCACTTTGCCTGGGCGGCGGCAACGCGGTGGCGATGGCGGTGGAACGGTAGGTGGCCGATCAAACTCCAGGAGATTCGTCCAGACAGGCACTAGACGCCGCTGGTCGCCCCCGCGGAGCTCGATCCCGCCGTGGGCAGTGTGACCCTGAATACCGCCCCACCTCCCGGGCCGGAGCTGGGGTCGATCTCTCCCCCGTGCTCTCGCAAAATTGCTTTACAGATGCTCAGGCCGAGACCGGTGCCGCGACCTGGCCGCTTCGTGGTATAGAAAGGATCGAAGATGTTGGGGAGCACCTCGGCCGGGATGCCGAGCCCGTCATCCTGAAACGTGGCGGTAACCGAGTTGTCGTTATTTTCCAGCCGGATCCTGAGCGTGCCGCCGTCCCGTACCTCGCGCATCGCCTGTTCGGCATTCAGAATTAAATTCAGAAAAATCTGCATCAGCTGATGCGCATCGCCCATCACCGCGGGCAGGGAAGGCTGGGGAAGAAAATCCACCGTAATATTGCTCTTGCGCAAGGAGTAGGCGTGCAGGTGCAGAGTCCGTTGCACCAGTTCGTTCAGATTGACGGGTCCCTTCCCCGGAGCGGGCGGCCGCGAGAAGTACATGAGGTTCTGCACAATGTCAGCGGCGCGCCGGGCCTGCTGCTGCAGCATTACCAGATGCTTGCGCGTGGACTCCTGCTTCTCTCCGTCCTGCAGGAGTTCGGCCAAGCCCATGATGCTGGTCAGGGGATTGTTCAGTTCGTGCGCGAAGCCTCCGATCATCTGGCCCATGGCCGCAAGCCGTTCGCTTTGAATAATCTGCTGTTCCAGTTTTTTTTCTACGGTGATGTCGCGCAGCGATACGATCACGCCGCGGGACTTTCCTTCCGCATCGAACAACGGGCTGGCATCGGCCCGCAGCGTCCGCCAGCTACCATCGCGATGCCGTGCCCCAAATTCGCAGAAGCCAAATTTCTTCCTGCCCGTGCTCACCTCGTGGTAGAGAGCCAGAAACTCCGGGGACTGTTCCGGCTCGGCATCGCCAACCTTGTTCCCCAGCAGGTCCTCCGGTGCGTGGCCGAGCAGATCCCGGATGCGTGAACTGACAAAGCCGTAACGCCCCTCGAGATCGATCACCAGGATCAGGTCAGGGAAGCTCTCCAGAAGATGGCGCTGGAACTCCTCCTGCTGGCGCAGCGCCTTTTCCATCTGGCGCCGCTCCGTGACGTCCACTAGCGTTCCCTGGTAGCGGATGATCTTGCCGGCACTATCCCGGACCGCGTGCGAAGTGTCGAGAAAAACTCCCGTCGTTCCGTCCTTTCGTCGAAGTGTGAGCTCCCGGCTGCGCTCGCTTCCTCGATCATCGGCGTTGCGCCCGAGCACCGCACTCTGGCCGGGATCCACATTAAGGGTGCCGGCATCGAGGGACAAGAGTTCGTCTCTGCTGTTGTAGCCGAGCATCCCGATCAACGCGGGATTGGCGTCAAGCAACTTGCCCTCCGGCGCGCTAAAATACACCCCTTCCTGCAAGGTTTCAAACAGTTCTGTAAAGCGGCGTTCCTTCTCCCAATCTTCCGTAACGTCGCGGGCGAGGGCGCTGATGCCCACCACCTCGTCACTGTTGACGATGGCATTCAAAACACAGTCGAAGTAGAGCGCACCCGCGCTGCTTTTCAACTGCACCCGGACCAATCCTGACCAGCGCCGCGTTCTCAAAAATCGAGATAGCCCGCCTTCGACCTCGCGGCGCACGGGCTCCTGCAGAAACTCGTCGATCTTGTGGCCCACCACGTCCGCGTACGGCAGGCCCAGCAATTGAGTAAGGCGGCGATTTACCGTACGCAAGGTGCCATCGAGCGAGCTGGCAAAAGCCACGTCGTCGAAGGAGTCGATCAGTTCCCTGAAATTTCGTTGGGAACGCTGAATCACCTGGCTCAGCTGGTCCAGTTGCTCTTCTGAGGGCGTGGCTCCGCTACGGCCGTGCAGATCGCGGAGCAGGTGCTGGAGTTCGGAAACTTCGCGGCGCCGTCCGTAAACGTAGGTGGCGAACAGGATGGCCAGCACCAGAAGGCCGACGGGAATGGTCCCCAGGTGATAGGGAAGGCTTTCCAGCCGTTCCCAGGAAACCGCGGCCAGACCGGTGGCCAGCAGAACCAGAAATGCCAGGGCAAGCCGCCAGAGCCGAACTTCCTCTTTTTCCAGATGACCCGGACGACGGCGTGGGCCTTCGTGTTTATCTTCTTCTTCCACCATACCTACCGGGCTCGGTCCAAGGCAAGGTTTCTCGCCCCGCAAGGTCTCGCAGAGGTGTCAATGAATCGTAGTTCACGGCCAGGCGCGAGACAACCCGACGGCGTGTTGGGCAACTTGATTCTGGCCGGCTTTCCGGCACTCAGTTGCTTTGCCTTGCCCATTGGCTCAACCGTTACCTTGGTCTACGCTTCCGCATCACTCATCCCAGGGCGTATGCCTGCGGCGCTCTGGTTCGATGGGTGCGGAGGGCAACGGACAAGAGTTGCCCCAACGCGACCCGATATCGAATTCAGTCGGCCTGCGAACGCGCCTGTTGCACCATCTCGACCAGGACCTTTCGAGCCTCTGTCGGACTGCTTACTTCTCGCAGAAACGCGATGCGGGTTCCACGCATGCCATCCTGGGTCTTCAAGCGCGCATGAAACCCGAGGCGATCGACTGCGACCATCGTGGCGTGCTGTGATTCCATGCGGCCAAATTTCCGGACCAGCAGGACCAGCGCATCCTGGTGGTCGGCGTTCATGTGCGCAATGATTTCCGCCATTGCGTCCGCAAGAGGGTCGGGTTGGCTGCGATCATATTCGGGGGCCGAAACCCAGCCCATCACTCCAAAACCGCCCACGTAATAAACGTCCACAAGGTCCATGCGGTAAAAAGAAAAGTCTTCAAAATCTACCCAATACTTGCTGTTGGCATAGCGTGCTAAGTAGAGCTTGCGCGCCTCGGCCAGCTCCGACTCTGGTAGTGGCAGTACGTTTCCTACCAGCGAAACCCGCGAGGCTCCGAGCGCATCACCGCCGGCGTCATCCTGGGCCACCAGCAAGCTAGCGCGAGGGTCGGCCTGCAAGTTCTGGGTATGCATGGCCATGGTGCTGATAAGAAAGATGGGGCGCCCGTGATCGTCCAACCCGTAGGGCATCACTGATCCGAACGGGAAGCCTGGCTGTTTCCGCGAGAGGGTGGAGAGGCTCCCTGTGCGGCCCATGTACATGAGCGTACGCGCACGCTCGGCGAACCCAGGCTCGGGGACTGTAGGCTGGTCACTCGCTGGCCCAGCGCCGCCATGTTTTCTGGTGGATGAGGCAGTCATCTTTGCTGTTTCCTGGCTCCGTACGTAATCGCGGTATTGGGGCCAATCAAATCGATTTCTTGCACCTTGACTCTTACGTCTCTTCGTCTGGCGGACCCGCAGCGCCGGCGAGATCCTGAGGCTTGATCTTCTCGATGTTGAACTTGGTCGCCCGCTCGCGCATCGTCTTAAATACCTCCTCGAGCGGCGGGGGGTCGCCCTTGATCCATCGCAACGGGTTGATGCGCGCCACCACAAACGAACGCAAATATGGACTTACCAGTCCGCGTTCCTTTAACTTCTTGACCACCGCCGCAACCTTCTCCTCCAGATCCAGGACCAGAGACGCGCGCTTCTCGTGATCCCTCAGGACGGAGCGCAATGGCTCATCACTGAACGTTTCAAGCCGTCGCAGAATTGATTGGTAAGCGCCGCCGCCGAAGCGCGCGACCCGTTCGTAGCACACTCCCAGAGTGACAAGTGCGGCCTGCTCGAGATAGTAGGTAAACCCAGATTCGGGTCGCGAGCCATCTTCGTCGACCAGGCCCCGGTAAATCCGTATGACTTCCAGGGAGCGTTCTTTGAGATTATGCGCTTTCTCTGTATTCAGAGCCAAGATCTGCCACGCAACCTCGCGTTCCGCGACGACCAGAGCCGTGATGGACTTGGCCCCAATCCGGCGCATGGCCTCGAGGCGATGGCGGCCGTTTGGAGTCCAGAAACCCCCTTTGGGTGCGACGACGGCGATGACAGGGTCGAGAAAGCGCCCGGTCTTGCTAATGACGTCGGCCAGCCGCTTGTGGTGAGCGTCGGAGAGATCACGTTGAAACGGTGTCGGCTCGATCTTGTCAATCGGCAGAATCGAGAGCAGCATCTGATGACCGCCCAGCGGTTCCTTATAAAGGCCCACCACGCAGCCCCCGGCTCTCTCGATGGCTTCCGCGGCGTCTGCGGCAGATCCTTCCGGTCGTCCTAACCGGCACTCTGCAGGTTCTAAGCCTCTGGTACCGGGCTTGGCTTTGCGAGGACGTCGTCGGGCAGGTGCGCGCTTTGGCATGATGAGACTTTATCTTAAATCTGCGACCTAACTACGGCAGGTCAGAGTTTTGCATTTGATACCGCCAGCTCTCTCCCGAAGCGAACCAGGCAGTTCAACCTGGGAAGAGCTGATTCGGTGAGTCGGCCTCGCTTACGGCATTCATCGGCGGTTCCTGCCTGATTTTTAGAGCCCGCACGTCGGGCATGGCGCAGGAGGAGGATTGCGTGCAGGTAAAGAGTGCATGGGCTAGTTTCACCGGGTGCGGCAGCGTGTTTTGCAGAAAATGCATGAGACGGCCGGCCGGTCGAAACACATTACGCCGGCCTGGTTCCAGTCGGATCGGGGGTCCAGGCAGTCAAGCCACATCTTAGAACCTGTGAACCTGTGAACCTGTCCACGGGTGCGCATGGTTCTGTTTCTATCCGGTCTTGCAGAGGACCTTCTTAATAGGGTGCATCTGGCCCTGCACCGCCCGCAAGGATTATTAATGATGTTTCGTCCTGCATAACCCCTGAATAACCAAAGACCATCAAGAACCAGCGATCGGCCAACGAGTACCCCTGGGTTCCCGCATGGGAGCGATGCGCCGCGCGGCACCCGCGTGCGATTTTGACCCTGAACCATCCGAATTTGCTACCTCTCAGGCTACCCAAAGCCCCGATAATTTAAGTTGCGGAGCTCGATCAATCGCCGCGTCGCCCGCATCCTCTGGACGCGGGCTGTGTGCTACACTCTGCCCGCTGATTTTCTAACCTACATTTTTATTGGGAGTCATAGCAATGCAGCTCGGTCGGCTCGTTCTTGTCATTCCAGCGCTCGTCTTCACTTGGTGTGTCGGGGCACCAACCGCGGCCGCGCAACCGGCCCCTCCCGTTCCCCGGCCCATCACCCTGGAAGATTATTTTCAGATTCGGGAGGTCGAGGACCCGCAGATCAGCGCCGACGGTCAGTGGGTAGCTTACACCGTCCTAACCTCATCCCTGAAAGACGACAAGCAAAAGACGTGCATCTGGATGGTAGCGACGGCCGGCGGGGATGCCCTTCCCATGACTTCCCAAGAGGTTTCCTCTTCGCATCCGCGCTGGAGCCCGGACAACAAGTTTCTCGCCTTTCTTTCCAAGCGCAATGAAGGCAAGACCCAGGTCTGGCTGTTGAACCGCCTCGGCGGAGAAGCCCAGCACATCACCGATACCATCCAGGACGTCAAAGAGTTTGCCTGGTCGCCCGACAGCAAACGCCTCGTCCTCGTGCTGCAAGACCCTTCCCCGGAGGAACTGGAGGAGGCGAAAACGAAAGCCAAATCCGAAAGCGAGGACAACGACCCCAAAGACAAAAAGACAAAAACCCAACGCCCTTGGGTTGTCGACCGCTACCAGTTCAAGATCGATGAAGTCGGCTATCTTGAGCGCCGCCGCACCCATCTCTACGCCTTCGATCTTGCCAGCAAGATTCTGACCCAGGTCACCTCCGGCGACTTCGATGACGAACAGCCCGCCTGGTCGCCGGACGGCAAGTTTCTGGCATTCAGCAGCAACCGCTCCGCTTCGGATCCCGACCGCACCTACGACACAAACATCTGGGTCGTGGCCGCCGATAATACGGACAAGGGCGCACATTTGACGCAGGTCACTACGAATCCCGGTTCGGACGAGTCGCCTGCCTGGTCACCGGACGGTAACTGGATCACCTATGTCACACAACTCGATGCGAAACTCTTCGTCTACGCCACGAAGCATATTGCCATCTCGCCTGCCTCCGGCGGTGGGGCCAGGGTGCTGACTGAGGGCTTGGACCGCATGTCGACGGAACCACATTTCTCACCCGACGGCAAGGCTATCTATTTCATAGCCGATGATGACGGCGCCCAGAATCTCTGCCGTGTCGCGATCGCTGGCGGCGAGATCACCCGTCCCATCGCTGGCCGCCTGATGCTCTACGCCTATTCCATCGCCCGGTCGGGCGAGGTGGCGGCGCAGATCGCCACCATGGACCGCCCCGACGAGATCTACACCATCCCATCCGGCAAGCTCACACGGATCACCCACACTAACGACGATTTCATGGCGCAAATCAAAATCACTATGCCGGAGTACGTCAAATTCAAGAGCAAAGACGGTACCACCGTTTCCGGCTATCTGTACAAGCCGCTCGACTACGCGCCCGGGAAGAAGTACCCGGCCATCCTGCGCCCGCACGGCGGACCTGTCTGGGCTTATTACGCCGAGTTTACGCACCTCGCCCAGCTCTTGGCAGCGAATGGTTACGTGGTACTGTTCCCCAACCCGCGCGGCTCCACCGGCTACGGGCAGCCCTACACCAAAGCTATCTTCGCCGATTGGGGGAACAAAGATTTTCAAGACGATATGGCCATGGTCGACCACGCCATCGCCGAGGGCCTGGTTGATCCGGACAAGCTGGGAGTGGGGGGATGGTCCTACGGAGGTATCTCAACCGATTTCATCATCACCCAGACCACGCGCTTCAAGGCCGCCATCTCCGGCGCCGGCTCGGCATTGTTAGCCTCCTTGTACGGACACGACGAGTACATTCGCGACTACGAATACGAGCTTGGCTACCCGTGGAAAGACAAAGCCCGATGGGAAAAGGTGTCCCCGTTTTACCGGATCGCAAACGTCACCACTCCCACCCTGTTCATGGGCGGCGATATTGACTGGAATGTGCCCATTCTCGGCAGCGAGCAGATGTATCAGGCGCTGAAAAGCCTCGGCCGCGCAACCGAAATGGTCGTCTATCCAGGCGACTACCACGAATTCAAGACGCCCTCGCATATCAAGGACCGCCTCGAACGCGATCTTGCCTGGTACGCACACTACGTCAAGGGCGACGGTACACCAGCCCGCCCGATCTCTTCCGCCACTACGAAGCCGGCAAACTAATCTTGAATCAATTCCGTGTCGCAAATATCTCGAATCGAAAAGACAGCAGCCGGCGGCGCGAGCTGGCCACGATGTCGCAGAGCATGGTGATGGGATAACATATGCCCTGTCTCCGTGGATGTATGGGAATTGGTAGACACTGCTCTGAAAAGTTGGATGTTGTATGCCGTCCTGCTGAAGATCCTCAATAGGTTCACACCGCCCGGTTGTGGAGGGCGAATTGCTCCCATTCCGCCAAATCCTTCAGGATCCTCTTTCCCTGAAGCTAGCTCAGCCAATCGGTCCAATTTGAAAAGCAGCCAGATTACAAGCCGTCTCAAGGAGCTTCTATGCGTTCGGTTTCACGGCTGGTAGTTGTCCTGTTGGTCTTCCTCTTCGCCCTGGGCGGAATGGTTTGGGCGCAATCCTCCACTACTTCACTGCGGGGAACTGTCAGCGATGGGACCGGCGCCGCCGTTTCCACGGCAAAGGTCACGCTCAGCAGTCCGGAGCGCTCCGTTGAGCGGTCTACTACCACCAACCCTGAAGGAGGATATGAGTTTCCTCAACTGGCCCCGGGCGCATATCGGCTGGTCGTGGAAATGACTGGCTTCAAGCGGTATGAGCAGAAAAACGTCCAGCTGCTCATCAGTACCCCGGCCACGGTCAATGTCGCGCTCGAAGTGGGTGCCGTGGCCGAGACCGTAGAAGTGACGGCCGAAGCGGCGCTGGTCAACACTACCGATGCCTCTCTCGGTATCGCCTTCAACGAGCGCCAGGTCAAAGAGCTTCCGCTCGAAGGCCGAAGCGTGCCTGAGCTGCTCAGTCTGCAATCCGGCGTTACCTATACGGGAAACCGCAGCGACGTTAATCGGGATATCGACACGCGGAGCGGGGCGGTGAACGGAGCTCGCAGCGACCAGAGCAACATCACGCTTGATGGTGTGGATGTCAATGATCAAGTCAACGGCAACGCTTTTACTTCCGTCTTGCCGGTCACGCTCGATTCGGTCCAGGAATTTCGTGTCACGACGAGCAACTATAACGCCGACCAGGGCCGCTCCTCCGGAGCGCAAGTATCGCTGGTGACCAAAAGCGGCACCAACCATTTCCATGGCTCCCTTTACGACTACCACCGCAACACCTACACCAGCGCCAACGACTATTTCGTCAAGGTGGCGGAGTTATCGAGCGGTCAGCCCAACGTTCCGCCCAAGCTCATTCGCAACATCTTCGGCGGCTCGCTCGGCGGACCGCTGGTCAAAGATCGCCTCTTCTTCTTCGTCAACTACGAAGGCTCCCGTCAGCGTGAGGAAAACAGCGTGCTGCGCATTGTCCCCAGCGACAGCCTGCGTCAGGGCTTGATGCGATATGTGTGCGACGGGACGGATCCATCCTGCGCTCCGGGCAATCCCAGTGGCGTTACCGTGGTCGATGATCCCAGCCTGGGTCCTGTCGCTACCCTGACGGCGGCGCAGATCCAGCAGATGGATCCGCTGCACATCGGGAATAATCCGGTCATGCTGAATTACTTCAACTCTTTCCCTGCGCCGAATGACCTTACTCAGGGCGACAAACTTAACTTTGTAGGGTATCGCTTTCGCGGACCTATTCCCACCAACAAGAACTGGTATCTCGCGCGCGCCGATTTCAAGATCACGCGCAGCGGGAGTCACAGTCTGTTCTGGCGCGGCGCGCTCCGAAACGACGCCCAGTCCGACGTGCCTTACCTTCCCGGGGGACCTCCTTTACACACTCGCACCGACTTCAGCAAGGGCTTGGTCGTGGGCTACACCGCGCTGCTCAGACCGACGTTGATCAACAATTTCCACTGGGGTTTCACCCGACAGAGTCTTGGCAACATCGGCAACAACGACAGTGAGCCGTTCAACTACTTCCGCGGCTTAAACGATGACAGCACACCCAATTTCTCGAGCCTGGCGGTTACCCGCAGCCGCGTTTTCCAGACCCCGGTGCACAATTTTGTGGATGACTTTGCCTGGACCAAAGGTAAGCACGCCTTTCAGTTTGGTACGAACCTCCGCTTCATCCGCAATCCGCGGGCAAACTTCCTAAGCTCCTTTTCCCAGGGCGTAACCAATTCTTCCGGGCTGAACACAGCCGGAATCGCGGGCACCAGCAGTCCGCTCGATCCCGGAAACAACGGGTTCCCCGCCGTCGATTCGAACTTCGTCGTCGGATATAACTACCCCATCATCGCGATGTTGGGGCTGGTCAGCGAACTGGACGCCACCTTCAACTTCGACAAGACCGGCACGGCGCTGCCCCAGGGCGCTCCCTTGAAGCGGCGGTTTGGCGCCGACGAGTATGAGTTCTACCTACAGGACTCCTACCGCGTCAGACCCAACCTCACCATCACCTACGGCCTGCGCTATTCCCTTTTCTCTCCGCCATGGGAAACCAATGGAACTGAGGTAACGCCCACCACAAGCTTGGGCAACTGGTTTCAGCAGCGTGCGGACAAGATGCTGACCGGCGGCGCCTCCAGCACCGATCCTCTGCTTTCCTTCGACCTGGCCGGGCCAGCCAATGGTAGGAAAGGCTACTACGCATGGGACTACAAGAATCTGGCGCCGCGTCTCGCGTTCGCCTATTCTCCCCGGCCGAGCGGAGGTTGGCTGAAGAGTTTGTTCGGGGATGGCGACAAAACCGTCATCCGCGGCGGCTTCGGTATCGTCTTCGACCACATCGGCTCGGGCTTGCTGAGCACATTCGACCGCCGCGGATCCTTCGGCCTCTCCACCGGCATTACTGCGCCCGTGCCAACGGCAGCGACGGCACCGCGCCTCACGGGTTTGAACACTCTTCCTCAGTTCGAGCAGGATGGAATTACACCTTATTTCCCGGCTACACCGTCCGGCGGATTTCCCTACACCTATCCCGACGCCGGCACCGGCCTCGCCATCCAGTGGGGATTGGACGACACCATCAAGACTCCCTACTCTTATGCCTTGGACTTCACGATCGGCCGCGAGTTGCCCAAGAACTTCGGCTTTGAAGTTTCCTACGTGGGACGCCTCTCCCATCGACTGCTTTCGCAGGAAGACCTGGCGATGCCCCTCAACATCACTGATCCGAAATCCAAAATCAGTTATTTCACCGCCGCCAAACGCATGAGTGAGCTTGGATTTGCAGGCACCGCGACGTCCGATGTGAATGCCAGCCTAGTTGGTCCTACCGCCGCGTATTGGCAGAACATGGTGGCTCCACTGGCCGCTGGCGATGCCTACACTCTGGCTTGCAGCGGTGGCACCACCACCGACCCGGTGCAGGCAATGTACGACCTTTTTGGCTGTGGCGGGGGACCGGTGAATGGCTTTGGCGACGAGACTACCTCACTAGCCAATTTGGACTACTGGGGCTCCGACTTCTCCGGCAACGCTGGCATTCTGGGTCAGTCGGGGAACTACTACTCGTCGGTGCTAGGTGCCAACGCATTCTTCAACCGCCAGTTCCACTCGCTTTACGCTTGGCGCTCAATTGGCAATGCAAACTACCATGCCATGCAGGTAAACCTGCGGAAGGGGATGTCGCAGGGTGTACAGTTCGACTTTAATTACACCTTCTCCAAATCCATTGACATTTCTTCCGACGCGGAACGGATTGACGCATACAGCGGCCTGGGTGGGCAGGTGATCAACTCATGGGATCCGAATGCATTGCGTGCCGTCTCTGATTTTGACACGAAGCACCAGTTCAACGCGAACTGGGTTGTCCAGCTACCTTTTGGCAAAGGTAAGGCATTTGCCGGGGGCGCTCATGGAATTGCCCAGGCAATCGTTGGCGGGTGGCAACTATCCGGACTAGCCCGCTGGACCAGCGGATTTCCGGTGACGGTAGTGAACGGTGCCACATGGCCGACCAACTGGCAGTTGGGCGGAGGGGTGGTGCAAGTCGGCCCAATCCATGCTGATACCACCATACGTTCGGATGGCTCGGTAAACCTGTTCCCGACAGACCTGCCGGCTACGAGCGACGGTCTCGGGCCATTCCGCCATCTCTTCCCGGGAGAAAGCGGGCAGCGCAACATTGTTCGCGGTCCAGGCTACGCTGGCTTGGACATGGCGCTCAGCAAGCGCTGGCAGATGCCCTACAACGAGTCGCACAGCGTGCTACTTCGTTGGGAGGTCTTCAACGTCCCGAACTTGAAGCGCTTCGATGTCGCGACGATTACCACCGGCATCGACCAAGGGCCGGCGTTCGGCACCTACAGTGGCTTGCTCACCAGTCCGCGCGTGATGCAATTCGCTTTGCGTTACGAGTTCTAGGCCGCCACCCCTCGGTGGCACGCCGGATACAAACAGGGGCGGGTCTCTCCCGCCCTTTTGTTCCAGCCCGGTCCAACCGCCCCATGCAAGTGGCATGGGGCTTAATCCTCCGTGGCTTCTCTTACGATGGGAAAGCGGACGATGAGGCCACATTAGAAGGGGATCTTCACGCTTTGACTTTGAGCGATGCCAGTTCCTAGAGATCGCCAATTTGACAGCCCAGGGGGAAATTCAAACCACCCTCGTGAAACCCCGCCGGCAAACCCTCTGATGTCGGCAAACCCTCTGATTGACCGTCTCCTCGTAACATGCTATAAAGACTGGTTGTACCGGGCCTCCGGCGGCAAGCTCAGCAACCGGCGGCCTCTGCGGTGCAGAACATCCGACGCGGCCAAGCTCAACACTCCTGTTCAAGCCGTGTAGTGGAAGCGTGTTCGGAACTCCGGCAATGCGCTCCCCGGCGCTCTCCAATCAGAGCGTCCGGTTGGTGCTGTTCGCCGGGCGGCAGTGCCTAAACACGTGATGGTCCCGAAATAGTCTTCATACCGGAGGAATCCCTATGCGCACCTGGCTGGCGAAAGCTGTGTCCCACGGATACCAATTCGCCCAAACGTCCGCCAAGACGGCGGCAGCCGCATTTTTCATCCTTAGCTTCGGCGCGACTGCCGCCTTCGCCCAATCTGCCGGGGAAGTAGGCGGGGAAGCCAGTCTGAAGCTTCCTGACCTTTCCCAGGTGGTTTTCCTCGGAGTTGACGGCCATCGCTTGCTGATGATTGGCATTCTGTTTTGCATCTTTGGTCTGGCTTTCGGGCTGGTTATTTACACCCGCCTGAGAAATATGCCGGTGCATCGCGCCATGCGCGAAATTTCCGAACTGATTTATGAAACCTGTAAAACCTACTTGATTACCCAGGGAAAATTCCTGCTGATTCTGTGGCTCTTCATCGCAGTAGTGATCGTGCTTTACTTCGGCGTGCTGTCCCCGGTTCCAAATAAGCCAATCGCCATCACCCTGCCCATCATTTTGATATTCAGCCTGGTCGGGATTGCCGGGAGCTATGGGGTCGCCTGGTTCGGCATCCGGGTAAACACGTTCGCCAATTCACGCACCGCCTTCGCTGGCCTGGCGGGCAAGCCCTACCCGATTTATAACATTCCGCTGCAGGCCGGCATGAGCATTGGCATGATGCTGATCAGTGTCGAACTGCTGATCATGCTTTTTATTTTGCTCTTTGTTCCCTCCGACTACGCCGGACCCTGCTTCATCGGGTTTGCGATCGGCGAATCGCTGGGCGCGGCCGCCCTGCGCATCGCGGGCGGCATCTTCACCAAGATCGCTGATATCGGCTCCGACCTGATGAAGATCGTCTTCAAGATCAAGGAAGACGACGCACGAAACCCCGGCGTGATCGCCGACTGCACCGGCGATAACGCGGGTGATTCGGTCGGCCCCTCGGCCGATGGATTCGAAACCTACGGCGTCACGGGCGTAGCTCTGATTACCTTCATCCTGCTGGGCGTGAAGGATCCGACCGTGCAGGTGCAACTGCTGGTATGGATTTTCGTGATGCGTATTGCCATGCTGGTGGCCAGCGCCCTCTCTTACTTCCTGAATGGGGCTATTGCCAAGGCGCGCTTCGGCCATGCCAACCAGATGAACTTTGAGACGCCGCTAACCTCGCTGGTCTGGATCACGTCTCTGGTGTCGATCGCCATGACCTATGTCATCTCCGCCCTCATCATTCCCCAGTTGGGCGGTGATGCAACCCAATGGTGGAAGCTGGCGACCATCATCTCCTGCGGGACGTTGGCGGGAGCCATCATTCCTGAATTGGTGAAGGTATTTACCTCCACCGAGTCGCGACACGTGAGGGAAGTTGTCATCTCGGCCCAGGAAGGCGGCGCTTCGCTCGGCATACTCTCCGGTTTTGTGGCGGGAAACTTCTCCGGCTACTATCTCGGGCTCTCCATGGTCGCTCTCATGTCCATCGGGTACTACTTCAGCACCCTCGGGCTCGACGGGCTGATGGTTGCGGCCCCTGTGTTTGCCTTCGGTTTGGTGGCATTCGGCTTCCTGGGCATGGGGCCGGTGACGATTGCTGTCGATTCCTATGGACCTGTGACTGACAACGCCCAGTCGGTGTACGAGCTGTCGCTGATCGAGCAGGTTCCGGGAATCAAGCAGGAACTCAAGAAAGACTTCCACATCGACGTAAACTTCGAGCGCGCTAAAGATTTGCTGGAAGAGAATGACGGCGCCGGCAATACCTTTAAGGCCACCGCCAAGCCGGTTCTGATCGGAACCGCTGTGGTCGGGGCCACCACCATGATCTTTTCCATCATCATGGCGCTCACCCACGGGCTCACGCAGAATGTGAACAATCTTTCACTTCTGCACGCGCCCTTCATGCTTGGCCTGATCACGGGCGGTGCCATGATCTATTGGTTTACCGGCGCCTCCACGCAAGCGGTGACGACCGGCGCCTATCGGGCGGTGGAATTCATCAAGGCCAACATCAAGCTGGAGGGAGTGGAAAAAGCCTCCGTTGCCGACAGCAAGAAGGTGGTTGAGATCTGCACCCAGTACGCACAAAAGGGAATGTTCAACATTTTCCTGGCGGTGTTTTTTGCCACTCTGGCGTTTGCCTTTGTGGAGCCCTTCTTTTTCATCGGGTACCTGATCTCGATCGCCATCTTCGGACTCTACCAGGCGATCTTCATGGCCAATGCCGGGGGGGCCTGGGACAACGCGAAGAAAATTGTTGAAGTCGAACTGAAGCAGAAGGGCACTCCCCTGCACGATGCCACGGTCGTGGGCGACACCGTGGGCGATCCGTTCAAAGATACCTCTTCCGTGGCCTTGAACCCGGTGATCAAATTCACCACCCTGTTCGGACTGCTGGCGGTGGAACTGGCAGTGAAACTGACTGCGGAAACCAGCAGCGGGTTTAGCCACGTGCTCGCTCTGGGGTTCTTTCTGGTGTCCTTCTTCTTCGTGTACCGCTCGTTCTACGGTATGCGCATCGTGAAAGAATCTGCGGTGGCCCGGTAGCCTCAGCTGAACCCTTTGACCCATCCATGCCATTCCCCGGGTACGCACCGGGGTGGCATGTTTTTTTTGCCCGGCAGTTGGTTTCGAACCAGGGCATTCGGGCACGCGACTCATCATGCGTCGACTCATCGTGCGTCGTCACCAGCCAAAGTGGCGTCCTTTCAGGGTGGCTTCGATCAGATCGATCGGGCTGGCGTACTCGCCATCGAAGTGCGGGAAGGTAGGCCGGGATGGGGTTGAAGCGAACCCAGCATCTGCCTGGCGGCAGGAACGGGAGGTGATGGATTGTGCGGCGAACGGAGGATGCCAGTCATGGTGAGAACCAGATCCACCGCGGCATCGCCGGCCGCCAACGGCTGGTCGACGCCCGCTTGTATTCACCGCAAAAATTGCGTGAAACCAGCATCCAGGTACATCCGTTCACCTGAATATGATGGCGGTCAGCCCCAAGTAGCCGGAAAGAAACCGACCGCCGGTACGCTTCATGGGTGTTTTCTTGGAGGCGGATTGCCGGAATCCGCCGCACCGAGTTCTCCCAGACTCTTCACATAGGCAATGATTTGCCAGCGTGACGGCTCGGGCAATGAACTCCAGGACGGCATCCCCTTTGCCAGATATCCGTTCTTAAGCAGCCAGAAGATTTCGCCGTCTGTCGCTTGTTGCACCTCCTTGGTGCGCAGGTTGGGCCTCTTTCCCCGGCCCAGCGCATCCTTACCGTGGCATTTGGCGCAGTGGTCGGCGAACAATCTCGATCCGCCGGCAATCGCTTCCGGCTGGTTCGCGCACGGATTGGTTCGGGCCCGCTCCGCCTCAGAGATGTGCTTCATCCAGCCCGTATCCGCGGCGATACAAGCCGAAGCCGCG
>Ga0193733_1000221_pt1 | contig 20410 bp, 18 predicted proteins | sample U1s2metaG_FD_145076 | JGI IMG/M metagenome (GOLD analysis project Ga0193733, IMG submission 145076) | Soil microbial communities from a riparian zone of the East river system, Colorado, United States - U1s2 | ecosystem: Environmental > Terrestrial > Soil > Riparian zone | place: USA: East River...
TTGTGGCGCACAACTCACCGGGCACTACTGCGGGCAATGCGGGCAAGCTGCCGTCGATTACCGCCGCTCCTTCCGCCATGTCATCGCCGATGTGCTCGATTCATTCCTGAATTGGGATTCGAAATTCTTCGCCACAATTGCGCTCCTCATCTTAAAGCCGTGGCGGTTGACCAACGAGTTTCTCGCCGGCAAGCGCGTCCGCTATGTGCATCCGCTGCGCCTTTATCTGCTGGCAAGCATCTTGTTTTTCTTTGCGGTGAATTACGGAGCGAGAGACTTGCGTTTCGAACCGGGCAAACTGGGCCCAAAAGATCGCGCGGAACTCGAAGCCGACTTGAAGAAAGGAGATTTGCCACCCGCAGCGCGAGAGAAATTGGAGGCATTGTTACAGGAGTCTTCGCCTCCAGCTGATTCTTCGCCTTCATTGAACGCACCTTCGCCGCTACCGACCGCGGCTTCGCCTCACCCCGGCGCCAGAACCGACAAGCAGAGGCAGGAATATGGCAAAATAGGCGAGCGACCGTTTGTAGCTTTTGACCAGGCAAAATCAACGACTCCGTTCGAGCGCTGGATCGAAGGGCGAGCCAAAGAAAAGATGGGTGAACACGGAACAAAGATGGGGCTGTTTATCGCCACGCTCTTCAGCAACCTGCCTTACATGATGCTCTGCTGTATCCCGCTGTTCGCTTTCGTCCTGAAAATTCTCTACATCCGTCGCCACATTTTTTACATCGACCACCTCATTTACGCGCTTCACATCCACACATTCGCTTACACCGGCGTCATGCTGATCGTACTTGCAACAATCGGGCTCAACCGCGCGGTCCCAGGTCCGATTGCAGGCTGGACAATCGCGCTACTCTGGATCGCGTTCGTGGTGCAAATCTTCTTGTCAATCCGGCGGGTTTACCGGCAAGGTTGGTTCATCAGCACACTGAAATTTTTCACGGGCGGTCTTGTTTATCTGGTGGTGCTGTTAGTCGCCCTCGCAGCAACCTTTTTCATCACTCTTGCAATCCCATGAATAAAAAAATCTTATGCTCGACGTTGCTTCTGCTGTCCGGAGCGGCCTCAAGTTTTGCTTCCCCGCAGATGATTGCGTTTGAACGCTACCAGGCTGCGTGGATCGCAAATCTCGACGGCACCGGCGAGAAAAAGATCGCCGATGGAATTTTCCCAGCGATCTCGCCTGATGGAACTCGCGTCGCGTTTAACACTGTCGAAAAAACGAGCGACACGAGTTACGTGCGTCACATCGCCGTTGTCGACGTTGCCACAGGAAAGTTGAACGTCTTCAAAGACGTGCCTAGCGACAATTCCTATTACCCGACCTGGACGGCTGACGGAAAACAAATCCTTTTCACCACACGACCGCACGAGGTCTGGGATCTCGTCGCTATCAATTCCGATGGCACGAATTTCCACGTGCTCAAACCCGGCGTGCAAAATGAAGTGACACGTTACTCCCCGATTTGGGCACGCGACGGCCAATCGGTTTTTTGCGAGGACATGGCGAACGTTTATCAGTTCGGGCTGGACGGCGCGGTGCGCGCGCAATGGAAGATCGACAAGATCGTGCCGAAAGGCGACATGAGCGGCGACGGACGTATCGATGTCTCGCCGGACGGTAAGCGATTGCTCTTGAGCATCGACATGGGTGAAGAATCTGGCCGCAAAGATTGGGACGGCCCTTTGCCGGCGTTGTGGTCGTTCGATCTCCAATCGCAAAAGGCGACGCGGCTCACGCCGAAGAAACTTTTCGGTTGGGATGGCGTTTGGATCGACAACAACAACATTCTTTTTCTCAGCAAAGCGGCCGGCGAAAAGGATGACTCGATTTATCGAATGTCCGTTGACGGGAAAAATTTGAAACGCCTGATCAAGAATGGGCGCTTCCCATCCGTCAGCGCTCCGCAGGCATGAAACAACTCACCATTGCGACCCTTCTCTGCGTCGCTTTTTCCGGACTGAGCAATGCGGTGGAACGGAAAATTGCGTATCAGCACGACGAGAACATCTTCGTTGCCGATATCGATGGTAAGCACCCGAAGAAAATTGCAGCTGGCGCGCTGCCGGAAATTTCTCCAGATGGAACGCGCATAGCGTTTAACATCGAGGGAGACGCGAAGACGCGTCCCGGTCCGGAGCGCCACATCGCGATCGCCGACGTCGCCAGCGGCAAAGTCACAATTCTAAAGGAGATCCCTAGCGACAATTGTTTCGGACCCGTCTGGTCGCCAGATGGGACAAACCTCGCATTCTCGATCATGGCAGAGAAAGAATGGCATCTCGGTCTGGTAAATGCCGACGGTTCCAGTTTCCGGTTTGTTAGGAATGCAGAGCTAAAGAGCGAAGCGTTCGGCGCGCCAGAATGGGCGCGCGACGGCAAATCGATTTTTTGTCACGATCTCGACAACCTTTATCACATCGATTTGGAGGGAAACGTTCTGAAGAAGTGGGAGCTGTCGAAAATTTTGACCGATGCCAGCATGAACAGCAACGATCGGTTGAGCGTTTTGCCGGATGGCGAGGCGCTGCTGATGGACGTCGATTGCGGCGCCGAGCACGAGCGCAAGAATTGGGACGGTCCACAACCGGCGGTCTACAAATTCGATCTCGCGGGCGAAAAAGCAGTCCGTGTTACCGGCGAGAATGATTTCGTTTGGGAGCCGTTTTGGCTGAGCAAAGATCAATTCCTTTGCATCATGCAAAAGGAAAACGAAAACGAGCCATCGATTTATCGAATGTCGCTGGACGGAAAGAACTTGAAGTTGCTCGTGAAACACGCGCGAACCCCGAGCGCCAGCGCGCCGTAGAATTCCTGTAGCCACCGGCCTGTGGCCGGTCCGGACCGATAGTCGCAGATTACGGAGATGGCCGGCAGGGCCGTGGCTACAATAGTTTAGCTCAGAAGCTCACGCGCTTTCGCAAGCGCTTCCGCGACCTTGCTCGGGTCCTTGCCGGCGCCTTGCGCGCTTTCCGGACGCCCGCCGCCTTTTCCGCCCACGATTGGCGCGATCTGCTGGATGAGTTTGTTCGCCTGAAATTTCGCGGTGAGTTCTTTCGGAACAGCAGCGATCAGTGCAACGCTTCCGTCTCTTGCACTCACGAGAAAAATTGGGCCATTGAATTTTGGCTTAAGTGCGTCCGCGACAGCCTGTAGCAACTTCGCATCGGCATTTGCCACTTCGGCGACGCAGAAATTTTTTCCTGAATACGACGCTATCAGCTGATTCGCGATCTGAGCAGCCTGGCTTCTCAGTTCCGCCTCGCTTGTTTTAGCCGTTTTCTTCTCCCAGTCGCGAACATCGGCAGCTATTTTTTCCAAATACACCGCGCGCGCGTCGATCTGCTTCAAGATTTCAGCGGTCTCACGGTTGGTTTCAAAAGCAGGGAAACCGGGAATGTCAGGTTTCTTGCGCGCGAGTGCTTCAAACTTCTCTTGTTGGCGCGCAGCTTCTTCCCTCGCCCAGATGCCTGCTGCGTCACCGGCAACGGCCTCAATCCGCCTCGTTCCGGCCGCGATCGCTTCTTCTCTCACGATCCGAAATGGACCAATCTCGCCTGTCGCTCTCACGTGCGTTCCACCGCAAAGTTCCATCGAATAACCGTTAAGTGCGTGCGGTGCGCCGCCGATCTGCAAGACACGCACCGTGTCACCGTATTTCTCTCCGAAGAACTGGATGATGTCTTTTCGTTGTTGCGCGTCTTGAAACGGAATTTCCGTCCACGAAACCGACGCATCTTCGGCGATTTTTTCGTTCACCAATTTTTCGACATCGCGCTTTTGTTCCGCCGTGAGCGGCGCGCTTGAAAAATCGAACGTCAATTTGTCCGGCCCGACGTAGCTGCCTTTTTGCGAAGCATCACGCGAGACCACTTCATGCAGAGCCCAGTGTAACAGATGCGTCACGGTGTGATGTCCTTGAATCAATTTGCGCCGATCAGCATCGACCGAGATGCGCACCGCCTCGCCCGGTTCGGGCGCACGACCTTTCACAAGAGCGGCACGATGAACAAAAACATCGCCGCGCTTTTGGGTATCGATCACGCGCAGCTGACCAACTTCGGTCCAATCATGCCCCGGAACGTGTAACAATCCGCGATCGCCGACCTGACCGCCCATCTCGGCGTACAAAGGCGTGCGATCGACAATGATATTTAGTTCGTCCGATTGTTTGCCAGGGAGAACGGTTTCAACGACTGCTTCCGCCTCGAGAAAGTCGTAGCCCAGAAATTTTGTCGGTGCTGCTGTCAGCTCTCCTTGTTCGACGCTGATTTCCTCCTTTTTCTGTGCTTTCCTCGCGCGCTCGCGCTGTTGTTCCATCAGTTTTTCAAAACCCGCTACGTCGACAGTAAGCCCGCGCTCACGCGCCATGAGTTCGGTGAGATCAAGCGGAAAGCCGTACGTATCGTAAAGTTTGAAAGCGAACTCGCCCGAGATTACGCGTGTAATGGGGAGCGCGGGCGCCTCGCCCGCAGTGTCACGCGCCTCGCGGGACACCGGCGCAGGCTGCGGCGTCCATAGCCATTGATAATCTTCATCCGAGGCCGCAACTGCCGCGTCCCAAGGATTTCGACAGATATAATGAAACTTCTCTTCCAAATCGTGCTCCGAACGAATGAGGCGATCGAAGGATTCATTTTCCCAAACACGTTGGCCTTTCACGCCTGCCGCTTTGTTGATTCGATGCGATGAAACGCTTTTCAGTGTCTGCAGAATGTCGCTTAGTGCGTAGAATACAGGCTTGCCTTCAGCGTCATCAGTCTGAATTCGTGGCTCGAGCAATAGGTGAACATGGTCCGGCATGACGCAGGCGGCATACAGCTCGTATTTTCTGCTTGCGTTATGCAAAATGGTTTCAAGCGTGATGTCGCGCTCTGCGTGAGAAAGTTTCCGGTGTTCTCGCGTCGTGAAGGTGACCATGTACTTGGCCCACGGACGCTCAAAATGCGGAAGCCGACGCTTGTAGTACGCTGCCCCGTGAGCTTTCGTTACTGCAGATGTGTCCCGCGAGGCGCGTGAGACAGCGGGCGAGGCGCCCGCGCGCCCCAAAATGCGCGCGACTTCGCGCTCGAAGAGTTCGATGCCTCTGTCGAGCGTTTTGTTAAAGGCTTCTTCTTCGCGGCGAATTGTTTCTTTGATCTTCGACTGTTGCGCGCGGACTTCGGGGAACACGTCGCCCATCGTCCTTGCCACTACATCGACAAGCTTGAAGAAGAATGGTTCGTGAAAACCCAAGGCGCGGCCGTAACGCACCGCGCGACGCAAAATGCGGCGCAGAACGTAACCGCGGCCTTCATTGGACGGGATTATTCCGTCAGCGATAGCAAATGAGAGCGCCCGAATGTGATCAGCAATCACGCGGAACGCGATGTCGATTTTTTCCTGCTCGTTCTGATTTTGTAGGGCGGCTGTGTCAGCCGCCGGCGTCTCGCAGAGACGCCCTACAATTGGAAGAGTCGAGCTATATTTTTTTTTGCTCAGTTTTTCGAGTTCGTCGAAGATCGGGCGAAAAATGTCCGTCTCGTAGTTTGAAATGGTTCCCGAAAAGTCCGTGAAATTCTTTGTGCCTTGAATGATGGCGGTCACGCGCTCGAAGCCCATTCCGGTATCGACGTGACGTTGTGGCAGCGGCGTGAACATTCCGTCTGGGTTTGCGTTGAATTGGATGAAAACGAGGTTCCAAATCTCGATGCAACGCGGGTCTTCCTTGTTGACGAGCGCACCGCGGGTGTCGCCGTCCTGGGTCAGATCGACATGCACTTCTGAGCACGGTCCGCACGGACCGGTATCGCCCATCATCCAGAAATTGTCGGCCTTGCCACTGTTGAGAACGTGAATCTTTGGATCGAGATCGGCTTCGCGAAACAAATGCGTCCAGTGCTCGTAGGCTTCCTGGTCGAATTCGCTTGGTTCGCCCGGACCGGGTTTGTAAACGGTAGCGTAAAGTCGTCGCGCTGGAAATTTCCACCGCTCGACCAGTAATTCCCATGCCCACTCAATCGCTTCTTTCTTGAAGTAATCACCGAAACTCCAGTTGCCCAGCATCTCGAAAAACGTGTGGTGATAGGTGTCGAGCCCGACGTCCTCGAGATCGTTATGTTTGCCGCCGGCGCGAATGCACTTCTGAGTGTCGGCGACACGCGGGGGGTTCCACGGCGGCTTTTGTTGTCCGAGAAAAATCGGCACGAACTGGTTCATGCCGGCATTAGTGAAAAGCAGATTCGGCGCGTCGGGCAGCAATGACGACGAAGGCACAATGGTGTGCTGTTTCTCGCGAAAGAAATCGAGAAATGATTGCCGGATCTGAGCCGAGGTCATCATTTTTTAACCACGAATGAACACGAATAAACACCAATTAGGCAAAGCGGAAAACCCCAGCACGTCTGAAGTTGAATTCATTCCGTGCCGCGTTGGCTGGTTAATTCCGAACAAATGCGTTCGCGCAACTGCGGCCTGGACTGCGCGAGAATTAGGACTTGGCCGGGACTGGCCCCTAGTTTTTCTCTTCGTCCAGCTTCGCTTTGACCGCGGTCTCAATTTCTTCGTAAAGTGTCTTGTCGTTCTTCAGAACTTCTTTAGCGGCGTCGCGGCCCTGGGCAAGTTGCGTGCCTTTGTAGTTCAACCACGAGCCCCGCTTTTCGATGATCTGTTTTTCCAAGGCAACATCGAGAAGGGCGCCCGTCGAGGAGATTCCCTCGTTGTACATGATGTCGAATTCGGCCTCAGTAAACGGCGGCGCGACCTTGTTCTTCACGATCTTAACACGGGTGCGATTCCCTGTGACAACGCCATCCGTCTGCTTGATCGCACCGATGCGCCGAATATCGACGCGCACACTGGCATAAAATTTCAAGGCCTTTCCGCCGGGAGTCGTCTCCGGATTTCCAAACATCACGCCAATCTTTTCGCGGATTTGATTTGTGAAAATGCAGCAGGTCCGCGCCTTTGAGATTAGCGACGTGAGTTTGCGCAATGCCGCGCTCATGAGTCGCGCTTGCGCGCCGACCGTGGCATCGCCGATCTCGCCTTCAAGCTCCGCTCTGGTGACCAGCGCCGCTACTGAATCGATAACGATCACGTCAAGAGCGTTGGAGCGCACCAGCGTCTCGCAAATCCGCAGCGCTTCCTCGCCGGAGCTTGGCTGGGACACGAGCAAATCGTCAAGATTAACGCCAAGTCTTTTCGCATACGCAGGATCGAGCGCGTGCTCGACATCAATAAAGGCTGCAAGGCCGCCGCGCTTTTGCGCCTGCGAAATCACCGTCAGGGTAAGTGTCGTTTTTCCGGACGATTCAGGGCCGAAAACTTCTACGACGCGCCCCCTCGGAAATCCGCCTACGCCGAGCGCGCGATCGATCAAAATGTTGCCGGTGGGAATGACATCGATGTCGACAATTTTCTCGTCACCAAGTCGCATGATGGCGCCTTCGCCGTAATCTTTGGCTATCTGCTGAATTGCCAGATCAAGGTTCTTATTTCGTGCCGCGGTGACTTTATCTTCGCTGGTTTTCTGTTCGGTTTTCGCCGCCATATCGGTAAACTCTAAGTACGTTGCGAAGGACAGTTCGCCAAGCAGAAAAGCGACTAACCCCCAGTTAGCGTCCAAAGCGATGCGAAGACGCATCGCACTCCCAAAGCACTTCGTGCGAAATCCACAAGAAGCGCTTGTTCTGTTTCGCGCAAGCTTTCGGAGTGCGTACGCGTCCTCGCGTCGCTTTCATAACGGCATGAAAAGAAACCGCGGACCAAGTTCGATCCGCGGTTTTCACAAACAAACGCTCTCGAGCTCAGGAAACAGTGATCTTGCGCGGCTTGACGTGCTCCGCTTTGGGCAAAGTCAACGTCACAAGGCCCTGCTCGATTTTGGCGCTGATTTTGTCGGCGCCTATTGATGGGTCCAACTCGAATGTGCGCCGGAAATTTTCGGGGCGCGATTCGTGATGAATCAGCGTTCCCTCTATTTTGGGAAGCGAACGCCGCCCGATAACCGTGAGCTCGTTGTTTTCGATGGAAATGTCGAGCCCGTCCTTGTTCACACCGGGCATCTCGACTTCCAGTGTGTAGCCGTCGGAGCCTTCGATCACACTCGCCGGCGGCACAATAAACTGTTCGGTCTGCACGCGATCAGCATCGCGATTTTCACGTGTTAACGTATTCATGGTGAAATTTCCTTTCAGTTTGGATTGATTAGCTGACCTGAATTTGCTTCGGCTTCACTTCTTCAGCCTTCGGCAACGTCACAATCAGGATTCCATCGCGGTAAGTGGCGCTGACTTTGCTGGCGTCCACGCGGGTGGGCAACGCTCGGCCTTCTCACCGTCGGTGCTTTCGCGCTTTCGCTCGCCGCTAATCGTCAATGTCCCGTCGTGCAAAGAGATTTCGATATCTTCCTTGCGCATACCGGGCAATTCAACCACAGCGACAATGTTGTCAGTGCTCTGGTAAAGGTCGAGGGCAGGCGACCAACCCGTGAAAAGCTGCCCGGCACGTGGGAAGCTCGACCACGATGGCAACTCGAAAAACGAGTTGAGCTCATCCCGCAGTGTGTTCCAGCGGTCCGACGCCGACCACGGCGTAAGTTCTGGAGCTTGATAGCGAATTAAACTCATAATTTTTAAAGTCTCCTTTCTTGGATAAAGGATTTTTAGTTTCAGCGATTGTGGTAGCTCGGACTGTGCCAGGGTCAAATTCAGAGAACGCATCACCGTAAGATCACTGACAGGAAGGCCTTAACAAAGGCCATCAGCCATGTCCTTAACACATGTGGTGGTCTAATCTGACACACACCTGAAGGCAATAGCTGGAACCTCGCGACAAAATTGCACTGCCGCATCGGATTTTCGTAGGCGTGCTGTGCCTGCTAGCGCCTTGACAGTTCAACGATCAAGCGGTTACCAGTCGCGTCGTGAATCCTCGAAGTGAAGGCCGCCGGGAACTCGACTCGGTTGTGATTAACATCGAGCTTACTCTTGTCAGCATAATCCAGGGCGTTGCACTTTTTTTCCTCACGGACAATGCCCGTGTGCTCATATCCCTCTGGCACTGGGAAGCCTTTCTGTATGTCGTCGCGGCCTTATGCGTGATCTTCATTTTTTGGTCGCGTTCCGTCATTCACACCCTCACTCTAATTGGATGGCCACTGGAGTTCGGCCACAACTTTTTCTACATCGGTTGCGCCCTGGGCGAAGCGATTCTTTTTAGCCGCCTTGATAATCCTCTCGCGTGGTTTCAATTAAGCGCCGCTTACGCATGCATTGTTTGGCTGCTCTTTGTTTACGACATGCGGCTGATTCACGCGCGCCTCGCCGAATCACGTGCCGATTCCCAGCGCGCCCTTTACTCCCGCGCGATGTCCGATCAGTTGCTTAATATTCGTTTGCTTGTTCCTCTACTGATTGCGCTCAATGTCGTCTCCGCGTTCGCCATTTGGCGCTGGCCTGATTTGTTCATTGCACGTGCCGGTCACACCTGGCTGATTAGCACGCAACTTTTCTCCTTCATCGGTTACCTCTTTTATACCAGCCGCTACTTCAGCGCGATTGCGCCGCTTGTTTTGCGAAGTCGGCAGACAAATTAGCCGGCGCGGATTTTCATGGAGCGATGCGCAGTTCTTCGCCGCGACTTTTCGTGGGTTGTCGCTGTTTCTATCTTTGCTGCTGTCCGCGTGCTCGTCTTTTCCGCAGGGTTTCCGTTTTTCAACAACGTAGATGAACGGCGCCATTTCGATCTGGTGATGAAGTATGCCTATGGGCACGTGCCGCGCGGTGCTGAACTCATCTCGCTGGCGACGCTTCCGTACCTCTCACGGTATGCATCGCCGGAATTTCTGTCGGCACCTGAAGACTTTGAAGGCGGCTACTTTGGGCCAATGTGGAAGCATCCGGCCGAAGAAGCCGCGCCGACGATCGCCAGGATCGAAGAAATATGGAGTCGCACGCCCAATCAGGAATCCTCGCAACCGCCGCTTTATTACGTCGCCGCGGCCGCCTGGTTTCACATCGGCCAATGGATCGGCATCAAAGGCGGTTATGCGCTCTATTGGGTTCGCTTTCTTAACGTCGCATTCGTGGCCGCGCTGGTGTGGCTGGCCTACGCGGCAGCGCGAATTATTTTTCCGGATCAAGTTGCGTTGCGACTCGGCATTCCACTCCTCGTCGCCTCGATACCTCAAGACGCGTTTTACGGAATCGACAACGACGTCCTCTCGCCAATTTGCTTCGGGGTTACCTTCATTTGTCTGGTCGACTGGGTTCGCAAGGATCAACCCAGTATCGCCCTCGGGATTGCAACCGGCTTGTCAATCACCGCGACCTATCTGACGAAATTGAGTAACGTGCCGCTGCTTTTTGTCGCGGTCGCCGTAATTGCATGGTCGTGCCTCGCACACGCTCGATCCAGAAGCCTGCCCGGCGCATTACCTGCGCTCGGCGCGCTCGGCGCGTGTGCTGCAATTCCCATAATCGCATGGATGCTCTGGCTAAAATTTCACTTCGGCGATTTCACCGGTGCAGCATCAAAAGCGCAATTGCTCGGGTGGACAGCGAAACCATTCTCGGACTGGTGGTCGCATCCAATTTTTACGCTCTCGGGAAGCTGGACGTTTCTGTCGGAATTAATTGCCAGTTTTTGGCGCGGCGAATTCATGTGGCACGCGCAGCCTATCGGCTCAAAAGGAATGGATTTATTTTACGTGTTCTCCTCGTTTGGGCTGATTTCGCTCGCGGCGATTTCACTATTGCGCGAGCGGCCCAAGAATGTCGGCCAAGTCCAGCGTCGCGCCCTTTGGATGTCTGCAGCGTGTTTCATTGTTGCAATCGTTTTTCTCGCTTTTCTCTCGCTTCAATTTGATTTCGGCCGTTGTATCAATCCCTCGCGGGAGCGGCCCTACTTTTTCCAAGGCCGCCTGCTTAGCGGTGCCATGATTCCATTCGCGACCCTGTATGTTTACGGCTTGCATCGCCTGCTGCGTCGCGTGCCTGCTCTTGTGCTCGCAGGCGTAACTGCAATCGCAATTACAATCACCGTCTCGGAAGTTGTGGCGAACCGCCTCGCCTTCGCCAGCGCATACAACTGGTTCCACATGTGAGAGCCTGCGTGCACAGGAACGGCCGCCAGTAGTCGATCCGCTCGGCTTTAGCAGCTATCCCTCGCGATGAATTTTGCAGTTGAGATAGAGCACAACGAACGCGATTCCGAGCAATGGTTGGAGAATTCTCTGCAGAAGATTGAGCGCAAAAGCAGAAATATCGAAGCCCCGAGCCTGCTGGGCTTCAGTCAGTTGTTGTAGGAGCTTTTGGGGATCCTGTGTGGTCACGAACTGACTGAAATAGTGGTGCAGGGTCGTCCATTCGGAAGCGAGCGTGGCTACCAGCACAAAGGCGAACCACAGCGAGGCAATGAAGGCGCCGCGCCACAACGGGCGTTCAAACCACGGAAGGTCGCGGCCACTACGCGCGAGATTTCTACTATAACGCAGTGAATCGATGAATTCGGCGTTTTCGAGAACGGCAAACTGCTGCCAAAAGAGAACGTTCACGAAGAAACGGCTGAACATCCAAACCTGCAGAATGAGCAATGCCAGCGCGAAAAAGACCAACAACAACGAAGACGCGCCGGCAAGAGAGATGGCTGCAATCGCAAGCCCAAATACGATCAGCAGGAAGAACACGCCATAGACGAAGATGCAGAGCGCTGCAACGCGCGGCCAAAATCTGACAGCTTCATTTAACACAGCGACCAATCCCAGGCGGCGTCCGCTAGCAATTTCAACAGTGAGAATTTGGATGCCCGCCACATACACGGGCCACATCGCCATTGAGAGGACGAACATTAAAAAGGCAAAGCTACCACCGGCGAGAACGCGCAAATCGCCGCCCGAAGTCTGTGCGGTTTGTATTAATGCCGTCGTTAACTGACTGCATACTGACGGCAACAACACTACGAGCGTAAGCCCAAGAAATTGAAAAAAGCCTTTGCGGTAAATCTGAAATGTCTCGGCCAAAATCTGACCGAAGCTGTGTTGCGTTTGTAGCGGTGGCTGTATTTCCACCCGCGCGCTCGCCGCGGCGAGCATCCCTACGTCAAACAATCCTGGAATCGCAGCCGCTGTACTCCAAAGATCGGCACTCGTGATTCGGGCTTCGTTTTCAGGAAGGAGCCGCCCCTCTTTCTTCCATTCAAGCAATGTATCGATATCCGCCGGGCCATACTCCTTTCCCTCTACGCGCACGATCCATTCTTCCGCCATCTCTTGATCATCAAGCATCATGCATCCAGAATCCAGCATTAGCCTCTCCAATGAAGCTGCTGCTCATCGATGGCCATTACTACGTTTACCGGTCGTTTTTCGCCATACCGAATCTCTCCAATTCTCGCGGCGAACCGACCAACGCGATTTTCGGCTTTACGAAAACGCTGCGGCTAATGCTGAAACACTTGCAACCTGACTTAGGCGCAGTGGTATGGGACGAAGGCGTGCCGCAGAAGCGGGTGGAACTGCAACCCGCGTACAAGGAGACGCGCAAAGAAATGCCCAAGCCCATGATCCCGCAGCTCGAGTTCATTCAGAAACTCACACCTTTGTTGGGCTTTAGAAACATTTCCCTTCCCGATACCGAGGCCGATGACCTGATGGGCTGTTATGCCATCGCCGCATGCGAGCGGCCTGGGATGGAAGTCGTCCTCGCAACCAACGACAAGGATCTGTATCAACTCGTAGGCCCGTGCGTGAAAGTCTATACCACGGCGAAGGCGGACCTTGCGTCACCCAAGGATGCATTCGCATTGCTCAGCGAAGATCAAGTCACTGCAAAATGGGAGGTTCCGCCCAGGCTCATTGGCGATGTTCTCGCGTTGACCGGCGATTCAGTCGACAACATTCCCGGGGCCGGCCTTGGCCGCAAGACCGCCGCGGCGTTGATTCGCGAGTTCGGCGGGTTAGAGCCATTGTTGAACAACATTGACAAGGTGAAAAGCGAGCGAACGCGGGAGAAACTCGCCAGCGGTCGCGAGCAGATATTGCAAAACAGAAAAATGGTCGATCTCGATTGTCGCCTTCAATTGCCTGTGCCGATCGACCAGCTTCGAATCGAAGCCGATTATCCTGCCCTGATCGCCGCTCTGGAAACCTGCGAGTTCAAATCGCTCCTTCAAGAGGTGCGCGACGAAGCTAATCATGCTGGTGCTCACATCCAGAACCAACTTCTTTAATCAATCCGGCGAAACATACCGGGTGTGCTTCTAAAGGCTCCGAGGTCGTTGTCACGTAACTAGCTAATTGGCAGCAACTAACGTCAGACACGAATTTTTAGTAAAAAATTCGAACAAACTGTGCGACCCGTTGTCAAAGTTAACAGGTTAAGGCGATTCGGGTGGTAGCACGATTTCTTAGATTCGTTGTTTCTCCTTAACGTGCGCTGCCCGAATCTTTTTTTGTACTGATTCGCGCTCAAAGAGGACGTAAAAAGGCTTCGAGCGGCGCGACTTGCCGAGAACGGCCGGGGGCCAGTTTTGAGATAGGGGACCTGATAGACCCAATCGCATTTCGCGCGTATCATTCGCCATCTTCCTGCGCAGATGACGTCTGACCGTTACGACCCGATCGCCGCCGCCCTTAAAGAAGACATTGGCGACGGCGACGTCACTACTGATTTCTTCGTGTCAGAAACGCTGCACGCAACTGGCCGCATCATTGTGCGTGAAAAAGCAGTCGTTGCCGGCACAGGAGCAGCTGCTGAAGTTTTTCGGCAGGTCGATCCTTCGACTGATATCGAGATCAGTCACAGAGATGCCGACGAGATTGCGGCCGGGGACGTTATCATGGAAGTCCGCGGCCTGGCGCGCTCGATTCTCAAGGCGGAACGGGTCGCGCTGAATTTTCTGCAACGTCTTTGCGGCATCGCAACCCTCACGCGCGAATTTATTAATGCTATCGAGAATCATTCGGCCAAAATACTTGATACGCGCAAAACCACTCCTGGGTTACGCGCTTTAGAAAAAGCTGCCGTAGTTGCTGGTGGTGGTGTCAATCACCGTTTCGGTTTGTACGACATGGTGCTTATAAAGGATAATCACCTTGCTACTCTCGGAGGGCTCTCCACTTTTGCGGATCGAATTCGTCGCCTCCCGCAGGAACGACCGAACATCCGCATTGAAGTAGAAGCGGACGACCTTGAACAGGTCCGCGCTTTCGTCGAGATAGACGGCATAGATGTTATCCTCCTCGACAATATGACACCGGCGCAAATTCGGGAAGCTCTGGCGTTGAGAAGGAACAATATCAAGTTTGAAGCAAGCGGCGGCATCACATTGAAAAACGTGAAGCGTGTGGCAGCCACGGGAGTCGATTTCATTTCCATTGGCGCGCTAACGAACGCCGCCCGCGCGATCGATATCGGGCTGGAAATGACATATGTTCCAGGCTGAGACGTCGGATCGGCTGATCGCCGATGACCTGCAAGCCCACTCCGCCCACACCACGATCGGCAGGCAGATCATTGTGCTCCAAGAAACCAGCTCGACAAACGACGCGATTTTGGAGGCCGCGACTACAAATTCAAACCAAGGCTTGGTTCTATTTGCCGAACATCAAACTGCCGGGCGTGGTCAGCGTGGCAACCGGTGGGAATCGGCTGCGGGCAAAGGCCTTTGGTTTTCCATTCTTTTGCGGCCAGGAATTCAAATCGACGAGTCTGGCAGGCTGACAATTTGGGCGATCGAAGCTGTTTCGGATGTTATGCGAACCGAGTTTTCTCTCGAACCCGGGATCAAGCTGCCCAATGACGTTCGGCTTTCCGGGCGCAAAGTAGCAGGCGTGCTGGTGGAGATGCGCGCGCAAGAGAAGGCGCCGCACCTGGCTGTCGTGGGAATCGGAATTAACGTGAATCAGTCACTGGAAGATTTCCCACCGGAATTGCAAAGCCGCGCGATCTCGCTTGCCATGGCGCTGCATCGGCCAGTTGATCGCCGACAGCTTGCAGTCGCACTGCTTCGATACTTGGATAGGACGTATCGCGAACGCTTCACGGCCGAGGCGCTACAAAGTTAGAACTGCTGCGCCAGCCATTCGCGATAAACCTGCGGCGAAATCTCCGATGGCTTGATCTCGCTGCGTCCGCCCCAGAAAACGTTTGTGTACGATACAGCGATGCCGCTCGACTGAAGATGCTTATCAATGGCTTCCTTATGATCGAGGAGCAGCCGTTTATCGGTGCCGTGCACCACAGCCATGATGTTAACGTTGTTAAATTCCGGCCCCGCGTCGCGCCAGTAGCAGTGCGTTAGAATATGGTGGCGGCCGACCTCACCGCCTGCTTCAATTTCGCGGCCGGGCGGCACTGACCAATGAAACAGCGCGTTGAACCGAGTCACGCGTACACCGCCAGCCGATGGTTTGACATGCTCGAGAAAAGTTGAAAAGCGCCCGATGATCTTTCGCGCGTTCAGTTCTTCAGCCACGCGACAAAATTCCTCTGGTGACAGGCCGGCTTCCTTCGCGCGCGCAAGCCACGGCGACGGCCTGATCTCTTCCGGAGTAAATTCGCGCTTGAGGGCGAGCAAGACACTCCACTCGTGCTCGCTAAGATCGACCATTTGCACCGGAATCATTTTCGCCGACTGATCGGCCTTACTGCCCGGCTCAATTGTTTTGCGGCGAACATGACCGACCCCGAGAGTGAAAATTCCTTTCGCCGGCATCAGCCGAAAACGCTCGGCGCCGACTTTCCCTGCGAGCAATTCACAATGCGCTTGCAGCGAAAACCCCTGAGGAACCTTCACAGTCGTCCAAAGTTTGTAATCCGACCCGGCGCTGAGAGTATCAGTAGAGCGCAGCACCACATGACCTGAAAACGGATCGCGCTGAAACATCCAATCGAAGGCGGCCTCGATTTTGTCCTCAGGGAGTTTCCACGCGACCAGCGCGCCCGCGGCGAGATTCGTTGCAAGCAGAGTTTGCCTGACGCGCCGGATCGTTCCCGCACGCAACATCGCGGCAATCCGCGCCATCACAATATCGACGCCTACACCTGAACGGGTTGCAATCTCCTCGAATGGCTCGGGCACGAACCCTTCAATTTTGTCCTCGGAAATGGCGAGGACTCTGGCGTTGATTGGATCGTTGTGCTCAACCGGCAGCATCCCAATTAATCCGCCGCGCCGGCAAACTTGTCCAACTGCCGCGCTGCGCTGTTCAGGTGGCGCAAATAAGCACGGCAGCAAAGTGACAGCCAGTGCCGACGATCACGAACAGATGCCACACAAGATGGGCATAGCGCAGCCGCTCATTTGCAAAAAACAAAGTGCCTGCGGTGTAAGCAATGCCGCCGACAACTAACCACAGCACCGCCGACCACGGAACCGCCAGCGCAAGCGGACGTATAAAGATGACTCCAAGCCAACCCGTCCCTAGATACAGCGTCATCGAAAGTTTCCGATGCCGCAGCGCACCGCGTGTCGCTTTCATCACGACGCCGAAAAGCGCGAGGGTCCAGACGATGCCGAGCATGGTTAGACCGCCAGCGCCGCGCAACGGGCCGAGGGCAAATGGCGTATACGTTCCCGCAATTAGCAAAAAGATCGCCGAATGATCCATTACTTGGAGAAAGGACTTCACAGGCGTCTGCGGCCAGGCGTGATAGAGCGTCGACCCGAAATACACTAGCAACATCGTCATGATAAAAACGATCGTACCGACAAGAAAAAAGGCATTGGCATGGCGCAATGCTGCGAGAAGCAGAACCGGCGTGCCGATTATCGCTCCCACGAGTCCTATCGCGTGGCTGATACTATTCGCCAGCTCTTCACCAGCGGATTGCGTGCGCCTCGGCAAATACAGCGAGTGGTCAGCAACATTCATTGCCAAGGATCATGCAATGCGTACCGAGCACTTTTGCCAAGCAAAATGATGCGTCGGTGTTAGGCGTTGAACGTTGAGCTCCTGCCACGCCGAAGCATTGCGAAGGCGGGTTGGACGTTGAACGTTTCAGTCCAATGATCAAAGCGATTTTCTTCGATGCAGTCGGCACGCTCTTCAGGTTAACAAAGACTGTAGGAGATCATTACGCCTATGTTGGGAGCGAAGTTGGATTAGATCTGGACGCGCAAAATCTGGAGCGCGCATTTCACACCGCCTGGAAACAAATGCCGGAACGCGCCGCCATCAACGGGCCGCGAGAGAATGACGACAAAGGGTGGTGGCGTGAACTCGTGAATCGTGTCCTCGAGCAAGTCGCGCCTTCCTTGAGCGAATTCGATCGCGACAACTACTTCGAAGTCGCCTATGAACACTTTGCCGAAGCAGGGGTTTGGGAGCTTTACCCGGAGGTTCGCGGCGTTTTGGAACAGTTACAGCCGCGTTTTCAGCTCGCCGTGATTTCAAATTTCGATGGACGTTTGCGGCTGATTCTCCAGCACCTCGGTATCTCGAAAATCTTCGGCCACGTTTTCATTTCCAGTGAGCTCGGAGCCGACAAACCTGATCCGGAAATCTATGGGCGCGCGGTTAAGTTAATGAATTTGAAACCGAGCGAGGTCCTCCATGTCGGCGATGATCCAAAACGCGACTGGGATGCAGCGACCGCCGCAGGTTTGTCGATCTTTCGATTGGATCGGCCAAAGAATTCGCTGCGCGATTTGGCCACATTTCTCGAGTCCTGAGCCTGTAACCGCGGCCCTATGGCCGCGTGCGCGCATCTCCCCGAGAGGCGGCTACAATCTTGCGACTGCAAGCGATCTGGATTACAAAACGTTTCCCGCGAGGGTCGGTAGCTCAATCGGTAGAGCAGCCCCGAACACTTTCGGGGTTGGTTCTGAATTGAAAAATATTCCGGCTGCTCCAATTTGCTTCGACAGGGGTCGGTAGCTCAATCGATAGAGCAGCCCCGAAAGCTTTCGGGGTTGGTTCTGAATTGAAAAAATCTAGCGACCATTCCAAACTGGGCTTTACGGGTCGGTAGCTCAATCGGTAGAGCAGCGCCCTTTTAAGGCGTTGGTTCCGGGTTCGAGTCCCGGCCGACCCAGATTTAGATTTTCCATGGCTTGGGTTTACATTTTGCGTGGTGGGAATCGATATTACATCGGCGCGACGGATAACCTTGAGCGCCGCCCCGCGGAGCATAAACGAGGAAGTAATCACACCACGCGCCGCTTCGGCGCAGACGTCATGCTCATCGCGGCGAACGAATTACCATCGATGATCGAGGCGCGCGCTTTGGAACGTCGGCTCAAACGCGAAAAGAATCCGCACCTTGCGATTTCCGCATTGAATTCAATTGAGACGTTGACTCAATGAGAGCAGCCCCGAAAGCATTCGGGGTTGGTTCCGGGTTCGAGTCCCGGCCGACCCATCGCTCCGATCCTCTATCGCGGCAGGACAGTGATCTCTCATAAACACAAATGCATTTTTGTTGAGGTGCCCAAGACCGGGTCGACCAGCGTGAGGGCCATTCTGGGCAAAGCTTGGAAACCACATCTGAACCTGTGGCAGATCAAAAACCAGATGGAGACGTATTGGACGCGCTATGGCGGAAGAAAAAATCGGATTTTGGCGGGCCTGTATTTGTTTCTCCCGGAAGAGCGCCGAAGAGAAATCGGGCGCAAACAATTCGAGACCTACTTCAAGTTCGGTTTTGTGCGCAATCCATGGGACCGCATTGTGTCGCTGTATGAGCGCACCGAAGCGCTACAGCTCAGAAACGAGATGACCTTCGAACAATTTGTCGATTGGATCGAGTACAGCAGCGCAACCTGCGTTCACTCATCTCCGCATCGTTACCAATTGGATTGGTTTGTCGATCCCAACGGAAATGTGCTGGCCGATTTCATCGGAAAATTCGAACGGCTGGACGAGGACTGGACTTTTGTGGCACAAAAACTCGGTCTCGACGAAAAGTTGCCACATCGAAGAGCCAATCCCCGTGACCGTCACTACACTGAGTATTACAATTCGCGGACACGCGATGTGATTGCTAACAAGTTCAAAGTGGATATCGATCGCTTCGGCTATGAGTTTTCCAAATAAAATAAAAGCGATCGTGCTTACGTGTGATCGGTTCCGCGCGATTACCCGGCATCTTATTTTCAAGTACGACCAGCTGTGGCCGGATCATCCGTTCGTTTTTCACATTCCTTATCAGGAGCTTGGCGGAACCGACACCCAGCGCGTCAAATATTCCACTGCTCCTTCGGACATTAAAGGCACTGTGTTGCATTTACTGGCGGAGATCGACGACGAAGAGTGGATTTACTGGTGCGTGGACGACAAATACCCGATCGAACTTCCCACAGACAAGGTCGCCAGTCTCATTTCTCATGCTATGCGTTCACCCGGGATCGATGGCCTCTTGTTCTGCAGATGTAGGGCAACATTGAGCAGCCCCTGGTTCACTCTTCACCCTCACAAAACTAAGAACCTATTTGGCGATGTCTACCTGGAGCGAAAGACTTGGTCCCAAATATGGATTCATCAGATCCTGCGCGCGAAAGTGCTCAGGCACCTGTTCACTCATTTGCCCGACCATATCCCAAACGCGAAGGTAATGGATGATCTGAAAGAGGAGGTGCCAAAGCTGCCCGAGCACCGACTGTTTGTGACCGAGAAAAATTTCGCAGTGTTTGGAGAGAGCACTCGACGAGGTGATATCACGCAAAACTGTTATGAAAGCATTGTGGACGCGGGAATTGAGCTGCCAGAATGGTTCCAACGTCCGACGGGCGAATACGTGACACTTGGAAAGTTGTAGAAGTCATCTCGCAGTCGCGAAACGTTGTAACCAAGCTGCTCTGCCCAAGGCCCCTATGGCGTCCTACACACGCGTAAGCGATACGTTTTTAGCGTTGGTTCGCCTCTCCCCTTTCCGAAGGGGAGAGGACTAAGGTGAGGGGTTTCTGGCATAAGCTTGCAGAAACACGAAACCCTCACCCTGCCCTCTCCCTTGAGAAGGGAGAGGCGAGCCAGGCGGCTGTTTTCGTAGTCTCAAATCTTCATCCTTCATCAAACCTGTAACCGAAGCGTTCGATCTCCGCAGCAAACCGTGTTCGGACGAGATGGCGAAGTTCATCATCGTAGTACTTCGAATAATGTTCGCGGGTGGAGCGGTTATATCGCGGTAACGTTGCCGGCGGCGAAATGCCCAGCGTTCCGCAGACGATCCGAAAATCATCCGCCAGATTCTCAAAGCGTAGAATGTAATCGACGTTGGCGAACGGGTCCTCTTCGCCCGGATCCAGTCGCAGATAGTCTGCAACCGATACAGCTTTGGAAATTATCTCTCGGAATCTCTTGCGGTCCCAAGTTTCCTGATTTTGCGTAGGTGTGAAATAATACGAGACCATCCGGTCCCACGGGTTTCGGGCGCAGGTGAACTTGTAAAGACTGCGAAACTGCTCGTTTCCGAGCGCATCGCG
>Ga0193733_1000222_pt1 | contig 20316 bp, 18 predicted proteins | sample U1s2metaG_FD_145076 | JGI IMG/M metagenome (GOLD analysis project Ga0193733, IMG submission 145076) | Soil microbial communities from a riparian zone of the East river system, Colorado, United States - U1s2 | ecosystem: Environmental > Terrestrial > Soil > Riparian zone | place: USA: East River...
CCCTTGTCGTGACGTTTCGCCGCAGTGGAGAATTCTCCGCGACGTACTTGAGAATCTTGCTGAATCCCGATATCCCGCTCGCCGCGAGAGTCTTTATAGGGCCGGCCGAGACGGCGTTGACGCGAATGCCTTTCGGTCCGAGGCTCGCAGCCAGATAGCGCACGCTGGCCTCGAGGCTCGCCTTGGCGAGGCCCATGGTGTTGTAGCCAGGAACCACCCGATCGGCTCCGAGGTAGGTGAGGGTCACCAATGCCCCACTTCTTCCCTGCATGAGCGGGAGCGCCGCCTTGGCGAGGGCCGCAAAGCTGTAGCTGCTCACGTCGTGCGCAATGCGGAACGCCTCCCGCGACAAGCCTTCGAGGAAATCGCCCGTGATCGCCTCGCGCGGCGCAAAGGCGATCGCGTGCACCAGGCCGTCGAGCGCGTTCCAACTCTTGCCCAGCTCGGAGAAGAGCGCAGCGATCTCGGCGTCGCTCGCGACGTCACAAGGGAAGACCAGCGTGCTTCCGAACTCCGCGGCCATCTCCGTGACGCGGTCCTTGAAGCGCTCGTTCTGGTAGGCGAACGCGAGGTCCGCGCCTTCGCGCCGGGCGGCTTTGGCGACCCCGTAGGCAATCGAGCGATTGGAGAGCAGGCCCGTGATCAACACGCGTTTGCCCGCGAGGAAGCCCATCTTGTTTCCGCCCTTTTGGTTCGAGATCGCGGGATTGTAGCGGATTCAGGTCGAATCAAATCATGAAACGCGGGTATCGAAACCATAGCCGGCCGAAAACAGAGATGCTAGATTACGGCCCATTCCTTTGCGGGCTTCCCATTGGCCGTGAACGGCAGATCGACTTGGTCCGGAGCGGCGCTGATGCTCTCGGCGTTGGCCCTGCCCGCCGTTTCCCATGCGGCGGACCCGGGGAAGACGCTCCGGGTCACCTTCCAGGTCGCCGAAACCGGGTTCGACCCGGCTCGGACAAACGACTACTACTCGGGCATGGTCATCGAAGCCATATACGACAGGCTGCTGACTTACGACTATCTGGCGCGTCCGGCGAAACTCGTGCCGGACGCGGCCGAATCGCTGCCGCAGATCACCGACAACGGCAAGACCTACACGTTCAGGATCAGGAAGGGTATCTATTTCACCACTGATCCGGCGTTCAAGGGCAAAAAACGGGAACTCACGGCAGAGGACTACGCCTACTCGATCAAGCGTTTTTTCGATCCCAGGAACCGGTCGCCGTACGCGTTCCTGTTCGAGGGAAAGATCGTCGGGCTCGACGAGCTCGGCGCACGGGCCAGGAAGGCAGGCCGGTTCGACTACGACGCGAAAGTGGCGGGGATCGAGGTGCCGGACCGGCATACCCTGCGCATTCACCTCAAGGAAATCGACTATGGCTTTCCGCACATCCTTGCTTTCTCTCTCAGCGGCGCGGTGGCACGGGAAGTCATCGATGCGTACGGCGACGATACCAACGCCCACCCGGTCGGCAGCGGACCTTACCGGCTGAAGCAATACACGCGTTCCTCGAAGATCGTTCTGGAGGCGAACCCCGGCTATCGCGAAAAAATCTGGGATTTCCAGCCGGGCGAGGATCCGCTCGACAAGGAGGTCGCCGCGCAGATGAAGGGCAAGAGGCTGCCTGCGATCGGCAACGTCGAGATCAGCATCATGGAGGAGACGCAGAGCCGCTGGCTCGCCTTCGAAAAGGGCGAGACCGATATGGAGTACCAGTTGTGGGACGTCGCGCCGACTTTCATGACCGCGGACGGCAAGCTCAGGCCCGCGTTCCTCAAGCGCGGAATCAAGCTCAACCGCACCGTCGATTCGGAAATCACCTACACTTATTTCAACATGCAGGAAAAAATAGGCGATCAGCCGAACCCGGTCAGCGGCTATAGCCTGGAGAAGATCGCCTTGCGCCGCGCCATCGCGATGGCGTACAAGATCGGCGACCAGCTCAAGATCATCCGCAAGGGCCAGGCGGTGCGCGCGGAGTATCCGATCCCACCCGGCGTCGCCGGCCATGATCCGATCTACAAGTTCAGCATCCCGTACGATCCCAGGACTGCCAATGCCTTGCTCGACAAGTTCGGCTATCGGAAGGGAGCCGACGGCTACCGGACCCTGCCCGACGGCAAGCCTCTCCTCATCCGCTATTCCTCGATCCCGAACGAGCGCGACCGCCAGTTCGACGAGCTGATGAAGCGCTCTCTCGATTCGATCGGCATCCGCCTGGAAATCCACAAGGACCGCTTCGCCGAGCTGCTCAAGCTGGAGAAGCGCTGCCGCCTGATGATGCATACCGCGGCCTGGATCGCCGACTACCCCGATGGCGACAACTTCATGCAATTGCTCTACGGCCCGAATACCCAGCAGAGCAACAATGCGTGTTACCAGTCGCCCGAGTTCGACAAGCTCTACGAGAAATCCAGGACGCTTCCCGACGGTCCCGAGCGCAACAAGCTCTACCGGGCGATGGCGCGCAGGATGGAGGCGGATACGATCTGGATCATGGGCGACAGCCGCTATCGCAATATGCTGATGCAACCGCCGGTGATCGGCTTCAAGCGGCATCCGGCCTTGCATCACGAATGGATGTATATCGACCTCGACTCCAGGGCCGGCAAGTGATGGGCCGTCGCCTGCTCGTTTTCGTCGTGCTCTGCGGCGCATTCGCCTCGACCGGCTGGACGGCGTCGCATCCGCAGATTCCCATATGGAATGCGCGCGGCATCGAGGGAGCGTGCGCCCGGACGCTGTCGAATGCGCGGGCTCAGGCCGCGGCGCTGGAGAAGCTGCCGCTTTCGCAAGCGACGGCCGGGCGCGTGTTCCGCGCGTGGGATCGCCTGCAGATCCTGATCGAGGACACGCAGGGCCCGGTCGAGGTGCTCACCAACATGTCCCCCGATGCCGCGACGCGCACGGCGGGCGAGGCCTGCCTGCTCAAGATCACCGAGTTCAGCACCGAGCTGCTCCAGAACGAAGCGATTTACGCGCGGTTCCAGCGCGCCGCGCCCGCCGACGATGTCGATCGCAAGCTCAAGCAGGACGTAGTGGAGGCGTTCGAGGACACGGGAGTGGCCCTGCCCCCGGAGAAGCGCACGCGCATGAAGGCGATCCTGCAGCGGCTGGAGGAGGTCCGCCAGGTGTTCGCGCGCAATATCCGGGACAACAAGACGCGGCTCGCTTTCTCGGCTGAAGAAACGAAGGGCCTGCCTGCCTCCTACCTGGAGCGCGCGCGGCGCGACGACAAGGGCAATTACCTGCTGGGGTTCGAGTACCCTGAGTACGAGCCTTTCATGAGCAGCGCGGAGAACGAGGAGGCGCGCCGCCGCTATCACATCGCCTTCAGCAACCGGGGCACGCCCGCCAACCTCGATCTGCTCGGCGAGGCGACCCGCCTGCGCCGGGAGATAGCGGGCTTGTACGGGCTGCCGAGCTACGCGCATTTCGCAACCCGTCGGCGCATGGTCCAAAACCCCGAGACCGTTCACCGCTTTCTCGATGAAGTCAAAGGCAAGGTGCGGGAAATCGAGCGCAAGGAAATCGAAGAGCTGCGCGCGTTCAAGGCGGAACGCCTGGGCAAAAGCCTTCAGGAGGTGACGCTCAACCGCTGGGACGTTCCGTTCTATCAGGAACAGCTCAAGAGGGCCCGCTACAACGTCGATCAGGAGGCCCTGCGGGCCTATTTCCCGACCGATGCGAGCGTCGCCTGGGTGTTCGCGATTTCCGGCGAGATGTACGGGGTCGAATTCGTTCCGGCGAAGGCGCTGCCGTGGCATCCCTCGGTTCGCTACTACGACGTGATCGACCGCGAGACCGGCGCCTTTCTCAGCGGCATCTACCTCGATCTGTTTCCTCGCGATGGCAAGTACAGCCACGCTGCGGCTTTCGGGGTCCGCAGTTCTAGCCTCCTCGCCAGGCGCACGCCGCTCAGCGTGCTGGTCGCCAATTTCGACCGCAAGGGCCTCAATCACCGCGAGCTGGAAACGCTGCTGCATGAGTTCGGCCATATCCTGCACGGAGTCCTCTCGCGGACGCGCTACGCGAGTCATGGCGGCACCAATGTCGAACGCGATTTCGTCGAAGCGCCTTCGCAGATGTACGAAGAGTGGGGGCGCAAGGTGGAGCCGTTGCGGCTGATCCGCAGGTATTGCAGCGCATGTCCGGAGGTCGATGAGGCGCTGGTCAAGCGGCTGCGCGCCGCACATTCCTTCGGCCGCGGCATCCAGTACGGACGGCAGCACCTCTATGCGTCGTACGACATGGCGCTTTTCGGCGAGCGCGAGGTCGATCCGATACAGGAGTGGATTCGAATGGAAAGCGAGACGCCGGCCGGCCATGTCTCCGGCACGCAGTTTCCGGGCACCTTCGAGCACATTGTCGGCGGCTACGGTGCCGGCTATTACGGCTACATGTGGTCGGAAGTTCTTGCGCTCGACATGCTGTCCGTTTACGGAAAGAATCTCATGAATCCCCCGGCCGGCAGGCGCTTCCGCGAGCTGATCCTCGCAAGGGGAGGGCAAAGGCCCGCCGCCGAGATGGTGCGCGAGTTCCTCGGCCGCGATCCTTCGCCCAAGGCGTTCTTCGAGGAAATCACCGGACAACGAGGCGATTGAGCGGCAGCTCCGCCCATGCTCGCGTACGTCACCCGCCGTCTCTGGCAAACCATTCCGACCCTGCTCGGGGTCGTGCTGCTGGTCTTTTTCCTGTTTACCTGGGTCGGCGGCGACCCGGCCTATCTGCTCGCGGGGAAGATCTCCAACCCGGAGCAGATCGAAAACATACGCCGCCAGCTGGGCGTCGATCGGCCGTATCACGTCCAGCTGTGGATCTTCATCCAGCAGATCGCGACCGGCGATTTCGGCGAGAGCTGGGCGACCAACGAGAAAGTATCGTCGATCTTCGCCACGCGGCTCGGCCCTTCGCTCACGGTGCTCGTGCCGCTCCTGGTCGTCGACACCCTGCTCGCGCTCGCCGCGGCGATGCTGGTCGCCTACGTGCGCGGATCGCTGACCGACCGCATGGTCATGATCGGCTGCACCGTCGGCCAGTCGATCAGCATCCTGGTCTATATCATCGTGTTCCAGTACGTGTTTGCCTACCAGCTGGGGTGGTTTCCTGTCCAGGGCTGGGGCAAGGGCCTTGCCGAGAATCTTTTCAGGTTCAGCCTGTTGCCGATCATCGTCGGGGTAATCGTATCTCTCGCCCCCGATACGCGCCTCTACCGCAGCTTCTTTCTCGATGAGATCAATCAGGACTATGTCCGAACCGCGCGGGCGAAGGGAATGAGCGAGACGCGCGTGATGTGGGTGCACGTGCTGCGCAATGCCTCCATTCCCATCATCACCAACGTGATGATCCAGCTGCCGGGGCTGCTCGCGGGGGCGTTTCTGATCGAGCGCTTCTTCTCGATCCCTGGCGTCGGCCGCGAAGTGATCCTTGCCGTGGAGCGAAGCGACTTTCCGGTGATCAAGGCGGTGACCATTTACGTTGCGATCGCCACGATGATCATCAACCTGATCGCCGATCTGCTGTACCGGGTGGTCGATCCGCGGGTGCAGCTCAAATGACTCGGGCCGCCGCGCTCGCCATCGGCGTGCAACGCGCCGAATCCCCCGGGCTATGGATCCTCGCCTGGCGGCGTTTCTGCCGCGACCGCGTGGGACTCGCCTCGTTCCTGATCGTGGTGTTCTTCTTCGGTCTCATGACGGCGTCGGGACTGCACCTTATCGCAGCCGACTGGTCGAAGGAAGTCGGCGTCAACTACGCGCCGCCGACCTTCATGGGGCCGGAGATCCCCGATCGCAGCCTGGCGGCGCCGGAGTCCCATGGCGAGAGGGCGGGCGAGGCTAACCCTTTCGATCCATTGGCCGGGGTGCTCGCCGAGATCAGGGCCGCGTCCGGAGCCGCGTCGGTCGCGGAAGCTCAGGCGCCCACGCTCGTCTTCGGCGGAGACCGATGGGGACGCGACGTCCTGCAGAAAACGATCAAGGGAACGGAGACGTCGATGTTCGTGGGGCTGGTCGCCGCGCTTCTCGCCGCGTTTCTCGCCACCGTCTTCGGCGCGCTCGCTGGCTATTACGGCGGCTGGATCGACGATTTCTTCAACTGGTTCTACAGCGTCTTCACCTCGATACCCTACCTGCTGCTGATTCTCGCGATCGCCGCGGTGCTGAACCAGAAGGGGACGCTCACCGTGATCCTGATCCTGGGTCTCACCGGCTGGACCGGCATCTTTCGCCTCGTCCGCGCCGAATACCTCAAGCACAAGGTGCGCGAATACATTCAGGCCGCCGACGCGATCGGCGCATCGCACGCGCGGCGCATGTTCGTGCATATCCTCCCGAACGTGAGCCACGTCATACTGGTGCAGCTGTCGCTGCACGTCGTTCTCTTCATCAAATCGGAGGTGGTGCTGAGCTTCCTCGGTTTCGGTGTCGGCGTCGACACGGTTTCGTGGGGCAGCATGCTCAACGAAGCCCAGAGCGAGCTGATCCTCGGATACTGGTGGCAGCTCGCCGCAGCGACGCTTGCCATGGCGCTGCTCGTCACCGGGTTCAGCCTGTTCACCGATGCCTTGCGCGATGCGCTCGACCCCAAGCTCAAATGACCTCCCTGAACAGCGCCGGCACTCTGATCGGTATCCGCGACCTGAAGGTGGATTTTCGCCTCGACAGGACGACCATTTCCCAGGCGGTCAAGGGCATCAGCTTCGACATACCGGTGAACAGCACCGTCGCGCTGGTCGGGGAATCCGGCAGCGGCAAGTCGGTGACGGCCCTGGCGATCCTTGGCCTGCTCCCCAAGGAGAACTCGACCGTGCCTCCGAGCAGCCGGATCCTGTACGGCGGCCGCAATCTTCTCGCGCTCGCGCCCGGGGAATTGCAGAAATTGCGGGGGGCGGATATTTCGATGATCTTCCAGGAGCCGATGAGCTCTTTGAACCCCGTATTCACTGTCGGCTTCCAGCTCACCGAGGTCTTGACCAAGCATCTCGGCATGACGGGCAGGCAGGCGCGGGTGCGCGCCCTCGAGCTTTTGCGCGAGGTCGGCATTCCCGAGCCGGAAACTAAGATCGACGCCTATCCGTTCCAGTTGTCGGGCGGCCAGCAGCAGCGCGTGATGATCGCGATAGCGATCGCATGCGAGCCGAAACTGCTGATCGCGGACGAACCGACGACCGCGCTCGACGTGACCATCCAGAAGCAGATCCTGGAATTGATCGCCGCGCTGCAGAAGCGGCTGCGCATGTCGGTGCTGTTCATCACGCACGATCTCGCCCTGGTCGGGGAGATCGCCGACTACGTGGTGGTAATGCGTGAAGGCGAGATCAAGGAACAGGGGAGAGTCGAGCAGATATTCGAGGCGCCGCGGGACGCCTACACGCGGGCGCTGCTGCTTTGCCGGCCGCAGCTCGCGCGGCGTCCCAGGAGGCTGCCTGTGATCGACGATTTCCTGAAGCCCGGACCGCTCGCCGGAGGAGGTCTGGAGGAACGCAGTCGCGGGCTGCGCGGCGACGAAGAGATCATTCTCGAGGTGCGCCACCTGGGCAAGAGCTTCTATTCGCGCGAGGGCCTGTTCGGAAAGAGGGAATTCAAGGCGGTCAAGGACGTTTCTTTCAAGCTGGCCCGGGGGAAGACCTTGGGGATAGTCGGCGAATCGGGTTCGGGCAAGACGACGGTCGCGCTGACGTTGCTGCGCCTGCGAGGGGAATCGAGCGGCGAGGCCTTGTTCGACGGCAAGGACCTGCTGTCCATCCCGCAAAAAGAGATGATGCCGTACAAGCGCCGCATCCAGATCGTCTTCCAGAATCCCTATGCTTCGCTCAATCCGCGTTTCACGATCGGCCAGCTTCTAATGGAGCCTCTGCAGGTGCATCGCATCGGGTCGAGCGAGAGCGAGCGCCGCGACAGGGTCTACAAATTGCTGGAGGAGGTGGGGCTACCCGAGGTTTCGTTCTTCAAGTATCCGCACGAATTCTCCGGCGGCCAGAGACAGCGGATCGCGATTGCCCGCTGCCTCACCATGAAGCCGGACGTGCTCATCTGCGACGAGGCGGTATCGGCGCTCGATGTCTCGATCCAGGCGCAGGTCCTCAATCTGCTGCAGGACCTGCAGGACGAGTATCACATGAGCTACATCTTCATCTCGCACGACCTCGCCGTGGTCAAATACATGGCCGATCAGGTGATGGTCATGAACGAAGGCGAGGTCGTCGAGGTCGCCAATTCGGACGACATCTATCGGAGCCCGCAGCACCCCTACACGAAGAAGCTGCTTTCCTCGATTCCCCAGGGCTGGCGCGGAGCGCGAGCGCGCTAGCTACTGCTTCGCCTTCGCCGTTTGCGTGACCTTCCTGAGGAAGTCGTAGATGCCGCTTTCGCTCATGCGCCGGGCATCGGCGAGCTCGCCGGCACGAGTGGCGTAGAGGACTTCGTTGTCTGGAGAGAGAACCACCGCAGCGGGGATCCCCTTCTTGATGGGATTGCCGTAGGCGGCGACGAGGTCGAGGTTTCGGTCGAAGTTCCCGATGTCGACCTTGACTACCTTGAACTGTCGAGCAAGCAGCTCCGCACTCCTCCCGCTCTTGAGGGCGAGGTCCAACGCGCGACAGTCCTCGCACCAGTTGGCGCCGAAGATGACGAAAACAGGGATCCGACTCTCCTTTGCGGCGGCGAGCGCCTGCTGAACGGCTGCCTTGGCGTCGGCCGATTCATCGTATGGAAGCGGCGCGGCCACCGCAAGTGCGGCAAGCAGAGCGCCGAGGAGGAGGAGGGGTTTTCGCATGACAGGCTCCCATGAGTGTCTAACGGAACGCTAGCCGGGTTTCGCCCCGTTTTGAATGAGGCACTTTCTGCGCTGCTCAGCATACGCCTTTCCTTGCAGATTATTGGCCGCAAGGTGGCAAACGAGGAAGGTGTTTTGCGTCGCCAGCAGGTCGGCGCTCAAGCACTCCGCCAGATCCGCTTTCACCGCTTCCGGGTCCGAACCCTGTGAGCTGGCGCGCAACGCGCAGTACGAGATGGCCGAATAGGGCGGCACCGACGCCTTCTTCAGCTCGAGGGGCAGGTCGTCCCACTTCACGAGCGGCGGCGGCGGTTCCTTGGCGTCCGGTATTGTTCCTTGCGATGTCGTGGGAGTGGTGCAAGAGGCGCCGAGGCAAACGGCGAGGAGTGCGACTGAATGGGCGAGGATTGTGTTCTTGGCCATGTGGCTGACGTTTGATATGAGCGGCCCGCGGAGGCCGCAGGCCGGAGTGAGTCCGCTCGATGGAAGGTTAGACGTCGGTGCTCATTGCACTTGCTCGGCTGCCGGCGGATTCTTCAGCCTAGGGACGCGAAGCCTAGATTAAAAGCGACTTCCCTATGGTTCATCTGGGTTCTCGTTGCAGCGGGTGACGTTGCCCTTAGCCGTATGTACGGTGAAGCAGCGCCGCTCAGGTGTGGCGGGTTCCGCGGAGGCGGCCGGCATTTCGGTGCTCGGGGCTTTCGCGGCGGGAGCGGGCGACGGCGCCGACTCGATTGCGCGGGCTGCCGGCCGGTAAGCTGGGTTCACATTGAGGCGGTCTTTGACTTCACCAGCATCTTTCAGCCCAAGCTCGCTGCATTTCGTGCCGGAGTACGTGATCTTTCCAGCCGTATTTGTACATTTAAAGGTCTGAGCCGCAAGCTCACCCGACAATAGCAATGCCGAGACCGCTAAGATCAGCTTTGCAATCTTCATCGCGCTTGGCCATTGTTGGGCGTCATGTGCCTACGGTGCCTTGGTCAGTGGAAGAGAGGCCTGAGGGGGAGCACCTGCCGGATCAACAGGAATGAAATGCCCGCAGTCGATCGCGTACTGGGTTTCCATGTCGCTCAACATTTGCGGTGCTCCCGTCTTCCGAAAAACCATCTAATCTGGCGTGCCAGTCTACGCTTCTCGGAAATGCCCCGCAAAATCATACGAAGAGCGCGGACGGCCGGTATGGCGTTGTCCTGTAGTTTGCCGCCAGTCTAGCGGGCCCCAGGAACGTTTCGGGTCTTGAGAAATTCTTCCAGCGATTCTCCGCGGAAGCCCGCGACCATCTCCGGGTTGGAGACGCTCTTGACGCGTCCGAGTTTCTCGAGACAGAAGAAACTCGCGCCGTAACGCATGAGCGCGGCCCAGTCTAGCTCGCGTACCATGCGGCGTTCCTCGGCGGTGAGACCGGCCTTGTCGAACGCCGCTTCGGGGGTTTCCTTGAAGAGGGCGCGGTTGGCGGGGACGGTGAAGCCGTGGAGGAAACGGTTGAGCCGCAGCGCCTTGGCGCTGCTGGCGAGGTCGAAGAGGTAAGTGCCTTCGAGCTGTTCGACGCCTTTGAGTTGTGGGTTCAAAGCAGATCCTTCGCTTCGCTCAGGATGACATCTTTGCGGAGGTGCGCGCACCCCCTTTTCCCGACGCGGACACTTTCTGCATAGGCTCCTCGAACAGCGCCACCGCCATCGCGGTGGTCATCGGCAGGTAGTAGTTCTCGTGGATTTTCCTCGCGCGCGGCGAGAGCGCGCCACGCATCGCGAGCCACATGATCTCCTCCGCTCCTTCGGTGCCGCCTAGCCTGATGTAGTCGGCGTGGCGCATCGCCACGAGTTTCCTCGGATCGCGCGCGATCAGATCGAGGAACTTCCTGTCCCATTTCTCGTTGTTGAAGCCTGCGCGCTCGCCGTTCATCTGGTGCGAGAGGCCTCCAGTGCCTACGATGACCACTTTCAGGTCCTCGGGGTAGGAGAGCACCGCGCGGCGCACCGCCTGCCCGAGCTTCCAGCAGCGCGCGGGCGTGGGGATCGGATGCTGGAGCACGTTGATCTCGATCGGCACGATCTTTCCGGGCCAGTCGGGCGAGGGCGGCCAGAACATGGTGAGCGGCGAGTGCACGCCGTGGTCGATCGGCAGGTCCTGAAAAACGGAGATGTCGAACTCGTCGTTCACCAGCGAGTCGGCCATGTGGCGCGCAAGGCCGGTGTGGCCCTTCAAAGGGGGAACGGCACGCGGCCCCAGGCCTTCGTCCGCGATCGCGTACTCGGCGCCCACGCCCAGCGCGAAAGTCGGGTAGTGATCGAAGAAGAACGTGGTCGCGTGGTCGTTGTAGAAGAACACGAGAACGTCGGGCTTTCTCTGCGCGAGCCAGGCTTTGACCGGCTCATAGCCCCTGAAGAGCGGCGCCCAGTCGGGATCGTTCCGCTTGTTGCGGTCGTAGGCGCCGCCGATCGTGGGGACGTGCGAGGTGCCGATGCCGCCGAGGATTTTTGCCATGAACGAAACTCCGCGGGAATGATGGGGCAGGCGAAGTACGAAGTCAAAGCTGGTCTTCGAACAGCCGCCTGAACATCGTGCGCTTGGTGTTGCGAAAGTGCGGGCGCACGCGGCCGCTCCACGCGGTGTCGCGCACCGCGAGCCAGGGCTCGCTTCCCAGGGTTTCGGTGCGCGCGAGATCGTAGCAGGAGTGATAGCGCGGCGAGCCGTCGGGATTGCGGAAGCGCCGGGCGCGGACGCTCCCCGGGCAGGCGGCAAGACCCGGCATGTGCTCGCTGTCGTACCAGGCGTTCAAGTCGGCCTCGTGTGCCGCGACGACATCGGTCTCGACGATATAGTGAAACGGCGCCGCCTCGCCGCGCGACGTGCCCGGCGTATCGAACACGGGCTGAAGCCTCGCCGCGCCGATTCTCAGGCCTCTCAGGTCGACGAGGTCTCCGGCACGTTCTGCCGTGCGAGCGAGCACGGTCGTATTCACGGCGCCGAACTCGCGCGAAAAGAGGTACGCATAGATCTCGCCCCCAGCCTCGACCGTCGCGTAGGCGGCCACGCTCTCGGCCAGAGGCACGCAGTCGACGGCAAGTTCTTTGAGGTTGTCGTCGAAGCGATCGGACACGCGCGAAGCCCCCGTGCACCTGAGGAGGATCCCGCCGGTCTGCGCCGCGCTCATGCAGCCTTGGATCCTATGCGACCGCGACGGGGATCTTGAAATCCTTGATGCGTTTTTCCCATTCCGCCGGGCCGGTCTGATGCACGGAGGTGCCGTTCGCATCGACGGCGACCGTGACCGGCATATCCTTCACCTCGAACTCGTAGATCGCTTCCATGCCGAGATCGCCGAAGGCCAGCACTCTGGACTTTCGGATCGCCTTGGCGACGAGGTAGGCGGCGCCGCCCACCGCGATCAGCGAGGCGGCCTTGTGCTTCCTGATCGCCTCGATCGCCGCGGGACCGCGTTCGCCTTTTCCGATCATGGCGACGAGGCCGGTCCTGCCGAGCATCATCTCGGTGAACTTGTCCATGCGGGTCGCCGTGGTCGGACCCGCGGGCCCGACGATCTCGTCGCGCACCGGATCGACCGGACCGACGTAGTAGATCACGCGGTCGGTGAAATTCACGGGGAGCTTCTCGCCTTTTTCCAGCATGTCCTGGATGCGCTTGTGAGCGGCGTCGCGGCCGGTGAGCATTTTCCCCGACAGAAGAAGCGTCTCGCCGGGCTTCCACTTCGTCACTTCCTCGCGCGCGAGCGTATCGAGGTTCACGCGCCTGGATTGCGCGGCGGGTGCCCAGGTCACCTTGGGCCAGTCTTCGAGGCTCGGCGCTTCGAATTCCGCCGGGCCCGAGCCGTCGAGCGCGAAGTGGACGTGCCGGGTCGCAGCGCAGTTCGGTATCATCGCGATCGGTTGCGACCCCGCGTGCGTCGGGAACGTCCTGATCTTGACGTCGAGCACCGTGGAGAGGCCGCCCAGCCCTTGCGCGCCGATACCGAGCCGGTTGACCTTTTCGTAGAGCTCCAGGCGCAGCTCCTCGTGCTTGTCGCGGGGCCCCCGCGCGAGCAGCTCGTGCATGTCGATCGGCTCCATGAGCGACTCCTTGGCCATCATCATGGCTTTCTCGGCCGTGCCGCCGACGCCGATCCCGAGCATCCCCGGCGGACACCATCCCGCCCCCATCGTGGGCACGGTCTCGAGCACCCAATCGACGATCGAGTCCGAGGGGTTCAGCATCGTGAACTTCGATTTGTTCTCCGAGCCGGCCCCCTTGGCCGCGACGTCCACATCGACGGTGTCTCCCGGCACGAGCTCCATGTGGATCACCGCCGGGGTGTTGTCCTTCGTGTTCCTGCGCCCGAAGATCGGATCCTCGACGATGGATGCGCGCAGCTTGTTGTCCGGGTGCAGGTAGGCGCGGCGCACGCCTTCATTCACGGCGTCGGCCACGGACGGAAATGAAGAGCCCCTGAAACCCTCCAGGCGCGCGTCCATGCCGATTTTCAGGAACACGTTGACGATGCCCGTGTCCTGGCAGACCGGCCGGCGGCCCTCTGCGCACATCCGCGAGTTGCTCAGGATCTGCGCGATGGCGTCTTTCGCCGCCGGCGACTGCTCGCGCTCGTATGCGCGCGCGAGGTGCTGGATGTAGTCGCGCGGATGGTAGTAGCTGATGTACTGCAGCGCGTCGGCGACGCTCTGGATGAGGTCTTCCTGTTGGACGATGGTCATGTAATCAGTGCGACGTGCCGCCTTTCCCGATGCGATTCGACGGTCCGGAATTTTAGCACGCCGCCTTTGTTGCGAATCCCGAGCCCTCACCGGTAATATCTGCACCTCCAAGAGGAGTTTCGCCCAATGGCCTCAGCGACCATCGAGTCCGTACTGCAGGAAGACCGGCTGTTCCCGCCGTCCCCGGAGTTCGTCAAACAGGCCAACGTATCCGGCGCCGCGGCCTACCAGGCGCTGTGCGACGAGGCGAGCCGGGACTTCGAGGGATTCTGGGGCCGGCTCGCAAAAGAGCACATGCTCTGGCACAAGCCGTTCACCAAGGTGCTCGATGAAACCAACGCGCCCTTCTTCAAGTGGTTCCACGACGGCGAGCTGAACGCGTCGTACAACTGCCTCGACCGGCACCTGAAGACGCAAGGCGACAAGACCGCGATCATCTTCGAAGCGGACGACGGCAAGGTGACGAAGATCACCTACAAGCAGCTCTACCACAAGGTCTGCCAGTTCGCGAACGCGCTCAAGGCGCTCGGCATCAGGAAAGGCGATCGCGTCATCATCTACATGCCGATGTCGATCGAGGTGGTGACGGCGATGCAGGCCTGCGCGAGGATCGGCGCGACGCACTCGGTCGTTTTCGCGGGCTTCTCGGCGAAAAGCCTGCAGGAGCGCATCATCGACGCGGGCGCGGTGGCGGTGATCACCGCCGACGGGCAGATGCGCGGCGGCAAGGAGATCCCCCTCAAGCCCGCGGTGGACGAGGCGTTCACTCTGGGCGGCTGCGAAGGCGTGAAGAACGTGGTCGTGTACAAACGCACCGGGAGTGCGGTCACCATGCAGGGTCCGCGCGACAAGTGGTGGCACGACGTGATCAAGGGCCAGGCCGACACCTGCGAGCCGACCTGGGTGAACGCCGAGCATCCCCTCTTCATCCTGTATACGTCGGGCTCGACCGGCAAGCCGAAGGGCGTGCAGCACTCGACCGGCGGCTACCTGCTGATGACCGTAATCACGATGAAGTGGGTGTTCGACTACAAGCCGACCGACGTGTTCTGGTGCACGGCGGACGTGGGCTGGGTCACCGGGCACAGCTACTGCACCTACGGGCCGCTCGCCGTGGGCGCGACCGAGATCATGTTCGAAGGCGTGCCGGTGTGGCCCGATGCGGGGCGCTTCTGGAAAATGATCCAGGACCACAGGGTGACGGTGTTCTATACGGCGCCCACCGCGATCCGCACGCTCATCAAGGCGGGGGGAGATCTTCCGAAGAAATACGATCTGAAATCGCTGCGCATCCTCGGCACCGTCGGCGAGCCGATCAACCCCGAAGCATGGATGTGGTACTACACCACCGTCGGCGACAAGCGCTGCCCGATCGTCGATACCTGGTGGCAGACCGAGACCAGCAGCCACTTGATCACACCGCTCCCCGGCGTGCACGCATTGAAGCCCGGCTCCTGCACCATGCCCCTGCCGGGCATCATGGCGGCGATCGTGGACGAGACCGGCCGCGAAGTGGAGAAGGGCAAGGGCGGGATCCTCGTCATCAAGCGCCCGTGGCCGGGAATCATCCGCACCATCTGGGGCGATCCGGAGCGCTTCAAGAAGAGCTACTTCCCAGACGACTTCAAGGGCAAGTATTACCTCGCGGGCGATGGCGCGAGCCGCGACAAGGACGGCTACTTCCGCATCATGGGCCGCATCGACGACGTGTTGAACGTCTCCGGCCACCGGCTCGGAACGATGGAAATCGAGTCGGCGCTGGTCGCGAACACGAAGCTCGTCGCTGAAGCGGCGGTGGTCGGCAGGCCCGACGAGATGACCGGCGAAGCGGTCGTCGCGTTCGTCGTGCTGAAAGGCCCGCGGCCTTCGGGGGACGAGGCGAAGAAGTTGGCGGACGAGCTGCGCAACTGGGTCGCGAAGGAAATCGGTGCGATTGCCAAGCCGAAGGACATTCGCTTCGGCGACAACTTACCCAAGACGCGCTCCGGAAAAATCATGCGGCGGCTGCTGCGCTCGATCGCCAGGGGCGAGGAGATCAAGCAGGATGTGTCGACGCTGGAGAATCCCGCGATCCTGGAACAGCTCAAGCAGTCTACCTAGCGGCCGGGTCGCGCTCTGCGGCCCGCTCGCGTAAAATTCCCGGCTCGAACGGAGAGGTGGATGAGCGGTTTAAGTCGCACGCCTGGAAAGCGTGTTTAGGTTAATAGCCTAACGCGGGTTCGAATCCCGCCCTCTCCGCCATACAGTCAACAGCGTCAGGGGCCGTTATCCGATCCGTGGAGAATGTCCCCACGTTTCAAACATATGCACCGTACCTGCCGAGTAGTTTTAGTAGGAATCCGGGCCAGAGAAGCGCGTATAGGCTGAATCTCGTCCGGTTTTCTCCGGAAGGCAGTTTCGTCGTCCGGTTTCGCGGTAGCGATCTTGCGTCATCCGGGTTCTGTTACGAGGCAATCTTCCCTACGTTGCACAGCACCAGCGGATAGCAAGGGGAGTTACCTGGAGGGAAGCGCTGGAAATCCGAACAACCGGCGCTGCTCAGTCCAGTCGCTGGGGAGCCGGTAGAGCACTTTCTCAAGAGTCAGATCGGGCGGCTGGCGGCCTGCCAGGATCGCCTCCACGATGTCGGGTGCGAGAAACGCGCACTTCATGATCCGACTCACGTAACGCTCATCGAACCCCGTCTCCTCGGCGATCACGCTCTGGTAGCGTGTCTCGCCGGTAATCATCCGGGAGTACCAGTCGTGGGCTCGGGCTACTGCCTTGATCAGGGAAGGGACGGGCCTTACCTGTGCTCCGCAAAAACTCGATTTGCCCGGTTTAATCGCGTTGACCAGGGCTCGAACCCCGCCTAGGTGGACTTCTTCCTCTTGCCCACGTGCAGAGTCCGACTAACTTGGTCGCGCGCGGGATGGACGTCAAACCGACTACAATCTGCCGTCGATGACGTTTTTTTAAACGAAGGAACCGGTCATGCGTGCATCCGGAGTCTCAGCGGCGTTTATCCTCGCAGTGAGTGCTACCGATGGGGCGTGCGCGTTTGCGGAAAACGGCGTTAGCGCGAATCAGATATTGATCGGGCAATCGGCTTCCTTGACCGGCACCGCAGCCGAATCCGGGCAGCAGACGCGCGACGGTGCGCTGGCGTATTTCGAATTGGTCAACCGCAAGGGCGGCGTCAACGGCAGAAAAATCAAGTTGCTCACTCTCGATGACGGTGGCCAGACCAAGCGCGGCGAGGAAAATACCAGGAAATTGATCGCGGAGGACAAGGTCTTCTTGTTGTTCGGCTATACCGGGCGCAACACCAGTGAGGCCGCCTTGCCGATCATTACGCAGGCGAATATGCCGTTTTTTGGAGCCGCACCGGCGGCGAAACCATCCACGGCGCGTTCAACAAGAACGTGTTCAACGTACGTGCCAGCTACAAGCTGGAAACGCAGGCCCTGGTGAACTATCTGGTGATCACCGGTCAGAAGAAGATCGGGATGATCTACCACAAGGACGACCTGACGAAGTCGAACCTCAAGATGACCGAAGACGCACCGCGCAGCACGGCTTTGCGCTGGTGGGCAGCGCCTCGGTCGACCGCAATTCGACCGACGTGAAGGAAGCCTTCGAGATCATGAGGAAGCTCAATCCCGCAGCGGTGATCTGCAACGCGGCGGTGAAACCCTTGAGTGAATTCGTGAGGCAGATGAGGAAATCGGGCGCCAATTCGCAGTTTTTGAGCGTCTCGTTCGTCCGCAGCGCGATCGTGAAGGAACTGGGCCCCGAGGCGGCCGGGGTGATCATGGCGCAGGTTGTGCCCCTGCCGACCAAGAAGCGGTTCCCCATCGTGGGCGAATACCAGAACGCTCTGGCGGCTGTGGGCGCCAAGCCCGACTATTCGTTTTCTGGGCTCGAGGGCTTTATCTCGGCCAAGGTGGTGGTTGAAGGGCTGAAGCGAAGCGGCAAGGACCTGACCCGTGGCGGGTTCATCAAAGCCGTGGAGGGAAACCGCGATCTCGACCTGGGCGATTATTTCGTCAGCTACTCGCCAACCAATCACAACGGCTCGAAGTACGTCGATATCACGGTCATCAACAAGGACGGCGTCTTTTTCAATTGATGTTTTGAGTCCGCGGCGGCGGGGCGCTGGGCGCGGCGTCGGGTTGCATACTGTAGGCGCCGATGTCCCTGTGGGTGGCGAATTCACAATCAAGCGGGGATGGGGGTCTGAAACAAGCCGCGGCAGTGGTGCCCAAGAGGAACTGAGCCGAATCGGGCTATGGGCTCAAGAATGAGTCGCCTAACTCGTAGCTGCGGACGGGCTGCCAGCGCCGTGCGATGTCAGATGTTCGTGCGCGCCCGCCGCAGAGCACAACTATAAGGACTTCCCCGTTTCCGCAACGGAAGCGTTTGTGCCGATGGAAGAACGGACTGCGTCACTATAACCGGCCTGTTTGTGAGCAATGAATGCTCTGGCCCCGATGAAAGCCGCATGCCCGGACCTCTCTCGTTAGTCGGCATCTGGTGCTGCCGTCGTGTTTGACCAGGTTCTCCGAGCATCGGTTTGACCGTTTCGTCATCGACAGGTGCAGTCTCAGCGGATGGGTGCGTTCATACCGAGCGCATTGTTTCGTTCTTGGCGAGCAGCGCCCAGGCGATGCGTGCGTTCTTGTTGGCAATCGCCACGAGCGTGCGATAGTAGCCGCGGCGCGGCTGCAGCTCGAGAATCCAGCGCGACATACGATCCTGGTGCATGCCGGCGCTGTTGAGCACCGAGCGCGCACCCTGCACAAGCAGGTTGCGAAGGTAGGCGTCACCGCGCTTGCTGATGTGCCCCAGGCGCGGTTTGCCACCGGTGGAGTACTGGCTGGGCGTCAGGCCGATCCAGGCGGCGAACTGCCGACCGTTCTTGAACTCCCGTGCGTTGCCTACGGTCGCGACGATGGCCAGCGCCGTGGTGGGGCCGATGCCGCGGATCTTCATCAGGCGCTGTGCCGGCTCGCACAGTTTGGCCTGGGCTTCGATCTCCCGGTCGTAGCCACCGATGCGTTCATCGAGCACGCGTAGCTGCTCGAGCAGATCGCCGATTGCGCGGCGTGCGAGATCGGGCAGATTCTCCGCCGCCTGAGCCGCCTGGCGGCGCACAGTCACCGAGCGCAGCGGCAGCACCACTCCGAATTCACAGAGCAATCCCCGCAGCCGGTTGATGATCGCAGTCCTCTCCACGACAAACCCCTGCCTGACCCGGTGTATCGCCAGCAGCGCCTGCTGCTCGAGCGACTTCACCAGCACAAAACGCATGCTCGGCCGCGTCACCGCCTCACAGATCGCCTCGGCATCGTTGCCGTCGTTCTTGCCGCTCTTCCTGTACGGAGCCACGAACTTGGGCGCCATCAGCCGCACCGTGTGCCCCAACCCCTGGAACCGCCGGCCCCACTCGTGCGCCCCCGAGCACGCCTCCATGCCGATCAGACACGGCGCTATACCCGCCACCACCTTCACCAGCTGATCGCGCCGCACCGTACGTCGCAGCACCGTCTGCCCCGCACCACCTACCCCGTGCAGCGAGAACACGCTCTTTGCCAGATCGATCCCCAACGTAGTAACCTTTTCCATGACTTCCCCTCTCGTTATCAGATTGAACAGCGCAAACTCAATCTTGGCACTTCGATGCCGTGCGGGCTCAAACCCGCTTCGAGTAGGGGAAGTCCCTTTCATTCGTTAACCGTCAACGATGCGCCGTTCCGAACGGTCGCCGTGACGCTTGATTGACGTACTTGACCCGGACTAAAGGAGCCTTATGAGACAAAAGTCGCTCGCTCGATTGCTATCCAAGCTTGGTGTGGCCGCCGTGTTTATCGCGGGTGCAGCATCTGCCGCCGATGTACACGTGATGATTTCGGCCGGCTTCTATCGGGTCTATGCCGAGCTGGGCCCGGCTTTCGAGCGCGCGAGCGGTCACCGCCTAGTCACGACGCGCGGCCCGTCGATGGGTGACTCTCCGGAGGCGATTCCCACCCGCCTCGCGCGAGGGGAGACCGCAGATGTCGTGATCCTGGATGGAGGGGCCGCCGACGAGCTCGGCAGGCGAGGATTGGTGCGCGCCGGCAGCAAGGTCGAACTCGCGCGGTCGCTGATCGGCATGGTGGTGCGCGCCGGGGCCGAAAAGCCGGACATCGGCAGCGTCGAGGCATTCCGCAGCACGCTGTTTGCGGCGAAGTCCATCGCGTACTCGGACAGCGGCAGCGGCACCTTTCTCTCGACCACGATGTTCCCGAAGCTCGGCATCGCAGACCAGGTGGCGGGCAAGAGCCGAAAGGTGCGCGGGCCGCCGTCCGGCGAGCCGGTAGCCGCGGTCGTCGCGCGTGGCGAGGTGGAGATCGGCTTCCAGCAGGTCAGCGAACTGATACACGTCCCTGGGGTTACCTTCGTCGGCGCGATTCCGGCCGAGCTACAGCCGGGATTCTCCTTCGCGGCGGCGCTCACCAGTGCGGCCCGGCAACCTGAGGCGGCCAGTGCTCTGATCCGCTTCCTCGCATCGCCCGAGGCGGCGCCGGCGATCTTGAAGGCTGGGCTGACGCCACTCTCAGGACGATAGCTCACGTTACCGAGCATTTCAAATGCACTATTTGCCTCAAGAAGATAACGACTAACAACGCGTCCGAGCGGACAAACTGCGGGGGTCGCTGCTGCCGCTCAACTCGGTCGTTGAGGCCGCAGAAAAACGCTCAAATTGCGACTAGCGCGAACGTCCGCTTCGGGTCTATTCTGTTGAAAAACTCATTTGCGGTAGCGGGGTTGAGTGTCGTCGAAAAAGTCGACCCTCTAAAACGCTCT
>Ga0193733_1000224_pt1 | contig 20140 bp, 17 predicted proteins | sample U1s2metaG_FD_145076 | JGI IMG/M metagenome (GOLD analysis project Ga0193733, IMG submission 145076) | Soil microbial communities from a riparian zone of the East river system, Colorado, United States - U1s2 | ecosystem: Environmental > Terrestrial > Soil > Riparian zone | place: USA: East River...
AAAACAGGGCTCTCCTGCCACAGAGCTGGTTCGTCGCTGCCCGGGTACGGTCCGCGAGACTCGGGATTGGCAAGATGCGTGTTCTCCCCCTGGGTGTGTAATCGTTTGCAGCATGGAAAACTGACGAAACGCCGCCATATATCGTCTTGATTTTCAAGTGGGATATGCTAATGTGTTGATCCCTTCCCTGCTGCGAATCTCCAGGACGTTCACGAGACTGGGCCGAGCCATGCTTACTTGCCGTCGGACCAACGTGAGAACCAAGGGGCCACGTAAGAATGAGTCGACAACGGGTTTTGCTGGCCGTCGCCGGGTTGGTGACGGTATTGTTCACCATAAGCGCCTGCGCCGGGTTCCACCTTCCTAACCTACTGCCATTTCAGGATGCCAGCGGCATTTTCAGGACGTTCGGCTTGGGACCGATCAGTCTCTCGAGTCCCTTTTTCAACAAACTCGGAAGCAACGACCGGGCGTGCGCCAGTTGTCATGATTCGAGTGACGGATGGAGCATCACCCCGGAGCATCTGCAGCAGCGATTCCAAATCACCCAGGGCAAGGATCCGGTGTTTCGCGCAATTGACGGCGCCAATTGCCCTAGCGCCGACGTGTCTACGGTGGAAGCCCGCTCCTCAGCCTATAGTCTGCTGCTGAATAAGGGGCTGATCCGCATGTCATTGCCGGTGCCCGCCAACGCTGATTTCAGCATCATCTCGCTCACCGATCCTTACCAATGCGCGGAGACCACGGCGGACCAACCTGCACTCTATCGGCGGCCGCTTCCTTCCACCAATCTGAGATTTCTCAATGGGATCATGTGGGACGGGCGGGAGCCTGACTTGCGCACCCAGGCCAGGAACGCGACTCTGGTGCATACCCAACCAAAACGTCCGCCAACCGATTCCGAACTGCGGCAGATCGTGAATCTGGAGAGCTCGCTGTTCACTGCACAATCGGACGACAATCTTGCCGGGAACCTGAGCTCGCAAGGCGCGCGTGGCGGTCCGTTGTTCCTGGCGCTGCAGCCCTTCGATCCCGGGATCAACTCAGGGGCCCGGTTTAACCCCAAGGCGTTCACCCTGTATTCCAAGTGGGCCAGCGCGAATGGCCCGAATGCCGCCGCGCGGCGGTCCATCGCGCGCGGAGAGGTGCTGTTCAATACTCGCCCCATGATCATTTCCCAGGTGGCCGGATTCAACGATGTGCAGGGCAATTCGCAGGCCGTAGGCACCTGCACGACCTGTCACAACGCACCGAACTCTGGCGGCAGCTCGACCTTCACAATGATGAACATCGGAACCGATTCTCCCAAGTCCGATCTCCCCTCTTATGTCATTCTCTGCCATAGCGGCACGCAGGTGAGCACCACCGATCCGGGACGGGCAATGGTTACCGGCAAGTGCGCCGATATCGGAAAGTTCAAAGTCCCGGGCCTGCGCGATTTGGCCGCCCGAGCGCCCTACTTCCACAACGGCACGGCCCTGACCTTGATGGAAGTGGTTACCTTCTACAACCAGCGTTTCAATATGCTGCTGACCGAAGACGAGAAATCTGACCTGGTGGCGTTTATGAACACGCTGTAGGCGAGTGCCACCGGCCGGTAACAGGCACGACAATATTGGGCATTAATATACATGACTGACTAAAGCTGCTAGAATGCACGGCATGCGGCGGCGACCATCTTGGTTGGCAATCCTTTGTTCCCTCCTTCTGTCGGCGGCGGTCTTGGAACTGTTCACATTTGTTCCTCATCATGCAGAATCGGCGGGGCAAATGCGAAGGTTCGCACACACCCCGCTGGGAAGCGCACTCATGCTTGGCGTAACTCTCTTGCTAGCCTTGGCATTGAATTTCGTTTTTGTCGAATTGTGGAGCCGCCGTGAAGGGCGTAGCAGACGAAAGAACGACACTACCTAAGTTGTCGATGCCGTGACAGGGCCTAGCGACGCCTCAAATCCAGCTTTTAGTTCCCTGAGGTATCTCTCTCCGGCATATGCGATCGCTGCGGCGAATCTCCGGTGGAATGAGATGGCCGTATTGATCATGAACAAACCCTACGCATTTCCAGGTTCCAAACTGATAAGCTCCGTCTTCCACGTCCGAGTGAGTTTTTATGAACTCTGGAAATACAAGACGAAGGTCTTTCAAAATGATCCCGTATCCGATGCCTGTGATGCCGATGCCGCGATTCCTCAATAATCGCAGCAGCGCCTTGCTGAATGCTCGCGATTCTGCTGCAGACCAGCCTTCAAATTCCCCGTCCAGCGCATTCAACTCTTCCGATGGTAACGCGTAATCAGTGGCCGACGCTGAGATGCGAGGCGTTTATTCTCTCTCGCTATTCGAGCGCTCCATCCTCTTTCTAGTGTCTCGATGTCCTTACCCAATCCAATAACGCCACCCACGAGAAAGCGTCGCTTGTCGTACCTTTCATCGAAATATGCGCCGATCACGGCTATGATCCTTTCGCGAAACTTCTCGCCGATTCCGGGCCAAATATTCCGGGCCAAATATTACTGATCGGTGCATAGGAGAATTGACTTTCGGCGCACACTACGACTACCCTGCTTTCTCGGGAGCCCTAGAGTGTCCCAAAAGCCAACCCGCCCGACGCACTCGGCCAAGAATGTTCAGGGCGATTTCGGCACGTTCACGAATTTTATGAAGCGTTTAGTGGCTGTGCCTCACAGCGAAATCAAGGCCAAGCTGGATGCTGAGAAACGAGCGAAGGCGCGGAAGTCTAAGAGGGCTTCCGCTTCCCGCGCTTCTTCCAAGCAGAAAGATTAGAACGGCGTTTCTCCCACCTTGCCAGTCACCTCCGCGAAAGTGAGCCGCCTTCCTGTGATCTGTGTCATGGCCAGATGGAACCTGTCCGCATCGTTCAAGGGATTGTCTTTAGTGGCGCGATTGTTATAGCGGTAAGCTTGCTCGTCCAGATACCGGAACCGATGGAACGGTTCGACGCTTACGTAAGTTCCAGAGATGCCGCGCTTCAAGAGCGACCAGAAGTTTTCGATTCCGTTGGTATGGACTCGACCGTCAACGTACTTCACGGCATGGTTGATAACCTTGTGCTGATATTCTCCCTGCAAGCCTTTGTATCCGCCCAACTCATCGCTGTAGAGATCGGTGCCAGCTTGCACGTGCTTCTTCACTATTGGCTGTACGGTGTCCCTGTGGCGATCTGGCACAATCTCGGTGCGAACCTTTCCGCCGCGCTCAAGGAATCCCATGACGGTGCTCTTATCGTCGATCAAGACTCCGGTGATCCGGCGTTGCCTTTTGCTCAGGTGCATATTTCTCGCCTTGCCACCGATGTAGGTTTCGTCCACTTCGACTTCGGAGCCGGGACCTCCGACCTTGGTGAAGGACTTTGATTGCCATGGCCAGACGAATCCGATGCAGCATGAACCATGCGCTTTTCTGGGTCACTCCCAGAGCGCGATGGAGTTCATAACTGCTGATTCCGTTTTTGCAGTTCACAATCAGCCACACAGCAGGCAACCACTTCTCAAGAGCAATCGGCGAATCCTCAAACACTGTGCCAACCTTGAGCGAGAATTTCTGCTTGGGGTGATCTCCGTAGCACCGATATAACCGGGCCTTGGCCAGATAGGTTACTTTGTCGGAATTGCAGCGCGGGCAGCGGACAATCTCATCCAGCCAGCGAACCGCGACCATGAACTTGCGGCAGTTCTCGTAATCGCTGAAGTGCTGGATTGCTGCTTGGAGTGTCTTGGGAGTTGCCAAGGACCCAAGACTACAAGAAAAGGCGCAGTCAGTCAAGTATATTATGGCCCCATATTGTACGTACACCCGGTCTTGCTCGGGTCAGCTTCCCAACGGAAGCGGTTGGGCCAAGCGAAAGGTCAAGCGTCGCGCGGCGGACAGGCCGACGTCCTTGTTCCCAGTCGCGTGATCTGCTCCGGGCCGGACTGCAGCGGCGGTCGAGGCGGCAAGCCTCGTGGCTCCCATCAAGGTGTTCTTGCCGTTCCCAGCAGCGCCGCTGGTCGATACGCCGCCGATCACTACCCCGTCCGCGGGTGGTGCTGTGAGCGTGGTTGAATTCTGCTCGCGATGTGAGCCGAGCTTTACAAAGATGCTGGAAGTCTGTATGGGAAGGGACCGCCCGTTGAGCGAAACCGCGGTCAGAGCCAGACGCATGTAGCCCGCCTCCTGAGATTTGCCGGCGGCCCTTGCGTCCAGCACCTTTCCGGTCAGGTTGGCGCCACCCGGCACCACGATCTTCCCGCGCACAACAATGGGTTCGTCCAGTACGGCTTCGAAGGAATCGCCGCGCCGGGAAGTTGCGCTGGATAAAGATGTCCGCAGCCGAACCGCGATCGGAGTTCCAGCCGGGATTGCGATCGGGGTGAGCGAATCGGTGGGGAAAATTCCGCCTGTGTCGGAGGCGCCGTCAAAGGGTAAATGTTGGTCCGCAGGCGCGGTCTGTTCGGAGCTTGGCATGCCCTGATGTGGCGCACAGCCCACCAGAGTCAGGCTCATGAGAAGCAGACTCATCGCCAGCATGGAGCACACGGCGGAGTTTGGCCCGCGTCCATCCGACAGCGTCATGAAACAATCCTGTGGCGGCTTGCCACTCTTCGACAAGTCGCAAGACGGATGCCATCGTCGAGATTGATTTGTCAGTGACTTAGTGGAGAGATGCTGGTGGCCGTGTATTTTTTGCGGGTATTATCGCCCTAGGTGATCTGTTTTCGTCTGGGTTGCGGGGCACGGTTTCACCCCTGTTGGGGGCTCGACTTGTGGTCACGTTGTCGACCCCGGGGCTTGTGCCCGTGCGTTCTCTGGCTGCGTCGCGGCTGAAACCATGACTGAACAAAGATGGAGGAGGCGGGTTAAACCGCCTCCTCGGTGGAATTTTTAAAGCGCTCCGCTCCGGGGCCGGTTCCTCGGGTTAGTTGGACGAGTTCCCGAAACTGGCAGACGCGCTCTCAGCTTCGTTCTCGGGCTGGACAATCACGCCGTCAAACGGGGTTGCACCGATGAAGCGTCCTCGTACGACACTGATGCGGCGCAGCGGATATCCGGAATCGGGTCCGCGATGCCAGGTCCGGCCATTGTCCTTGCTCTCGAACACAACGCCCGTGGCCATGCTGGTCGCAAGCAGCCGCTTCCGGCCCTGGTCGTAGGCGATTGAGCTGATGTTTTTGTCGGGAATGCCGTTTACCACGTGCTCCCAGGTCGCGCCCGAATCGGAGCTGCGGAATGCGCCTTCCCTCGACGCCACCAGAATCTCTCCCTCGGGTGTGAGGGTCACGCCGTGAATGCTGGTGATGTAGGAAGACAGAGGCGCCTGCTGCCAGGTCGTTCCCGAATTAATCGAATAGAGAACGTTGGTGCGAGTGGCGGCCACAACCAGGTCGCCTTCCGACTCGACGGCGACGAAATCGGTCTTGCCCAGCACCGCGCCCCCGGTCCAGGTTTTGCCCTGGTCCGAACTGGTGAGCAATCCGGCTGAGGTAGCCGCCAGCCAGCGCTTGGGTGTGACTTCAATATCGCTCACGCGTGCATCCAGGACTGAGCGAACGACAGTCACGGGCACCTTTGCCGCCTTCGTCCCTTTCTTGCCTTTCGCCGCGCGCGCCGCTGCTTTCTCGCTCACAATATTGTTGATCGGACGCCACTGGGTGGCATCGCGATCCAGCAGGAACATACCTTTGTTGGTGCCGGCAATCAGCGCGCCATTGACCGCCTGCTGCAACGCGAAAACATCGCGTCCACCCAGGCCGGCGCTCTTCTGCTGCCAGCTCTGCCCGCTGTCCCGGGTAGAAAAAACTCCGCCCCACTCGCGGTCGTTCACCACGCCGACGACGATGGCGTTGGGATCGTTCCTGTCCGCCAGAATCGAGCTCACGTAACGGTGGGTGTAGCCGTGATTGGAAGCAACGAAAGTTTGCGACCCGTTATCGCTGGCCAGAACGCCACTGCGGTCGGTCGCGAGCAACACCCGGTCGGAATTGCGTGGATCCACCAGCACATCGTTTACGACGACCTCAGGATTGCTCACTCGCTTCCAGCTCTTGCCTCCGTCGATGGTCTTCCAGAGGCCTTCGGTGGTTCCGGCGTACACGGTGGCCGGATGGTTTGGGTCCTGCTTCAACACGCGAGTACGGCGCGCGGAAAAAGGCATGCATGACAGCTTATGGAACAGGTCGCCCGCGCTTTCGCTCTTGTAAATTCCAGAGCAGGCACTGGCGTAAACCACGGAAGAATCGGTGGCGTCCACGATGACCGAGAACACATCGGAGTCATCAATCATGCCCTTGTTGATGTGATGCCAGTTGGCTCCGCCGTCTTCCGTCTTCCAGGCCAGGTGCCAAGTGCCGGCGTACACCACGTCGGGGTTCCTGGGATCGATGGCGATGGACTCGATGTTTTTGATTTCGGCCTGGCCGGGAGAAATCTGCTCCCAGCTATTGCCGCCGTTCCTAGTGCGGAAAACACCGTCCAGTGCGCCCACCACCAGGACCTTAGAATCGGAGGCCGAGATGGCCATGGCGCGGACCGATTTTCCATGTATGCCGGGAAGCGCCTCCCAGTTGTTGCCGCCGTCATGCGAGCGGTAGACATCGCCGGACTGCTGGTTCTCGACGCTCCAGGCTGAAACATAAATGTGTTTAGGATTTTGGGGATCGATGGTGATGTGATCGAGAACATTGTCATCGCCGCCCAGTCGCGCCAGCCTCGTCCAATTGTGTCCCCCATCGTTGGAGAGGAAAAGAGTCCCGGTGCTGGTGCCCAGGTAAATGCGGTCGGGATTTTTGGGGTCGAAATTCAAACTCCGGACGTCGCCTCCGTCCGGACCCAGGGAAGTCCACTGACCGGCCCAAAGAGTCGTAACCGAGATCATCGCAACAGCCAATGTTACCAATGTCTTACGGGAAATCATCCGAATCGCACGTGAAATCATAAGTAACTTTACCCCTAGCGGAGAATTATGCGCTTGCGGGTGAGAGTGACAGCGTAATCTATCCCAATCAAGTTACGTTAGGACAAACAAGAAAAGGGCCAGTCGAGCGGTGAAACTCGACTGGCCCTAGTTTTTGCGAAAGTGTCACTGAGCCTTTGGTTTAGCCACCTTTTTCTTGGCCGCAGCCGGGTGATCCGGAACGGCTTTCACCTTGGACTCATCCACCGCCTCAGTGCCTGAGCCCGAGAAGGCAGCACCGGCCGGAACCACCCAGTACTCGGCGGTCTTGGTACCGCCGCTGCCGGTTCGGACCTCAATCCGGCTGGCATCGATGGCTTGCTTGGCTTCGCCACCAGACAGATATGCCTTGGAATTGACGGCTCGCTCGCCGGCCAGATTCTTGCGTTTCTCGCCGGGTTCAGCATTGCCCACAATTACGAGTTTGGCGTCAGGATCATGCTGCAGCCGCTGGGCTACATCGTCCAGTATGGCCTTGCAGGTGTTATCCACACGCCAGGGCTTTACTTTGTTGGGGAAGTCGCACTCGCTCAGCTTGCTCGCTTCCGGCGGTGGCGGCGGTGGAACTTCCACCGTCACCTGAGTCGAAGCCGGGGCGGTGAGGCCACGAGAATCAGAACAGGTGGCGCCCACTGTAATGGAACCAGCCGGTGCTCCGGTGGTGTTTAGAGTGGCAGTGTTGCCGTCGCCCGAGATGTTGCCGCCACTCGCAGTCCAACTGCTGACGGTGACCGGCACATTGTCCGGACTGGTACAAGAACAGGTCACGGTCGCGGGCGTGCCCGCCTGCACCGAGCTGGGATTCGCCGAACAAGACATGGTCGGCGGATTCTTTGGCGGCTCTTTTACGGTGAAGCTGGCGGTGCAGCTTGCCTCGCCGCCCTTCTTCATTCTGGGATCAACGACGCGAGCCGTGACCGCGTAACTTCCGCCAGCCACTCCGTTGGTGTCGATGGTTGCGGTGTTGTCCTTGCCCGTGACTTTTCCGCCGGTGCTGTTCCAGTTGTAAGTCAGAGTGTGTTTGGGATTGAAATTGGTTGCGCTGGCCGTGGCTGTGACCGGCTCACCCACCATGACTTCGCTCGGCTGGAGAGAGCAACTGGCGGCCGGGATCGCGGCGGAGGGATAGCCAAAGTTCAAAACGATACCGGTACGCAGCCGAACTCCTTGCAAATCGGGCCGGGCCAAGTCAGCAAAGGTGGGAGAAACTTCATGAGAAAAGTTGTGGTGCGCCCACACGTAATCGGCTTCAAACAATCGAATCGAGAGTCGGCGCCAAATGGAAAGATCCATGCCGCCGCCCAGGATCGCCCCGATGCCGTTGCTGGTGTCTACGAGCGGCACGGTGAGCCGGTTGTATCCCAGCATGGTGTGAGCAAAAAGCATGACTCCTTCGTTCCGCCAGGCAAAACGAGGGCCGATGGAAGCGGTGTTTTCCGATCCATTCTTGTTGGAGTTGCCCCCGTAGTCGGCTTCCAGGCCCCAGTGCGGGGTGAAGTTGTAAGTAAGACTGGCGCCGGCGCCCTGCGGGATATCACCCAGCTTTTGGGCCACAGGAGCAGTCGGTGGTTGGAACGGCGAGGGTACGGTGCCGCCTGGGTGCAGCCATTGATAACCCACGAAGAGGTCTACTTTGGGAGTTTCTTCTTGTGCCATTGCGGCCGCTGATAACAGAACAACTGCTAACAAGCTACAGAACGCCGCTAACCATAAACCGACAGCACCTCTACCACGGCGAAGTGACATTCCATCCTCCAAAGAATCTTATGAGCAAAATTTTTGCGTCCACGCGCACACGCACGGCCTAAACACTGGGATTGGCGTGGAAAACCACACTTGCTTTTTGGTGGCACCAATTTTACCCCAGCGCAAGGTCAAATCAAGAGCCGGACAACTAGTTTGTGTTAACGATCAGGAGAACTCTCTGGCGTCTCACATTGATACCAAATATTGGTGGGGATCGGGACTTGTCATCGAGCGAACCTTGCCCACCTCCTAGCAACGCACACCCAGGCACAGGCTTGAGGCGTGGACGGTGGCGGGCTGGGGGCCCCGTGCCGAACCGCCCCCGCAGGCCAGCGGTCCAGCTTGCAGACGAGGCAGAAAGCCTCAATAATGGCTGCCAAGACAATATGAGCCACGAAAGAGTACTCATTGTAGAAGACGAGGAAAATGAGCGGACGGGTCTGGCCGAGCTGATTACCAGTTGGGGCTATCGAGTCGAAACCGCCAAGGATGGTGCCGAAGGGCTGGAAAAAGTTGCCGCCTGGGCACCTGCGCTGGTCATCACCGACATGAAGATGCCGCGTATGGGCGGGCTTGAGCTGTTGGAAAAGCTAGCCACCGACGCGCAGACCATGGCGGTGATCGTGGTGACCGCGCAGGGCACGATTGACAGCGCCGTGCAAGCGATGCGCATGGGTGCTTATGACTACATCACCAAACCGATCGACACCAACCGATTGCAGACCATTCTGCAAAATGCCTCGGCGTTGCTGGGAACGCGCGCGGAACTTGAAGTCACGCGCCGGAAACTGCGCGACGCCGGCTCGCTAGGCAGCCTGATCGGATCTTCCAAGAAGATGCAGGAGATCTTTCACCTTATTGAAATGGTGGCTCCCAGTACGGCTTCCGTGCTGATCACGGGGGCGAGCGGCACCGGCAAGGAACTGGTGGCGCGCACCGTCCACGAACTCAGCCCGCGCCGAAACAAGCCATTTGTGCCGATCAATTGCGCCGCCATTCCGGAAACTCTGATCGAGAGTGAAATATTCGGCCACGAAAAAGGCGCCTTCACCGGAGCTCTGGAACGACGTACCGGATGTTTTGAGCTGGCCGAAGGCGGAACCCTGCTCCTGGATGAAATTGGCGAGATGCCGGTGGCCACGCAAGCCAAACTGCTGCGCGTACTCGAAGACAGTAAACTGCGGCGCCTGGGCAGTAAAGTGGAAACCACGGTGGATGTCCGCGTCCTGGCCGCCACCAACAAGGTACCCGAAGAGGCGGTCGCCCGCGGCGAGTTGCGCAATGATCTCTACTATCGCCTGAATGTTTTTAACATTCACATGCCGCCGCTGCGCGAACACAAAGAGGATGTGCCGGATCTGGTGCAGGCTTTGCTCGAGGACATGAACCGGAAGCACGGACGAAAAGTGGCAGGGGTTAGCGAGGCAGTGCTGAACGCATTTCATAACTACTCCTGGCCGGGCAATGTGCGTGAAATGCGCAACACCTTGGAGCGCGCAACCATCGTTTGCGATGGCGCGGTGGTGGAGACCAAGCATCTGCCGCCGGGATTCGGCCAATCCAGCCTGCGCAGTTCAGCCGAGGATGGCGACACTGTCCATCTGGGGGTCGGCACGACGGTCGAAGAAGCCGAGAAGCGGCTCATCCTCAAAACCCTGGAGTCGACCAACAACAACAAGACCCGGGCGGCTGAGATTTTAGGTATCAGCTTGAAGACTCTGCATAACAAGCTCAAAGAGTACGGGAGCGCCACCGCGGACGCCGCGTTGGTGAGGGAGGAGTAGTCCGCAGCGCTTGGACATTCGTACGGGGCCTCTGGCCCCCTGGCGTACCGCTTGGAGTGGCTAGCGAATGGCCAAATGGCAGTGACGTCGCCTCATGCGCCGAAAAACCAAAATCGTACTGGCCATTACCTTCATGGTCGCGGTGCTGGTGTTGGGGTTCTCCTACATCTACATCTCCGAATTGCTGCGCCAGCGGGTAACCACTGCGTATGAATCGGCCTCGCAGTTAACCTCAAACCTGGCCTATCTGGCAGCCAATGCCATCCCGGACCTGAGCAGCACCAAGGTGGACACCACGAATCCGCAGGCGATGCGGCGGGCGGTGGCGTACTACCTCGGGACCGACCGCGATCTTAATAATTTCTTGGAATCGGTGGTGGGCACCTGGCCCATCATCTACGACGCGGCCATCGTTGATGGCGACGGCAAAGCCATCCTGCACACCAACCCCGACCTGGTGGGAAAACCGGTTCCCGACCGGCCTGACTTTCAACTGGTGCAGAATGCCAGCTTTCGCCGACAGTTCCGCATGGTGTACCACCCACCGACGGTGTACGACGTGCGCATACCGCTGCAGTTGGATGGAACTCATTTCGGCAATATTCGAGTCGGGGTCTCTACCGTTTTCCTGAAGAACGAACTGACTCCCCGGTTGCGCCAGGCGGTAATTTTCTCCAGCATTGCGATTCTGCTCTCTCTGCTGTTGGCCGCCGGGCTTTCCCATCTGGCGCTGGGCCCGCTGGAACAAATCAGCCTCAGCCTGGATAAAGTCACCGCCGGCACCGGGGAAGCTGGCACTGAACCGGAGGCGGGTCACGACGAGTACGGAATGGTGAGCCTGAAGATCGCTCACCTGGGCCGCCAAATGCACGATGCGAAGGAGATTTTTTCCGCCCTGAAGGACAACGTCGACCAGATCATGGGCAATCTGCTGGATGGCCTGATGCTGTTCACACGCGACTCGCGCGTCGTGTTGGTGAGCGCTTCCGTGGAGCGTTTCCTGGGCCGTCCCCGGCGGGAGCTGCTGGGCCACGCGGCCAGAGGAATTTTTTCTCCCGCGTCGGAGTTCGGAGCGCTGATGCTGCAGGCATTCGAACGGCGAAGCCCCATCAGCCAGCGCGAGATTGAGTTTCCCAGCGGGAAGCGAGTGCAAATTTCTCTCGACTTCATCCGGGAGAAGGAAACTCAGATCGGCGCGCTGCTGACCATGCGGGATGCTGACTCGGTACGCCGGATCGAGGACGAAATTGAAATGTCGCGCCGGCTCTCAGCCAGCAGCCGGATCACTCGGGGCGTGGCTCACGAGGTCAAGAATCCGATCAATGCCATCGTTCTTCACCTGCAGCTGCTGCAGGGCAAGCTGCGGCAGGTTGATCCCGACACGCGCCGCCACATGGATATTATCGGCAGCGAGATCCACCGCCTCGATCGTGTGGTGCAGATCCTGGTGGATTTTACCCGTCCGCGCGATCTCCACCTGGAAGAGACGGATCTGCGCGGCTTGCTGGAAGACGGGGTTCAGCTAGCCGGGCCCGATGCCGGGCGACATGGCGTGACCGTGACTTGCGAGCTCCCCCTGGAGCCCCTGATGGTGAAGGTGGATACCGACTTCATCAAGCAGGCCATGCTCAACGTAGTGCTCAACGGCGTTCAAGCCATGCCCAACGGAGGCCAGCTGACGGTTTCGGCGCGACGCGAAGACGACATGGTGGTCACCGAAATTCGTGACCAGGGGGGGGGCATTGCCCCGGAGGCGCAAGACAAAATTTTTGAACTGTATTTTACGACCAAGAAAGATGGAACCGGCATAGGCCTGGCGCAAACCTATCAGATTCTGCAATGGCACTACGGGTCGGTGGACTTCGAGTCGGTCGAGGGACAAGGTACAACGTTTCGCCTGCGCTTGCCCCTGATCCAGGCTCGCTCCGACTCTCTGCGGGAAGCCGTGGTTCGAGGCTAGTGCGGATGGTCGGATCACGGCGCAAGGACATTGGCGTGACCAGCGTCCATGCCCGTCTGAACGATTTGGTAGCCCACCTCCCGACTGAGGTTTTCGTTTCTGTCGAGCGTGCGCAGATCGATCGCGGAAGTTAAAATTGTCGATAAGCCCTGACGGGCGATCGACGCTTCACACTGTGATCAATATGTATCTGGCCGCCATTCTCGGATTGTGTGCGCTGACGAATTGTTCCGTCGCGACCATTCGATCCCCGGCTGAGCTTCTGGCGCTCATGCAGGAGAGCCAGCCGCAGCCCGATGTTCCTCCGACCGATTCGCCGCAACCGTCTGTGCCGCAGACTCAGCCGGCTGTTCCGGCAGAGGAAGCGCCGCAAACCGGCCAGGAATCTGGGTCGCAGAAGGCTGGGTCTGAAAAGGCTGGGTCTAAAAAAGCTGGATCTAAGAAAGCTGGATCTGAGAAAGCTGGATCTGAGAAAGCTGGGTCTGAAAAGGCTGGGTCTAAGCAGGCCGGTTCTGAAAAAGTTGTGCCACCACCGCCGGACACGGCTCAACCACCCCGGAAGACGCCGTCCGAGCCATCCGCGAACAGGCCAGCGGCGAAGCCCCCCGCGACTTCCGCCAGGAAACGCCGTCGCCGCAAACGCGCCGTCGCTACCTCCAAGTCAGCACCGGAAAAGAAGGTGGTACGAAATGGCGGCGCGACCGATCCCGTGGTTCAGCTTTCCCCCGGCGTGAGCGATGAGCAGGCCTCGCGTCAACGCCAGAGTACGACTCAGTTGTTGGCCACGACGGACGCGAACCTCAAGCAACTCGCCGCTCACCCGCTAAACCCGACCCAGCAGGACAGCGTAAGTCAGGTCCGCAAGTACATGGAGCAAGCCAAGGCCGCAGAAGAGGTAGGGGACATGCAGCGTGCACAGAATCTGGCATCCAAAGCGCTTATGCTGTCGGATGATTTGGTGAAACACTAGCCAGAGCCCTCGAATGGCGGACTGCCGATGCCGGACCTCGGCTGACTCTTCGACTACTTACCTTTGGCGCGCGCCGCATTCACCTTGGACAGCAGATCCTGGGAGAGCGCCTGTACCGGACCTGGAATTTTAGTGGCTTCGGTCAGAACATCGCGGGCCTCGCTCACCCGGTTTAGTTTGGCGTAGGCATAGCCCAAGCGATACAGCGCGACGGCGTACTGCTGGTCATCCAGCCCTTTAAGCAGGCCGGATGCGGACTTCAACTCGGTGGCGGCGGCCGCCGTCTTGTCCTGCTTCATGTAGGCGTAGCCCAAGGTGGAGCGTGCCACTCCGGCCGAGAGCTTGCGGGTACGGTCGGCGTCCGGGGCCTCGGCCTTGGCCACGGTCACCGCCTTCTGCGCGTATGCCGCCGCCTTGCTCACGCTCCCCGGCTTGGGATCTTCCACGTAAGTGCCCGCCAGAAGCAGCAGAGCAGGCAGGCTGTTGGGATTTGTCGCCAAAACCTTTTCGCCGTAAGAGATCACCCGCGAGGTATCTTTCAGCTCGGAGAGCGACATCATGGCGTACGACGCAACCGGTTCGTCAAAGCGCGAATGGGGGAAGGCGGGCGTGAAGCGCTCAATATCGTTCATGCGTGTTTTAGCGTTGCCCTCGTCAACGATCACATTGAAAGCGCCGGCTTCCAGAAACTCGTAAGAATTCTTGGCTGAATTTTTTTGCTCCTCGTTCTGGGTGGCAAAATCCTGGTCGCTCACCCCTTCCGGCTTGGGTCCTTGGCCGATGGAGTTGTAAACTTGGCCGCCGCGCACTGCGTAGTCCAGCAGCTTACTGTTGTTCTTCATCTGCTGGGCGAGGCTGGCCTGGGAGACGAGAATATCGAGGTTGCGGGGCGCGCTGGCCAGCGCCTTGTCGCCATATTCGAGCGCCTTCGGCAAGTCGCCGGCGCCTTGGTAGTATTGCGCAACCTGCCAGTTTGCGTAAGCCACCGCCGCCGGATTGGACGAGAACTGCTGTAGAAAATCGCCGTACATGGCCAATTTTTTTTGCCCATCGGGTTCCTTGGTGATGGCCTGCAACCCCTGATCTTCCGGGGTTCCCGCCGGAATCGTGATGGCTTCAATTTGCGCGTGGATAAGAGGGGCAGAAAGCAGCAACACCAGCAGTATGCCGAACAGGCGACTACGCTTCATAAGCGCCTCCGCAATTGCGACGGCATCGTAGCTCCGAGGCGGGGGGTTAGGCAAGCTCGATCCACGCGGATGGGGGTAGAAGTGCTTGCTGCCCCTTGCGATTCCTTTGCAGCTCTTGCGCTTAAACTTGCTGAGCGCAGCCAGCCCGCGAAGGCAACGCCAAGATGGCAAACGCAAAGAGCAGCCCATTTGCGGGGAGGCCTGCCCGGGAGCGTAAACTCCCCTGTGCTAGTCTGGGCCAATGCAAGCTCCCGAGGAGAAGGATTCGCCCGTCGCGAAGAATTCACCTCAACTCACGCCGCGATCCTGGCGACACTCTGTTTTTTTCATTGTGCTGGTCGCCTTCCTGCTGCGGCTGGCCGTGATCACCATCGGCCACACTTACCGCATCACGCCCCGCCGAGACCACTTTCAGTTTGGTTGGGAAATGGGCCGCCTGGCCCGTTCGATTGCGCTCGGACAAGGCTTCAGTTCTCCCACGGATTTGCCCACCGGGCCCAGCGCTTGGGCGCCGCCGGTCTATCCCTACATCCTGGCAGGAGTCTTTAAGCTGTTCGGAGTCTACAGCCAGCTTTCGGCGTGGGCCATTCTAACTTTTAACAGCATCTTCTCGGCGCTGACTTGTCTTTCGCTCTACCGGATCGCGGAAAAAATCTACGGCGTTGCGGTGGCGCGGGCTGCGGCCTGGACATGGGCGCTGTTTCCCTATGCGGTTTACTGGCCGGTGCGCGTGGTCTGGGAAATGAGCTTGAGCGCGTTCTTGCTGAGTTGGGCGTTGTGGCTTACGCTGAGCATGACCGATGCGCACGAACCGCCCCGCAGCCGCGAGTGGATCAGATTCGGGGTTCTCTGGGGCGCAATTGGGCTGACCAATACGGCGCTGCTTTCGATGCTGCCGTTTTGTCTGCTCTATTTGTTATGGCGCCTACCCCGGCGGTTCCGTCCCCTCGCCGGAGCGGGATTATGCGTTTTGGCCGCTGCCCTGGTGGTGGCCCCATGGCTGGCGCGCAACTACGCAGCCTTCGGCAAATTCGTTTTCGTGCGCGACAACCTACCTCTCGAAATGCACATGGCCAATAACAATCAGTCCGCCGGCCTGTGGACGCGCAGCGAGCATCCCGGCAACGACGCCGGGGCTATGCGTAGATTTCAGGAGTTGGGCGAACTTCGTTTCATGGAGGAAAAGCAGCAGGAGGTTCGCCAGTTCATGCGGGAGCATCCTGCACGATTTGTCCGCTTCACGCTGGAACGCGTCGCCTATTTCTGGATTGGGCCTCCGCAGACCAACATTGTGGCGGGATATGATCTGATGATCGCGCGCCATGTCGTGTTTCTTCTGCCTGCGGCCGCTGCCTTCGCCGGGCTGGGGCTGACGCTGCGCAACCGGAAACCGGCAGGATATCTTCTGGCCTGCTTTCTGCTGGCCTATCCCTTGCCCTACTACCTGGTGAATCCGTTTCCGCGCTACAAACATGCCATCGAACCGGAGATGATTCTGCTCGCGGTATATTTATTTTGCGAAGCCCGCCGGATTCAGATTCATTGGCCCCGGAAGCCCTCGACGTCTCCTGCCCCACGTCCGGGGAACGATCGATCGGTTTGTTTGCGCTCTTCGCGGTCAGACTGCTTTTTTCCGCAAAGCTAGCAAGGCGAGCGCAACCAAAGCCTGGACTTCGAAACGCTACCCCGACCCGTTGGCGAGCCTTTCTCAATCGTTTACATTAAAGTTATGCGGAACATCCTGCAGAAGCGGGCACTGCGCTACGTCTTCGGCGCCAACCTGATCTCCATGCTGGGCAGTGGCATGAATTCCGCCGCCGTGGCCTGGTACATTCTGCAGGCCACCCATTCGGAAGTTGCCCTGGGCACGTTTGCCGTGCTGCAAACGCTTCCCGCCATGCTGATGCTGCCCTTCACCGGAGTGCTGATTGACCGCCAAGACCGGCGCCGGCTGGTGATGATGCTGGATGCGATCCGCGCCGTTATCATCCTTGCGGTTTCGCTGCTCGCGTTTGCTGGCAAAGTAAAAGTTTGGCAACTCTACCTAATGAACACGCTGGTGGCGGCGGGCTTCTGGATGTTCTGGCCAACCATTACCGCGCTGATTCAGGAATTGACGCCGGGAGAGGAGTTTGTCCAAGCCAACACATTTCTGCTGGCGGGAATCCAGGGCGGGTGGCTGATTGCCGGGTCCATTGTTGGCTTCGTTTACAATCACATCGGCCTGGGTGGAGTCTTGCTCATCGACTTTTCCACTTACCTGGTGTCTTTTCTGCTGTACTTGGGAGTTCGCAAGGGCCGGCACGTTGTAGCTCGCCCGGCGCAGCCGCATGCCGATCGAGTCGCCGCAGAGTCGGCTTTCGAGCGCTTTGTTCGCGAGATGCGCGAGGGAATCGACTTCCTTCGCGGAAATCGCTCGGTGGTCAACCTGGGAATCAGCTGGTCACTTTTTCTGGGGGCGATGATGACTGGGGTCGTAGTGACGGCTCCCTTGAGCGACAACGTATTCCACGCCGGCGCGGTGGGTTACGGGTGGCTGAATGCAGGTTGGGGTACGGGCGCATTTCTCAGCGCGCTCTATGCGCCGCAGCTGATTGCCGCCATGGGAGCACGGCGCTCGATTGCGATTTCGATGGGCTTCCTGGCGATTTCGATGATCGTGGCGCCTCTCTCGCCCTGGCTGGCGGTGGCAGTTGCGATCTATGGAATCATGGGCTCAGGGCGAGGTGTGAGTGGGGTCGCCATGAACACCAGCATCATGCAACAGGTGCCGCAACACTTTATGGGGCGAGTGCAGAACACGTTTTATTTCGCCGGCACCTTGTTGCAGATCGTTCTGGGATTTCTGGTGGGCGCGGTCGCTCAATGGAACCTGGTGGCAGGGTTCTCCATCATCGGAATGGTTTACGCGGTGGCTTTTGCCAGCGCGATCTGGCCGGCGGGGGCGACCAGATCGGTGAGCGAGGGGAGCGCGGTGGAAGAGTGGAAGAACGGATAAATTTAGCAATCAGCGGCTTTTTTTCCATTTCTCAATCCCACCATCATTCAAACCCGGCGGTGGCAAATACGCAGCCCGGGCTGTTATCCTTGGCCTTCCCTTAGCCCAGGAGAAAAGCATGTCATCCAGCCTCGAAGGTCGAGTGGCCGTGGTCTTCGGAGTCGCCAACAAGCGATCCATTGCCTGGTCGATCGCGCAGGGACTGCACCAGGCGGGTGCCAAACTGGCCATCACCTACCAGAACCAGCGGTTGGAAATGGAAGCCAAGGATCTGATTCTTTCGCTGCCCGGCGCGGACGCCTACATGTGCGACGTATCCGACGATGCAGCCATCGAGGGGCTCTTCGAGCAACTCAAACAGCGCTACCGCAAGCTGCATGTTCTGGTGCACAGCGTGGCCTACGCCCCGGCCGCGGATATGAAAGGGGAATTCGTAGCCACCTCGCGCGAGGGATTCCGTGTTGCCCACGACGTCAGCGTGTATTCCCTGGTGGCGCTCGCCCGGGCGGCGGCGCCGCTCATGGAAGATGGCGGGAGCATCATTACCATGACCTACTACGGAGCGGAGCGGGTGGTGCCGCGGTATAACGTCATGGGGGTGGCCAAAGCGGCTCTGGAGTGCAGCGTGCGCTACCTTGCCTATGACCTCGGCAAAAAGAAAATTCGGGTCAATGCCATCTCGGCCGGCCCCATTAAAACCTTGGCGGCGCGCGGCATCGGCGACTTAGGAGAAATGTTGAAGGCGCATGCCGAGCGAGCACCATTGCAACGCAACGTGGACGTGAATGAAGTGGGGGCCACCGGCGTGTTTCTGGCTTCGGATGGCAGTTCCGGTATCACCGGCGAAGTAATTTACGTGGATTGCGGTTACAACATCATGGGATTTTAGGCCTGGCGCCGACGTTAGGGCTTGCGCTTTCGGCCGAAAAGCTTGCGCTCGATATCAGGATAGAATTCCTTCAGCAGATTAAAGCCGGCATCAAAGCCAAACTGCACCCCTGCGCGCTCGGCTACATCGGAAAAATCTCTCTGGCTTGCGGGATAGTAAGTGATGGCGATGGCCGATGAAGTAAAACCGCCAAGAATTTCCGAGAGATTGAAGGCCTTTCGCCCGGAATCCTGCCGCGTCACTAGAATGCGGCTCACTGCATACCCCGCGCGGTGGGAAAAATGTCCATCGCCCAGACGGTAGTAGCGTGGGTCCTGCCGCAAAACAGACGGGTAGACGCCGGTAACGAAAATACCGTCAGTCAAACCGTCCGCAAACCCCGCACCGAATCGCTTGCCATAACCTTCCATGCCCCGGCCGTATTCCTGGGGGCTATTGGACGCCTGGTTGATGCCGGCTTCGACCGCGACAAAAACAAAAGTGTAGGGATTGAGATACTGTACCGCCAGTTTAAATTTTTGGCCGGAGCTCAGCGGAGGCGGTTGTTCTCCTGCTTCTACGAGTCCGTACGTGGGCACGACGCCAAACATTCTCCCCCGACCTGCTGGCCGAGTGGCAGAACCGGCTGGCTTCTGTCCTTGATCTTGGGCCGCAGGATTCTTGTCTCCTGGATTCTTGTCAGAGACCGACGGCGGATTTCCCTCCTGAGCGCGGCAGATCGGTGCGCCCATGGTCATCACCATCAGGATCAAAGAGGGCACAAACAGCAGGGAGAACAGCTGGTTCCGAACTTCTCCGCGCGAGGCATGGGGTGGAGGGGCAACCTCGTGACCGAGAGCGCTCAACCTACCTGCTCGTAATCCGGATGCGCCGGTCGTTTTCTGAACTTCGCGCTGGTTCACCAAGTTCTTCATCCATTCTCGCCAGCGCAATCTCCACATCTCGCTCGCGCTCGAAGCGTTCAAACTTCTCTCCCCACTCTATCAGGAGAACGCTTTTAGCGCCGAGCAGGTCGTCCAGGCCCAAGGTTTCCAATTGGCGCGGAGTGTCAACTCGGTAAAGGTCGATGTGATAAAGGCTGACCTCAGGGCCACGATATTCGTGGATGAGAGTGAAGGTTGGACTGGTGACTTCTTCGGCCGATGCAGCCTGGAATGCTTCGGCGATACCCTTGACCAGAGTGGTCTTGCCCGCGCCCAGGTCGCCGCGCAGCAGCACCAGCTTGGGCGGAGCAAGCATTCGAGCCAGCGAGCGGCCGAGCGCAACCGTCGCTTCAGCTGAATGGGTTATGAATTCCTGCGTGGCCATGCCGGTCGAAGTCGAGTGACCAGTATAGCGATTCTTGCTTGGTGGAAGGTGGGGGCTGTTCCGGCAGCCCCTCAACGGCCTGGGGGAAAACACGGCCCCCGGCGGGCGAGGTCCAGGCGTGCCGTGTGGTGGGGAACAAGATCCAGCCTTCCCCGCTGAGAAGTGTCATCGCACCACCCCAACGGCTGTTCATTTGCTTGGATTCGCGGGGCCGGAACGCGGTCACCACCTGATTGGCGCCCCCAAGATAGGTTCCCGATTGTTGGTGTAATGGGGATGCTACGCCAAACAATCGTGGAGGGACTCTACGGTTTCACTCGGAGTTGAGAGGCCATAGATGTGAGCG
>Ga0193733_1000225_pt1 | contig 20123 bp, 28 predicted proteins | sample U1s2metaG_FD_145076 | JGI IMG/M metagenome (GOLD analysis project Ga0193733, IMG submission 145076) | Soil microbial communities from a riparian zone of the East river system, Colorado, United States - U1s2 | ecosystem: Environmental > Terrestrial > Soil > Riparian zone | place: USA: East River...
GTGGTCGCAAATTTGGGCGCGACGTTTTACAGCGTTCGTTGATCGACGCGACGCCGGCCATTGACCGAATCACGGTTAAACAGAAAGCGAGTCAGGCGGGAAACACAATCAGCTATAAACGTTTCGTCGGCGGTTCAATTTATGTGACTTCTGCGCGCTCAGCCTCGAACTTCCGCGGGCCCAGAGCGGGACTTGTTTACTGTGACGAGATCGACGGATTTCCGGCGAGCGCAGGCGAGGAGGGCGACCCGATCTTGCTCGCGTTCAGGCGAGCCGAAGGATTCGAGGAGGCGATCAAACTGCTCTCAGGAACGCCGACCATGAAAAACCATTCAAACATTGAAAATTGGTTGAACAAGTCCGACAAACGAATGTGGTTTGTTCCGTGCCGACGTTGCGGTCGCGAGCAAATCTTAATGTGGCGCAAGCGCGGCGATCTTGCTCAACTGCAAGCAACCGTCGATTGGCCGAGCCAGGGTCGTTACCGTCACGAGAAAGCGGTGATTTTGTGCGGTCACTGCGCAGCGGCTCACAACGACGAACAGCGGCTCCGGATGGTCTTTGACGGGCAATGGAAGCCCACAGCGATCTTCACCGGCATTCGCGGTTATTGGTTGAACGGCATCAACTCGACGCTGCCGCCAGAGAAAGGATTCAAATCCAAGCTGCACCAGTTTTCATCGGACGCGCATCAAGCAGCAAACTCGAACAACCGTCGCGAAGCAACTCGCGTGTGGGTCAATACGTTTTTAGCGGAAACATTCCAGGAAGAACAAGACATAAAGCCCGCGTGGCAGACCTTATTCGAAAGGCGTGAAAAATATGATTGAATTATCAGATTTGCCGACAATGAAATATGGTCGATGGACGATTCTGCGACGTTCACCGCCGGATAAGAACAGAAGGCATTGTAATGTTTTGGTTAGATGCGAATGCGGCGCGAAACGGGTAACAAACTTATATGCGGTTTTAGCCGGAAGATCGCAGTCTTGCGGTTGCTGGATGAGGGAGAAGCCGATAACGCACGGCCTCTCTCACACGCGATTATATCAAAATTGTTGGGGCGCTAAGAACCGTTGCGAAAACCAAAAAGGGAACGGCTTTGCGAATTATGGTGGGAGAGGTATTCAGTTCAAGTTTCGCGATGCTGGGACGGCGGCTCAATGGATTGAGAGGAACTTAGGGCCTCGTCCGTCCGTCGTCCATTCAATCGACAGAATTGATAACAATTCACATTATGAAGCAGGAAATCTGCGATGGGCTACCAAATCTCAGCAACAGCGCAATAAACGACCTTTTCGGACGCATCTCTTTCAGTATTCAACCGAAGAGTTATTGCTTGAACTTGCCCGCAGGAAAAAATGACATCAACCGATTTTGCGGTTCCCAACCAAGTGAAGCTTATAACCGCAGGCGTCGATTTCCAGATTGACCGAGCCGAGCTTGAATTTGTCGGCTGGGGTGAAGGCGAGGAGACATGGGGCTTGGGTTATTTCGTGCTGCCCGGAGACTTCTCGAAGATGTATCAAGCCGGTCGACCGTGGGCATACGATCAAATTGAGGGCACGCTTACGCGCGAGTTTACGCGTAAAGATAACGCGACCTTGAAAGTCGCCGCCGCTGGCTTTGACACGGGCTTTTCATCCGTGCAGCGCGCACTGTATCAATACCTGCGACCGCGTTATGGGCGGCGCTACTTCGCAACCAAAGGCGCAAGCGCAAAGTGGGCACCGATCTGGGCGCAAGGCCGACGTGATGAACGTATCCGGCTTTTTATCATTGGCACAAACCGAGCGAAATCTTTGATCTATCAGCGTTCGACAATCAGCGTGCCGGGTCCGGGTTACATGCACATTCCGGAGACCGACGGTTACGGCAGCGAATGGTTCAAGCAGTTACTTGCCGAAGATTCACACACTGAACGGGACAAAGGAATCGAAATGCAGATTTTCCAAATGCCGACCAGCCCACCCGAAGATGGTACAAGCCACAACGAAGCACTAGACATACGTGTGCAAGCGTTGGTCGCTCTGTATATTCGCGGACCGGTGAACTGGGCGATGGAGGAGCGGAAAAACCTCGCAACGATTCCTAGCGAATCCGCGCAGACGAAAAAGAAACAAGTGCCGACTCGCTCGCGCGATGATCCTTTCGGGCGACGCGGCGGGCGCGGTGGATTGGGCCGCGGCTGGGCGGTTTGAAAATCCTGCTTGCTCTGATTTCGTGACGTGAGAATGATACAGGGCAAATGGCAATCGAGATCGGGACACATATCCCTCGTCGCATCATTGTCGGCAACGCCTACACATTCACCGCAGGCGATGCCGATTATCCTGCTTCCGGCGGTTGGACTGCTCAGATCGCTTTCAAGATCGGCAACGCCTCGCCGATAACGTTTCCCGGAGTCCCGAGCGGCGATGATTTTCTTTTCACGCTAACCAATGCCAACACAGCGACGTTAGCCGTTGGCGACAATCTGGTATGTGTTGTTTTCAGTGACGGAACGAATCGAGAAGCGAGCGATTGGCGTGAGGTTGAGGTTTTGCAAAATCCTCTCGCGGCTGATCCTGTCAGCTACGCCCAGCAGCAAGTGAAACTGCTACAAACTGTGATCGCCGCTTTTAACACGAGCAGCCATAACATTGTCAATTTTAACGGTCAGAGCTTCACCCGCGGCAGTGTGTCTGAGTACCAGAAGCAGCTCGTTTATTACGAGGCGCGTGTAATCAGAGAAAATAGAGCGGTCGAGGCTGCGCGCGGGATCGCACCGCGTCGCGTTGTCGAACCAGCCTTCACAAGCAATCGTCGCTGGCCTTTTACTCATTGGAACCAACGATAATGGCAAAAGCGAAACGAAAATCGAAAAGAAAGCCAGAGCCGAAGCGGCGTGGTTATAGCGAGTTGGTTTCCGGTAACCGAAGCAGCAACGCCGATTGGAACGTCACGATCTTAGGCGAGGATGCCGACGTTTGGCAGAATGCTTGGCTGCTCACGTCGCGAATGCGCGACCTTTTCAAGACCAATCCGATTTTTATCAAGTATCGCGAAATTCTGTGGGCGAACATCTTTGGCGAAAATGGCATCATGCTACGGATGAAGATCAAGGAATTGGAGGATCGCGTGGTGTTTTCAACGCCTGAGAAAATGGCGCTGATTGCTTACGAGCGACGAATCAACCGTCTGCGTGAATGGGCATCACAACGGGATGGTCGTGAGCGTTCGACGTGTCGCGCCTACCAATTGGCGGATGTGATGGATCGCAGCAAGCCCGAGGATATCCTTGAACGGCAAGCGAAGATTCAAGTGGGCGACCCCGATGTTTTCGCGAATCTTTTAATCGAAAGCGCATGGGCTGAATGGCAGCGACCCGAATTTTGCGATATGCGCGGTTACCGCAACTATCATCTACTGCGGCAACTGCGGCTGATTAATGGCGTGCGTGACGGTGATTTTTTCATTCGAATGGTTCGCGAGCCGACCATCAATAAGTTTGGATTCACACTGCAACCAATCTCTGCCGAGTGGTGTGATCGTTTCTACCACCTCGAAGCAACAACGCAGGGAAACGTGATCATCATGGGCATCGAATACGAATCGACGCCCTACGGAATCGGCAAACCGATCGCTTATCATTTCATCAAACGTCAACCGAATGACTGGCGGTTCACGCTTGCCGGTGTGTTCAACTTTAATTCTGGCGGTCTGCATGTTCGCGTTGAAGCAAAAGACGTTCTTCACTATGCGCGACCGGTTGACTCTGACAGCACGCGTCCGGCGCCGTGGGCGTCTTCGTGTATACCAAAGTCGCGCCAGCTCGACCAATACGAGCTGGCTGAGGTGATCGCCGCGCGAGAGCAAGCGTGCAAGACTGGCTTTTATTACTCGGACGTATTACCAGAGGGCGGCGGCGCGCAGCTCGACGAGGTGCCTAATCCGGCAAGCTCACCAACCGAACCAGCGGCGCCTGGTAGTGCTATCCCGCTTGAATGGGGCGTGAAATACATGGAGCGTAACCCTACGCATCCCACTGGCAACTTTTCGCTGTTCCGTAAAGGGATGGGGCAGAGCACAAGCGCAGGTATGCCCGGTGGTGATTACAATGTCTTGTTCAACGACCTTGAAAATATCAATTTCAGTGCCGGCCGTCTTGGGCGACTCGACACGAACGAAATGTCGAAAATGATTCAACGCTTTGACATCGACACGGCGGAGCGTCCGATCTTCGAAGCGTGGTTGGAAATGGCGATTGTCGCCGGAGCAATTCCATTGCCGTTGGTGAAGCTCAATAAATTTAACAAACCAGTTTTTCAAGGCCGCCGTTGGGCGCAGGTCGATGAAATCAAGGCGATCAACTCCGCTGCTCTGCGCATCGCCAATAAACTGAGCAGCCGAAACCGCGAGTGCGCCGAAGAGGGCGTGGATTTCGAGGAGAACGCAATTGAACTGGCGGAGGAGGAAATGCTTCTGGAATCGCTGGGACTTGAATCGAATATGACAGTTGAGCATGAACCGGCGGCGCAACCAGCCGAGGATGTTGGCGACACGAGTGCTGCGACAGGTGGAACTACAAAACCTTCCGCGACAACAAAACCTGCGAAGTCAGACAATGGCGCTGAGGAATTGGAATTTTCGCGAACATGAAACTCGGCAAATGTGAAATCTGCCAAGAGGCGTGCGCAGAAGGCGATCACGGTTTTCTTTGTGTCGCCCATGAGCGAGCATATAAAATCGAGCTTGCGGAAATTCTCAAAAGTGAGAACAAGAAGAAACGCAGACCAATTGAAACGCCTCGGACTCAGCATCGCGACCCATCAAACCTAACGCACCGATGAAAAAAATTCTGAAAGTTCCGCAGAAGCTTTTCCGCGTGGCTACGCTCGAACGCGATTCGGTTGACCCGGATAAAGGAACGCTGCGCATGTCGATTTCGAGCGATGTGCCTTATCTGCGTTACGATTATTGGAACGATGAGGAGTATTATGAAATCCTCGATCATTCTCCCGGCGGCATTGGCGAAGATCGCTTGAAAGCTGGTCTACCGATTCTCTTCAATCACTCTTCGGATTCACATCTCGGACGAGCAACTAGCTATATAAACGATGGCCATAAGGTCACGGTTGAAGCGAAATTTTCAGAATCAGATTTTGCTCAAGAGAAACTGCGCGATGCGATGAGCGGCGTCCTGCCGGACACGAGCGTTGGCTACCAACTCGATGATGATGAGGGCGAGTGCCTCGGCGCGAAGGATGGCATACCGATTTACAAATTCAAATGGACGCCATACGAAGCAAGTCTGGTCACAGTGCCTGCGGATATTACGGTTGGAGTTGGGCGGCAGCGCGCCGAAAAGCCAAAGGGCGAGCCAAAAGAAATTTCGATTGAAACAAAAAAAGAAGTTGACTCTGTTCTCAAAAATGAGAAAACGAGAAACATGAGTGAACCAGCGACAGTGACCGATCCTCCGAAGGAAACGAATTATTGACGCGGAGAAGGAACGCAAGGAAGCCGTCGCCGCTGAGCGCAATCGCGTCAAAGACATCAACGACCTTTGCAAGCATTTCGCCGAAAAAGGTCTCGGCGGTCGTAAGATCGACACGCGCGAAGCTGCCGATACTCACATCGCCGAAGGCAAGACTGTCCGCGAGTTTCAAGATTTTGTAGTGAAGGGCGAGTTCAAGGATGTCAAAAAAATCGAAACACTAACCGTTGTCGATGAGCGCGAGCAGCGCAGCGGCAATAGCGTTGGTGCATTGTTTGTCCGCTCGAAACAATTTCTGGCTGCTATCGCGAGGAGCGGTCAGGGCGAGCGTTTCGCCGCGATGGATTTTCCAAATGTCAGTATGCTCGGCGCTCGCGGCAAAGCATCATTAAATCAGCGCACCGGATTCAATTCCCCCGATCTAGGGGCGATCAACATTCAGATTGTGCCGGAGATTATCGCGCTTGGTGTTCAGAAATTGACCGTGCTTGACCTTCTCGCGCCCGGTGTCACTGGCGCCGCCGCGATCATCTATCCGCGAGAAAACACGCTTGGTTTGATTGACGGAGTTCAGATTGCCGCTTCGCCCGCCATGCCGCGAGTAAAGACAACCGGTGAGCGCGGTGTAAAACCAAACTGGGATCCCGATCTGACCACGGTGACTGCGAATGTGAAGAAAATCGCGGTGACCACAAAGGTTCCTGACGAGTTTATGTCGGATTTTCCGGCAGCGCAGAGTTACATCGACCAGCGTTTGCCGTTCATGGTGGACATCGAAACCGAGTTTCAAGTTCTTTACGGCGATGGTCTCGGCAATAATCTGCTCGGCATCGCTTCAACCGCCGGCATTCAGACCCGCGCGATTGACACCACGAGTGACGCCACGATTGCTGGTTCGCTGAAAAAAGGAATCACGGATATCCAGGTCGGCTCCTTTTTCGAGCCGGATGGTTACGTGTTCCATCCTTACGATTGGGAGACCGCGAGCTTGCTCAAGGACACGACCGGACGCTTTCTCGCAGGCGGGCCTTATTATGTTCCATACACTGCGCAAACTTACGTGCAGTTTTCTACGTTCTGGGGCAAGCAGGTTGCAGTCACGGTTGCGGCTACAGTCGGCAAACCTTTAGTCGGGTGTTTCAAGCTTGGCGCGCAGTATTTCCTTCGCGAAGGGATGCGTCTCGAAATGACGAATGCGAACGAGGACGATTTCAAGCGCAACCTGATCGCGATTCGCGCCGAACATCGTCTAGGCTTGGCTGTGTATCGCCCGGTCGCATTTCTCGAATTTACTGGCTTCCCGGTTCGCACATAATCGACTGACCAAAATCAATATGAAAAAATTCATTTCACTGGTGGCGCTTAGCGCCCTAATGGTAATCTCCGCCTTCGCTCAGGAAAGCTGGCCGGTTTATGCCAATGCTGGTGTGCCAAGCAACGGGACGACCGCCGTTTACACGCTGACTATTCAAACCAGCACGTCGGGTGGTAGTTTCACGCTCACGATTGCTAGTGGGCGAACCAGTGCTGTTATCCCGTGGAATGCGACCAACGCCACGCTGCTTGCAAGCGTTAAGAGCGCGGTTGAGGGCTTGAATGCTGTTGGAGCGAACAATACAACCGTTGCTGCTGGTACCTTGACCGCTGGCATTGGCACGATCACAATTACGATGGCCGGTAATAAGACCGAGCTGGCTTTCCCGGCATTCAGCGTGACAAACAATTTAATCACAGGCGGCACGATTCCGACCATCACGAATACCACACCCGGCGTTACAGCTACATTTCGCGATGCCAAACCCGGGGTTATTCTCGTTGATAATTCGACCCCTGGTCTTTGGTTTAACGCCTCAGCAACGCGCTACGCTCCGACATGGACACAGATTACAATTCCGTAACACTATGGCTAACTTAATCGCGAAGCAGACAGTTTTTGCCACCATCGACCGTAGGAAGGCGGTCAAAGAGGGGCATCCCGAAGCGAAATTCCTTCTCGTTCGTGAAGGACATGAAATCTCCGAGGCTGAGGTTGAGAAGCATGAGGGCGCCGCTGCTCTTGTTGGTAGTAAGGCGTCGACCGAGCCAGTTCACGAAGCGCAAACTCCACAGCGTCGAGTTGTCGAAGAGGAGGAGCCGAAGCAGCGCCGCAAAAAGGCGAAGCGCAGGTAATTTTCTTGTAGAGGCCGAAGGTGTTTCACCCGCCAGTTGTGTTTGCTGGCGGGTGTTTTCTTTGTTAATCTCACGCAATGCAATCAGAACTGGCTCAAGCGTTCGATGAGTTATTGGACGTAAACGATGCTGCCTGCGGCAAACCTCAATTCGTGAGGATCGAGGGCATAAAACACCGCGCGATTGTCGAGAGCATCGCCACGGATGAAATGATTTTGATTGGCGGCTTTGCCGACCGTGGCGGGTTTCGCGCTCAGGTGAGAAAATCAGACTTCGGTGAGCGTCCAGAGGAAAACATCGCCATCCAGAATGGTGACAAGGGCGAGCAATTCGTGATCCTCTCTTTAATCGAGCGTAATGGCGTCACGTATGAAATCACCGCTGGTGATCAAGCAAGCGGTCGGACATGATCACGAACGATTTCCTCAGTAATGTCGAATCGGCGTTCCTGAAATTATTCCAGATTAATCCCGCGCTCAGTGCTTTGAATTGGCAGACATGGGATAGCGATGCGGATGTCACACTGCCGCGCGCGACGATTAGCCTAAGCGCGAAACAGGCCTTTCCGCAGGCTCGGCTTTACGAAATCCAGGTGGAGATAAATCTGGACGCTGCGCCGAAGGATCAAAAGTTAAGCCAGGGCTTTTTCGCTCTACAACGGCTGGTCGAATACATCGACCTGCCGTCACAGCTCAACAGCTACTCGACTGGCTTGGTGAATTTCAACGCGCCAATCGAGAACGCCGAGATACGTCAAACCATTGAGGGCGATATCCGGCGGCGTTCAATCTCCTTTTCGATCTTCGCAGCGTCGATCATTGAATGGCCAACAGATTTTGGTGGTAATCTTTACCTTACCACGAGTTCGGGTGCGGTTACACTTCCGTGGTCAAGTGCCTTTTCCAATTTTGGCGGAGGCCTACTGCAAAATCCTCCAGGCTATTGGTTGACCGACACGATCAACGATTTGAATACTCTCGTGACCCCGTGGGAGATCGTTTTTAATTACGATACTGGTGAATCCGATAAATTTTTCTTTGTTTACGATGTCGCCCCGCGTTTGATCATGCAGAGCAGCGGTCATTTTGACGGTACAGGACACCAAACCGGCCCGGCCTTGAAATCAATCTCGCGTTGGACTTCTGACGGCAGCGCATTTTACATGGCATAGAAATTCTCAGAAAAGAGATGTTGACTGATTTGCGAAATCTGTTCTCATTACTGAGAAATGCCACGCGAGTCCGCAGCGCAGAGCGAAGCAAAAGTAAAAGTCGAGCACCACCGCTTGCCAGAATTACGCGCGAAGCTCGCGCGACTTGAAAAGCTGAGTGCTGATGATCAAACCTCGCACGTCAATCAGGGGTTCGACGTAGCGGCAGCCAAGACACGAACCAAACGGCTCATCGCTGAGCTAGAGGGCTTGAAATGGGCCTGACAATTCTTCCAGCATCATTGACCGGTCTGCAACGTGGCGTCGAACTTGCTGAGGTTGGTGGTTTTGTTCGCCGGTACGAGGTGCGGTATTTCCCTGAGATCAACGAGAAGATTCAGGACAATTTTGGCGAGACGAAGGGCAAAGTGGTTAGTACCGCGATGTCGCGCGAGTTCACGATTGAATTTGAAGTGACTGGGGCTACCGGACTAATGGCTTTGACGCAACTTGTTGACGCCACCTCGTCCATTGCCAATGACAAAACCACTTTTGGTGGCACAGGCATTATTTTACTGGAAGAAGCGACTGAAACGCAGGAACGCGCTGGTTGGCGTTCAGTCCATTTGCGATTGTCCAGCAATCCAGGTATCACCTCAGTGTAAAAAACAACAATCAAACGGAGCGGTAAACCGGTTAAACCGCAGAAAATTATGGGACATATCGAACCCGCAAGCCTTCCATTCTCCACGAGGGATGCGATTCTAGCCTTCTCTCTTTACTTTTCGGGCGAATCATTGCTCGACGTTAGCAACCAATACAATGCCGAAATACTGCGGAGGTTTGGCTACAGCGGGTTGACGTTAGAAGCAGCGGCGAAACGCGCCTGGGCTGAGAAAAAGAAAGGCGATGTCGTCTATTATTTCGCCAGAAGCGACCAGTTGCAGTTACGGCTTCGCGAATACGGCGAACAGAAAAAAGAGATTGTCGATCTAAACATTGAAGCGCAGGAATGCGTTGCTCAACTTGCAACGAAATACAAGGGCGCCGAGTTACTACTTCGTCTCGCGTGCGTGATTCGGACAGTGAACGCCGATTTTCTGTCTCTCTGGCAGAAGGTCGTTCCACTTTTGCGCATCGACAATCCTGGAGAGGTGCAATGGCGAGAAGGCCCGAATGGCAAGATTGGGCGTCATCCGGGATTCAAACTGATTAGTCTCAACGCCAGTGAAGCGACTAAAGCCCACCTGAAATTATGAGTGCAACCGTCAAACCACCGCCTCGGAAAAAAGAACCGGATTCGTTCGTGAGCAGCGATAAGCACACCTTAAACGGCAAAAAACTGCAACCGTGGACGCCCTCGCGTTACATCGCCGCGCAAGCAATGGGAATGCTTTATCCGCGCATTGGTGAGAAGGGCCATGATCAATTCAAACGAACGCAAGTTTATCCAGGCGCGGTCAAGGATGTGATCATCGCCCTGTGGCTGTGTTCTGTGACCGAGGACGAGGTGGATGACGCGGACGCGTCGCCCGAAGCAGCCTACCGTAAGGCAAGAGCTTGGGCGATCGGTTTAGGTCTGCATAAGATTGAGGGTGACGCCTTTTGGAACGCTTACGGACAATTCGCCGACATTTTTAACGAGGTTGATCAATCACGGACGACGCCGGCTGAAACGGATGACGACCCAAAAGACTAACGCCACTATCCGATTGGGCTGGCTATTGCGTGATGGTGGCGGAAATGAGTGGACATAATGCCGAGTTCATTATGAGAAGGATGCCTTACGCGCGCGGCCTTCAATTTCGCACCGCTTTTTTTCTGAAAAGAGGGATTGAACTGAGCGAACCAGGTGCGAGTTCATCACTGCAAACAATTATATGACCTCGGTGAACATCGACACGCGTGCATTTAACTCCATGTGCCGAGAATTGGCGCGAAAAGCCAACGTCCCCGACGAGGTGGTGTTAGTGGCTGAAGTTGGTAAGGTGCTTGAAAAGACAATCGAATACACGCCAGCGGCGAGTAAATCAAAGATCGAGGCGCGCAGCGACCAGGGGTATTACACCACCTACAACGGTAGGATTTATTATCGTCTCAACCGTTATACCGACAACCTGTGGGGCGCGATGGAGGCGAATCGCAAGGCTCTTTTGCGGATGCGGTTGCGGGCGATTGGTTTATCCAAAAAATCATGGATCGACATTGCTGTTAAGCTTGGGCTGCACGTTAAAGCGCCAGCCTACGCTCGAAATGCGGTTGCGCGCACCGGAAAGGTTTACAGTAACGTGAAAACTGCCATTTCCCGACAAAAGGGCAAGCTCACTGTAAGTTTCTTTAATTCACAGCCGACGGTTAATCTTCCGGCGGTTGGCGGTCGCCGCGCCTTGGAGGCTGCGATAGCTGGCCGCGTGAAATATTTCCTTGGTCAAATGGCGTTGAAAACCTTTGATGACGCTGCGAAGATCGCGAAGAAATATCCGGGAATTAGAGTGAACTAAAAATGGCTGGAACGATTCAAGGTAGTTTTGGTTGGGATAACTCTCCCTTTGTCGCCGGAATGCAGCAAGCCGAACAGGCGGCGCAGCGCAGCACCACGTCAATTGGAGATAAATTTCAAGGCCTATTTAGACGGAGTAAAAGCCTACGCGCCGAGCACGCGGTGAGAGGTTTTGCGCAAGACCTCGCTGGCGGCGATGTCACTGGCGCAATTACCAGTCTAGCCGGTCACATGACCGGTTTGGGCCTGGCAGCGGGAATTGGAGTTGGTGTGGCTGTAGGCATATTCGGCAAGCTTAAAACGTCAATCGACGAAACGATCAAGGTGCATGAAGCGTTGACGAAGGAACTTAGCAAACCGGTCGCTATCCAAAAAGCCTTAGCACCGGAGGAGATTGCCAAGCAGGCCGATGCCGCCGAGAAGGCGGTTGCTCCTCTCATTGCGCAGAATCGAACCTGGCGAGACTCAATTGTATCCACTTGGAAGGCTTGGAGTGCTTTTGGATCGAGGAATCTTCCCGGTGCTGTCGCTCAACGCGAGACCGAAATCGGAACTGGCGTCGGGCGCGCGTCCGAGCTGCGTAAAGCGGAGGCGGATGCCATGACTAAGGTGGTCGCACTTCGCGCAAAGACATTGACCCTTTCCGAGCGCGAAGGTGAAATCAGTAAGGTTAAACTTGAATCTGAACAAAAACAGGCCGCCTTAAAATTGGAATCCACCAATCGTTTGGCGGCAGTGGCTCGGGGCGATCCAGGCGTGCGAAAGGACCCGAACGAAAGAGCGAACCTTGAGCAGAAAATCGCTGCTATTCAGCGCGACACCGCCTTGACGCTTAGGCAATATGACGTTCAGCACGTCGAAACCAAACAGCTCGAATATCAAATCCAGGAAAAAATTATCAAGCTGCAACAATCGGGATTTACTCCTGCGCAGCAAGCGATCGGGGCGATACAGTCGAAGATCAAGGCAACCGAAGAGGAATTGCGACAGCCTGGTGTTACCGCTGAGAGAAAGGCGCAATTACAATTACAACTGCACGAGCAGCGCGCCGAGGAGACAAAGGCTCAATACACTGAATTGGAAAAGACGCCTGCACAAAAAGAGGCCGAACTGGCCGAGCAGAACAAGTTTCGTGATTTTGCGATCATGCAGCGCACAATGAGAATTGGTTCGCTTGGGCGGCAACTTCGCGGCGAGGAAACTCCGAGCGGAAGCCGGGCCGATATATTCAAGGAAATGGGCGGCCTGGAAGCCGAAAACAAGGCGGCGCTTTATCAAAAGGCGATTGCGCCTGCGCTCGCACCTGGGACGGCAAAAGAAGATGTGACACCCGAAATGCTGCAAGAGCTAACAAAACTTAATACTGCAATCGAGAGGTATTGGGGATCGTGAGCCTAACCTTAATTGGCGATTGCACGTTTGCGGAGAGCTGCCCACCTGCGCCTGGTAAGAATGATTGGGGCGTCGATACCTTGGTGCGTAAGTTGACCGGCGCTCAGTCATTGCGAGCTGCGTTTGAAGCCACGCTCGGGCAAGGTCAAACCTATAGTTACAATTCGGTCACCTATTACCTGCAAACGTGGCAATGGGATGATCGCGTCGCTATTTCGACTGTCACTCTGAACTACAAAGGATTGCGCAATGGGACTCCCAATCCAGTCGTGATCAACGAAATTGTTGGCGCGAGCGGTTCGACCAGTGCTAATTTCGAGACCAAAAATAATGGGCTGGGTGTTATTTATCGCACAGAGCTTGTCTTGGATGACCAAGGCAATCCAAAACAAGACGATGGCCAAGGCGCGCCATTCTTTATTGGCATCGGCGGCTTCAAATATAAGAACATTTACTGCCTCGGCGCGCAGATGGAATTTACCTATAATGCCGGACAGACCGTCTATCGTTACATTGCAAATGGCCAGCCGAGTAGCCCGACTAACAGTGCATTGGGTTTCAGTTATACACCGAGAATTAAACGGGTTCGAGTCACCACGAACGATGGCGCGACATTTGGAATTTTAATGCCGCTAGCCATAGGCTCCGCATTAGAACCTGCAATGGTCGTGCGCGCGGTAGGTTTTAGCAGCCAGCCAATCTTCGGCACTCCTTATTTCGAGTGCCAGGATACCGTGCGCGCCGATCTAGCTGCGATTGGGGCCTAAGGCAATGCCGGTTACATCACCAACCGGTATTGGTAAGGAAAAGCCGAAATGGGAAAATCCACGTGGCCCGAAATGGCTACAAGAGATTATCCAGCGATTATTTAATGAGATCGGTGTGCGACAGCCGATTGAAGGTGTTGGCGTCCATATCGATGAAACCGAAGGTGGTCGGCAAATAAATTCCTTTGGCGGCGCTGGCGCGCAGAAACAGGAGCTTGCTAAAAAAGGGCAGGTATTGCCATTTACACTAACCGTGGTGCCTCAAACGGACAATCCGAGCGCCTTTGCCGTCCATATCGTGGATGGAAAATCCAATAATGAATGGCCCGATGTTGGCACCGACACGATGGGATCGTCCACCAGTAAGGGCTATCAGGTTTTGAATATCGCCGACATCAACGATTCGAATATTTTCCTCCGTGTGATGTTTAACTATTTAACATTCGAGATTGCCCGTCTCGATATTTACGAACGACCGAACGCAACTTATCCGACGAACAAGATTATTTTTGGCGTTCCTGTTCCTGGAGCGTGTGATGATGTTGATGATCCTGAAACCGATCCACCGGCAGGCTATGGGCGGTTGAATTTATTGATCGGGTTTACCTACGTCAAACCGCCGCCGCCAGGTTCCCCTCCGGGAACCACAGGAACCGCCACAGCATACAACTTGGTAATAGGTAATATCAATTTCGGATTTGTTGTCGGAGCGCTTAACGCTCAGCCGGCATTGTGCCCAGTTACGTTATATCCGGGCGCGGCCTTTATCCAGGTTCCGACTTCGTAAAATGAGCGACCAGCATTGTATTGTTCCTGTTCTTCGAGGTAACAGGACACGGCGAGATTGTTTTCCAATGCTCGCGGTTAATGCGGATTTGGATGTCACAAGAGACGCTATAGGTAATTTTCTGATGCCCGGCATCAGCGCAGATAAAGCAATGAAATGGCTATGGAAGGTCAGAACGTGGCTGCTAAACGGAAGCGTTTCGGCTAGTTGGTCGATACCTACTCACGTTCCACCTCTTAGCGGTTCGATAGGGGTCGCGTGCACGGATTGCCCATTGACCTTCCGTGATTTTGGAGGCACTCCTGCAATCAGTGAAAGTCAAATTGTCGATCCAGTAATACAAATTGATTTTGGACGATCTCAGGGCGCTGGAGGATGTTCCGTTCCACCGGCTGAGGCGGATGCACACTGCGCCTTCACGCCCACGGCTATAAACTGCACTTTCGTTCCCGGTTCGGCGCATATCACGGTAAATGTTTCAATACCAGGCTTGATTTTTGGAACTGAACTGCAACGAAGAAATCAAATCCTTCTTTATTGGGATGAAGATGACACCGATGATGTTCCCGTTGCGACGCCTGCCATGCCTGTTATTCAATGGCAGGTCATACTCACCGGGGTATGGACTTACACCGATATGGGTGGAACTCATTTCGACACCCACGGCGTAGCTTTAGGCCCTACTTACGACATACCAAACACAGCCCAACATGCTATCATGGACGGGGAAAGCGCTGGTCTTAGTTGGACGGGCGGCGATTCGATAAGCGACTGGGTGCTTACACCTTCTAAGTATTGGACTTATTCGACCAAGGCGGGATTGCCCGTTTACGATGAGAATACCGGCGCTCAACTACGCGACCCATTCTCGTAAGAAATCGCGTGACAAAATTAAACGCGCGAAGTAAGAATTTAACAAGTGACACTAATCTTTGATCTTGACCAGCAAGCGTTGGTTTACGGTTTCGCTCAGCGAAACCAGATTGGCTGGCTCAGTCCGAATCAGGTTGTCACCTCGCTTAGCTACAAGCGCGCGAACCAAGCTACGATCAATGTGCAGGTCAGACAAAATGGTGTAATTATCGAATTGCCGACGGGATTTGATTTCGTCTTTGGAATAAAGGAGGTGGGAAAATTCGACGAACCTTTAGTGACATCTGGTTCATCTCCGGTAAAGACCGGCACCGGCATCAACACGATCTATTCATTCGCGTTTCCGTTGATAAATACCTTTTTGGATGGTCTCTTGCATGTCGATTCCGATTCGACCAATGACATCGCTAGTGTGCAACTGTCCTGCGAATTGGAGCTTTCGTTCAATGGCAATACTTATAAAACCCCAACCATTCCCTTCACTCTCTTTAATGACATCGTGCGCGGATTCGAGGTCGCGGTGCCGCCAGATTATATGACTGATGACAGCGGCGGAATTACTGATACACTGATTGGCGAAGAGGATATGCTGCAAATGATCGAAGGAGGATAAAATTATGTTGCACGGATTGAGCACCGCAGTTCATAGGATCGAGCGTTGGGTTTATGCCAACGCGGCTGCGCGCATAGCAGCGAGCGGTTTTGTCACTGCCGATATTGGTAAGGTCGCCTACCAGACCGACACGGGTGTTTATTACCGTCTGACTTCCGCCACGCCAACGTGGGCACAATTAGCGCCGCCGAGTGGAGTCGGAGCGTTGCGATATAGCTGGCTGACCTCAACCGCGAATGTCGATCCTGGCAGCGGCAATGTCTCAGGTGACGGCGCGACTTTCGATGTCTGCACTCTTTTGCGATTCTCGAAAACAGATGGGAATGGAAACAGTATCAATCCTGTTCTCTTGGCTTGGGTGGGCGTGTTTAGTTACATCCGAATTTCAGACCCCGCGAGTCCGCTGAATTTCGTTGTCTATAAAATTGGAGGCTCTACTGATCATGGGACATGGTTGGAGATTGATGCCTCAGCAATTCAAAGCTCATTGCTGCATAATGGCGTGTTCACTAATGCGATGCCCATTTTTGTGGATTTCATTCCCGACGTTTCACCGGCATTCGTTCAGGCGACGCAAGGTACTGTCACGGGAACTTCGGATACGGTTACCGGGAAAATGATGGGGCTGGCTAAATTAATATCACTGGTGAGAGGCGGCAATGTTCTAATCATAATCAGCGGAGATATCTTCAATTCAGGTGGAGTTGGTGATGGTGCGCAAGCTCAACTTCGATGGGGAACAGGCACGGCGCCAACGAACGGAGCTGCTCCTGCTGGATCAGCAGCAGGTGGATTCGTGAAATATATCTCATCGACAACTGCGGGAAAGGTTCCGTTTTCTTTGCAAGCAATCGTCGCTGCTTTTGTAGGGACGATCTGGGTTGATATTTTGCTCGAAGCGATCACAGGCGGCACCGCAACCATAGAAAATCTAAGCATTTCATTGCTTGAACTGCCGTAGGCTCCTTCTCATTTTGCATAATTGAGACTCAAAACTGCGAAACCCAAGCGTAAACGCTCGCGCCAGGCTCGCTCAGGAACCGTCCAAATGCCGAAAGTGACTCAGAGTAGCGGCTTCTCATCAGAATCAATCCTGCCGTGTCTGGTGCAGGTTGTTCGAGTGCGAAAAGCTCGCTAAGTGACGAATTGTCGCTTGATGAGAAGTGATAAAGTTAAGCTTGCCTGAGCACGCAAGCTGCTCTATAAGAGAGCATGAAATATCAAGCAGCGGTGCAGTTCCGAGGCGAGACGTTTATCGGCGTCGATCACGACAGCGCGATTGCCAAGCTCGCTAATCGTTTCCCTCGTTATCGTGAGACCTCACGCAGACTCGAACCCCTCTCGCGCGGCTGGAACAGCCCAGACGGCGTGTTTATGAGCCTTTTGGAAATCGCTCGCAGGGAGGTCGCATGAAATCCGTAAAATTCCTTAAGAAAGGCGTGAAGGATTCAGCGGGTAATTATTACCCTTGCTGGTATTCACTCACAACCCTCATCAATGGCAAAATCGCGATCACGCTTTACGCACGCTCTATCTTGAAGGGCCTGCCGCGTGAATTAAAGCCGGAAAACAATTCCGATATGACAACCGATTACTTCGAGAATGACCGCGTTCGATTTTACGAAGGCTCGCCGGAGTTCGAGTTATTGAAAGGATTCACGCAATGAGCGAACATGTTCCCGATGCACCCGAAAGCGTAAGACATTGGAGTGGTCGCGATCCTTCGGATTCTGGCTACTGCCCTGAATGTGGCGAACATCTTGACAGTGGTCGATGTGAATGTGAAGAAGAGGACGAACTTAGCGAGGAGATCGCCGCGAGCGTTGTGAAAATGAAGCTTCCGACGACACTGCGCTATGACGGGATGTTTAGTGAGAAACTTGTGCAGTTCACCGAGCTTGACCGATTCTCGCCCAGTTATGGCGCTAGCTTTTACTTGCCGGTACACCAACTCACGCTTCAAGCGATCACTTGGAGGCGCGCGCAGGTGCGCAGAAAGTTCAACGAAGCGTTGAGGGCCGAAGGCGTATTCCTGACAAGGGGAGGTTCAGTCGCGTTGACCTCGAAAAGAGAGGCAGCGCGTTGTTGAACCTCGTTGCGAAGTAAAAAGGACAAAGATTCCTAGTTAGATGGGGCGGCGGGAGAAATTCCGCCGCCTCTTTTCTTTTGTCGTTGAAAAATCTTCACAATACGAGACAGTCAGACGCGAAATGGCAGCTCTCTTCTCCATCGTCGCGAGCATCACGAGTAAACATCCACTTGTCAGTGACCTAATCGCGAATCCTGTTGCGCTACCGCCTTTCTTTTTTGCTGATGCGTTCCAAGGTGCGATTGAGGTTGTAACCGAGACGGATAATCCAAGCGCGCCAACTGCGGCACTACCGATTGACGCGTCGACCGGCGTTGTGCTGAGTGATGGAATTTCAGTGATTTACGCCAACGCGGTGATTATTGGAATTGTGAATAGCAACGTAATCAGCTTCACGATGACCGTGAGCAGTCAGGCGTTATTGGATGCGCTCGACGCGACCACCGAAGATTATATCAACGCCTTTTTCGAAGCTCGAATCAGTATCACAGCCGGAGGGCAGAACGAGCTGCTTTTGCGCGAGCCTTGTTTGATTATGAAATCGTCGTCGATTGGCGGCGCGATCATTCCAGCGGTCGTTCCGGGCGTGATCTTCAATTACAACATTGATGGCTTGCGCGGGACCGCTAATCCAATCACGGCGATTCCTACCGCGGCTCTCGCCACCTTCGTCTTGCTCATTGCGGTGATAACCAGTGGCGGTATCCGTTCGCAATCGACTTGGCAGTTGCTTGGTGGTGCTGCCGATCCGACAGACCTGAATGGTCAGGTTGCGCCCGCTGACTATAACGCGGTGACGAACAATCGTTTTTGGCAACGCGTCTCATGATTGCAGGAAGGAAATATGGTCGTTTGACCGCAACGAGGGAATTACAGAGTGATTCCCGTGGGCATCTTTGTCTCTGGAAGTGTGAATGCGGTGCAGAAAAAATTATTCCAATTGCACCGGTTAAAAGCGGAGGGATTAAGAGTTGCGGGTGCTGGAGAAGGGATCAATGCAGCCGGACGGGAAAGAATTTTGGAGGTAAGCCGCCAATCTCAATAGAAGAAAAGAAAAGACGATTCACTCAATCTCGGCATTGCAAAAGATGCCAGAGGCTGCGAATACCAAGATTCTTTGCTGTCGATCCCCGCAATGGCGTGCCGGGGTCGGTTTGTAAGTTTTGCAGACGTGATGACGCAAGAAAGTGTTATTTCGGTATCAGTCCCGCTGAGTATTCAGAGTTAAAACGAAACCAGCGTGGCAAATGCGCGATTTGCATGAAGCAGCCGGAGCGATTTCTTCAAATCGACCATGATCACAAAACTGGAAATGTTCGAGGATTGCTGTGTAGGAAATGTAATACCTTGCTTGGGATGGCGTTGGAGAGCGAAGTGACATTGAAGTCAGCGATCCATTATCTCGCGGCTTCCAGAGAGGACACAATAATGAAATCAAGCCTGAGTTGATCAAATGAGACGAATTATCTCCATCTTTTTGTTGGTATCGGCATTCGCTCTGAGTGTGCTCGCCGTTTTTCCGCTTCCATTTTCGCAATCAAGGATAGGCGCAGGTTGTCCACCTGATTCGATTGGTGGTCTTAAACTTTGGTTAAAAGCAAATTCGCTCGCGCTTAACGATGGCGATCCTGTTTCTACTTGGACCGATTATAGCGGCACTTCAAATAGCGCGACCAGTGGAGCGAATCAGCCAGTCTTTCATACGTCGATAATCAATGGCCTTGCCGCGGTTTTATTTAATGGATCGACAAACGGAATGACCTTTCCCAATGATCCTTCAGTGCCGACATCAACCTTTGTCGTCGCGCAGACAAACATCGCTGCTTCGAGCGCAACGGCTTATGCCGCGTTGATCGTTGATAGCGCTGCCAGTGGTTTTAGAATTTGTCACCGCTTGACTGGCACAAATTGGGGAACCTATGTAAACGCCGATTTAAGCTCTGGCGAGGATTTGGTTTCAGGGGTACCTAACATTCTCGAATTGACAACACAGACCGGAGGAGCATCGAACGCGACGGTAATTTACCGCAACGGAGTGTCAAAGGCGAATAGCACCGTTGTTTCGTCGGGAGGAGCACCCGCCAATCACCTAGGATATGAAGCGAATAACCGATATTACAGCGGCTACATCGCCGAGATCATCGTTTACAATTCAGTTCTCTCAACGGCCAATAGGCAGTGCATCGAAGATAACCTTGGCGCGAAATACAACATCGTGGTGAGCCATTAGAAAATCGTGAGCATTAAACGCGCTTTTTTAATTTTCTTTTTGCCATTCGCCCTTCTTGGCGCGGGCGTTGATAC